>Ga0116227_10011317_pt1 | contig 15028 bp, 16 predicted proteins | sample S1TSphgellanicum_FD_89693 | JGI IMG/M metagenome (GOLD analysis project Ga0116227, IMG submission 89693) | Host-associated microbial communities from peat moss isolated from Minnesota, USA - S1T2_Fb - Sphagnum magellanicum MG | ecosystem: Host-associated > Plants > Peat moss > Unclassified... | reverse complement strand
CGTCTTTGACGTAAGCTGGCTTGTTGGCGCGCTTCTGAAGCCGGACTTGGCGCTCACTGATTCAGTGAACAAACGCCTTCAGAAGCAGCGTGAAGATGCCGGCGGCGATGAAGCCGAGCATCCATTTGCCGACCGCCATGTCGGTTTTCAACGTGGCGACATCGACCTTCAGAGTCGAGACGTCGGCTTTCAGTATCGCAACATCTGCCTTCAGGATTACGCCGTCGGCTTTTAGAATCGCCACATCGGCCTTCAGAGTCGAGACGTCGGCTTTCAGTATCGAAACATCCGCCTTGAGCGTGGAGACGTCCGCCTTCAGTACCGAAACATCTGCCTTCAGGGTTGATACATCCGCCTTCAGCGTGCCCATGTCCGGGTCGTGCTTGCTGAGGGCCTGTGCCGCCGCACTGGCCTTCTCGTCGGTTATGCCGATCGACCGAAGTGCATCGAAAACTTCGGCCTGCATCGTGCTCACGCTACCTGCTCCTTTAGCCTGCGCCGCCTGGGCGCTCCAGTGGCGATCATGGTATCACGGTTTTGCGCCTGATCGTGCCCTATAATCAGCGCCCCGCCCGCCGGGCCGCAACCGCCGCCAGGCCGGCCCAGTCATGGTTGCCGGCGCCGTGCGCGACGGCGTCGAGGAAATTGTCTTTCAATACGCTGGCGAACGGCATTGGGGTGGCGGCCTCATCCGCTGCTTCCAGCGCCAGCCGCACATCTTTCAAACCCAGGCGCAGCTTGAACCCGGCCGGCTCATACTGTTTTTTGGCAACCTGCTCGCCATAGCCGGTATAGACGCGGCAGGCGAAGATGGTGGACGAGATCATTTCCAGGAACGCGGCGCCGGAGACGTCAAAACCCTCAACCAGGGTTGCGGCCTCGCCCATCGCCTCGATCGCGGCGGCGATCATGAAATTCGCACCGAGTTTCACCGCGTTGGCCTGCTCTGGCTTTTCGCCGAATCGGAACGTCTTTTGCCCGATGGCGTCGAACAGGGTCTGGATGCGGCCGATCGGCTCGGGGGCACCGCCAGCCAGGATGTTCAGCTTCGCGGCGGCGGCGGCGTCTGGCCGCCCGAGCACGGGGGCGGCCACGTAATGGGCGCCCCGCTTGGCATGTCGCCCCGCCAGGTCGCGCGCCAAGGCCACGGAAATGGTCGCCATATTCACGTGGATGGCGCCAGGCGAGAGCGCGTCGAGCACACCACCCTCCAGGATAACGCCGCGAACGGCATGGTCGTCCGCCAGCATCGAGAACAGGATCTCTTGACCCGCCGCCTGCACCGCGCTGCCTGCCACCGTGGCGCCGGCGGCGGCGAGCGGTTCGGCCGCCGCCGCGGAGCGGTTCCACACGGTCACGTTGTGGCCCGCACGCAGGAGATTGAGCGCGATGGCGGTGCCCATGCCGCCCAGGCCGATGAATCCGATGTCCATTGGTCACTCCTTGGTTAAGACGGCCCGGGGCAGGTCATGCCAGGCCTGGATGATCGATCGCGGCGACACGCCGGCGTCTCGCAGGCCACGGAGGCTTTGGGCGCCGTCGCGCTTAGCCAGCCTTTGCCCCTGCGCGTTGGTGAGAAGACGATGATGGGCGTAGCGTGGCACCGGCCAACCCATCAGATGTTGCAGCAGCCGATGTATGTGGGTAGCGGGGCGCAGATCGTCACCCCTGGTCACAAGGCTCACGCCCTGTGCCGCATCGTCATGGGTCACGCATAGATGGTAGCTCGCCGGCGCATCGCGCCGGCCCAGCACCACATCGCCGAACAGCGCCGGCTGGATGCTGATGTCGCCCTGGCCCTCCTCGACGAAAGACAGAGCCGGTGCACCCTCCAGCGCGCGGGTGATATCGAGCCGCCAGGCATGCGGCGCGCCAGCGTGCAGCCTGGCCGCACGTGTGTCGGCGCTCAGCCGCCGGCAGGTCCCTGGATAGAGCGGGGCGCCATCTGGGCCATGGGGTGCCGCGGCGGAGGCGGCCACCTCTCGCTTGATCTCCGCGCGGCTGCAGAAGCAGGGATAGACCAGGCCGCGTCTCGCCAACCCGGCCAGGCAGGCCCGGTAGGCATCAAGATGGTGCGACTGGACCATCACCTCGCCATCCCAGTCCAGGCCGAGCCAGTGCAGGTCTTCCAGTATCGCATCGGCGTAGTGGGGGCGGCAGCGATCGGGGTCGATATCCTCGATCCTGAGCAGGAACCGGCCACCGGTTTCGCGGGCGCGGCGCCAGGCGGTCCATGCCGAAAAACCGTGGCCCAAATGCAGCAAGCCGGTGGGGCTGGGGGCGAAGCGGGTGGTGAAAGCCATGGATTTTCCAGCGCTTACCATGACAGAGCGGTGAAATCCCAGGCACGCGCCGGGAGCCTGCCTTGCGGCACGTGGCGCCGTTTGCCATAACGGCGCAGTTCTTGGCGGCGCACCATACCTGCGACTCGTTCCCAAAACTATGCTACGGGCGATGACGTAGGGCTGATGTGCCTCCCCAATAAGGAGCGCATTTTGCCGGACGGCGGTCTGCACTATCCAGCTTTGGTCCTGAACGCGGATTTTCGTCCGCTCTCCTATTTTCCGCTATCGGTATGGGCATGGCAGGATGCTGTGAAGGCGGTGTTCCTCGACCGGGTGTCGGTATTGTCGGAATACGAGTTCGAGGTGCATTCGCCGAGCCAGGCGATCCGCCTGCCCAGTGTGATTGCGCTCAAGGACTATATTCCGAGCGCGCGGAAGCCGGCCTTCACCCGCTTCAACGTATTTCTGCGCGACGCCTTTAGCTGCCAGTATTGCGGCGAGCGGTTCCCGACCCACGACCTGACCTTCGACCACGTGATCCCGCGCAGCCGGGGCGGCCGCACCACGTGGGAAAACGTGGTCACCGCCTGCGCCCACTGCAATTTGCGCAAGGGCAGCAAGCTGCCGCGCGAGTGCCACATGCACCCGCGCCTGAAGCCGTGCCAGCCCTCTACGTGGGAGCTGCAGGATAACGGCCGCGCCTTCCCGCCGAACTACCTGCATGCCAGCTGGCGCGACTATCTGTATTGGGACAGCGAACTGGAGAGTTAACGCTGGGTCTCCTGTTAAGCCTTCTGGTCGGTGCTTATGTTGGCGTGAGCGTGACGTTGTTGTGGCGCCCGGTCTTCCAGAGGTGTAGGCTTTTCGCATGGCCAAACAATCCATCGTTGATTTCGTCAGGGAGTCGCGGTCGCCGAGCGGTGGAAGCTGGGCGTCCTATGCGCCCTCCGCGGCGCCAGACTCCGAGATGGCAGCTTTCAGGGCGCGATTCGGCGCCGCAACCGAGCTCGACGGCATCGGAACGCGGCCCGCGCCAGCCATCGCCCCGGCGATTGCTTTGGATGAGCTGGCTTATGCCAGATATGCCTCGAAAGTGGTCGCCGCTTTGCAGGGACAGCCTGGGCTGACCGCCCGCCAGCTCTTCGATTTGGTCGGAGATGGCGATTATCCGATGTTTCAATCGGTGATCGGGCAAATGGTGGTACGGCGGCTGTTGCTGGTGACCGGGCAAGACCCGAAATACAACGACACAACATACGGCTTGTCGGCGCAAGCCGCCTGACCAGGGGCCGGGGTGGAGACGCCGCCGGCCGACCGCATTGTTGTCGTCAGCATCCTTGTCCTTCTGGTCGGTGCTGACCTTCTCACCCAATTCCAGATATCGCATGCGGTTCGTACTTGGCTCGCGGCACCCGGGCTATATGCGCCCACCGGGCTGATCGGTGCCCTTGTCGGCTTCGCCGAACTGGTGTCGCGCTACCGCGATGCGCCCTGGCGAGTGGCGAAAACCCCGCCGGGGTTAATCTTCATCTTGCTGAATGCCGCGGCATCGGCGCTGGCGCTGTATTTGTTCAACACGTTTCCCGACCAGCTTCACGCGCCGTCGCACCCGGTGATGAGGGTGATCGTTGCCGGCACCGGCGCCATGGTGGCGGTGCGTACCAAGCTGTTCACCATACGCCAGCCTTCGGGCAGCGATGTCGCGGTGGGGCCGGCCTTCATCCTGGATACGATGCTGTCGGCGGTGAATCGCGATGTGGACCGGCGGCGGGCGCAGGACCGAATGAAGAAGGTGGCAGCGCGGGCCGCACGGGTGGCGGTGGCCACCTACGCCAAGGCGTATGATTTCCTGATCGCCTCGCTGGGCGCGTTCCAGAACCTGGACCCCGATGTCAGCAAGAAGCTGGCGGATGACCTGCGCGGGCTGCTGGACGACCAGAAGCTGAAGGATATGCCCGACGAGGTAAAATTCCTGATCGCCGGTTACAGCATTCTGACCGAGTTCGGCGACCATGCCTTCGATGTGGTTTTCACCTCGCTGGAGATCTATCTGAGGTTGCCGCCGGAGGCCGCCAAAACGCGTTAAACCCGCAAATGCTCGGGTATGTGCAAGCCCAGACGGTTTGGCACATCCCATATCTCGCGGGCGGTGCGCACGGTGAAGAAACCGGCCTTCAGGTAGTTGGGCAGCGCCCGCGGATGGTCGGCGGTGCAGGTATTCACCGTCACCGCGCGCGGCCGGTGCGCCCAGGCGGTGGTTATCGCCGCCCGCAACAGCGCGGTGCCAAGGCCCTTGCCGATGGCGCTGGGCATCAAGCCGAAATAACTGATATTCACCGTGCCGGTGGTTCTGGCATCAAGTTCGAAAAAGCCTTCCGGCTCACGGTCCCTGTAAAGCACATGCAGGGACACGAAGGGCGAGGCGAGCAGGGCGGCCAGCTCGGGATCGGGCATGGTGCGCCGTAGCCACCACACATAGGGCGCGCCAACAGTGTCGTAGAGATGGCGGTACAGGCGGATCCCGGGGTTCAGCACCCGGACGAGTTTGAGCTCCGCCGGAAAGGCGGCCGGCACCAGCGCGGGGGGCGTTTCCTGCCGCAGGAAGGTCACCGTAACGGCGATGCGGGTGGTGGCGCTGCTCATTTACCAGCGGTCAGCTTTCAGTCGTCAGAGGACGGGCCCTAAGCCTTCGTTTGAGGCGGCATCTTTGTCGGCGTGCCGACGCATTTATGTGCCGACGATGCCTTAGTCATCGAGGAAGCTGCGCAGCTTGCGGCTGCGGCTGGGGTGCTTCAGCTTGCGCAGTGCCTTGGCTTCGATCTGGCGTATGCGTTCACGTGTCACGTTGAACTGCTGGCCGACTTCTTCCAGCGTATGATCGGTATTCATGCCGATGCCGAAGCGCATGCGCAGCACCCGTTCCTCGCGCGGCGTCAGGCTGCTGAGCACGCGGGTGGTGGCTTCGCGCAGATTGGCCTGGATGGCTGCGTCCAGCGGGATCACCGCGCCCTTGTCCTCGATGAAATCACCGAGATGGCTATCCTCCTCGTCGCCGATCGGCGTCTCCAGGCTGATCGGTTCCTTGGCGATCTTCAGCACTTTGCGCACTTTTTCCAGCGGCATGCCGAGCTTTTCGGCCAGCTCCTCCGGCGCCGGCTCGCGGCCGATCTCGTGCAGCATCTGGCGGCTGGTGCGCACCAGCTTGTTGATCGTCTCGATCATATGCACCGGGATGCGGATGGTGCGGGCCTGGTCGGCGATGCTGCGGGTGATCGCCTGGCGTATCCACCAGGTAGCATAGGTGGAAAATTTATAGCCGCGGCGGTATTCGAACTTATCCACCGCCTTCATCAGGCCGATATTGCCTTCCTGGATCAGATCGAGGAATTGCAGGCCGCGATTGGTGTATTTTTTTGCAATCGAAATCACCAGCCGCAGATTGGCCTCGATCATCTCCTTCTTGGCGCGTGCCGAATCGCGCTCGCCGCGGCTGACGGTGGCATAGACGCGGCGGAATTCGGAAATCGGCAGCCCGGCATCATTGGCGATGGCACCGATCTGCGAACGCACATCGCTGATCTGGCCGAAATATTTGGAAGCGAATGCCTTCCAGCCTTTGCCTGGCAGTACGGCGACCATTTCCATCCAGTTCGGATCGAGCTCGTGGCCCCTGTAGCGGCCGAGAAAATCGTCGCGGGCGACCTTGCTGCTTTCGGCGAAGCGCAGCAGCTGGCCTTCCAGCCCGTTCAGGCGCTGGGTGAGCTGCTTCAGCTGGGTGACCAGCTCCTCGATGCGGTTATTATGCAGGCGCACTTGCTGCACCTTGGCCACCAGCTCCTCACGCAGCTTCTCGTAGGTTTTTTCGGCGCGCAGATTGACTTCCTCGCCCGAGGTCATCGTCTCCAGCCGCTTGGACTGCATCTTGTGCAGCTTTTTGTACAGACCTTCGATTTCCTCGAAGGTTTCGAGCACTTCGGGCTTCAGCTTCTCCTCGAGCGCGGACAGGGAAAGGCCGGCGCCTTCACCTTCCTCGCCATCCTCAGGCTCCTCCATCGGCGGCGGCTCTGGTGCATCGGCGGCGGCTTCACCCTCGGCGGGCAGGGCGGCTTCGGCCGCTTCTATCTCAGCGGCGGCGCCGGCACCCTGGGTTGCTTCCAGATCGACGATGTCACGCAACAGCATGCGGCCGCCCTTCAGGGCGTCGTGCCAGTTGATGATGGCGCGGAAGGTGAGCGGGCTCTCGCATAGACCGCCGATCATCATGTCGCGGCCGGCCTCGATGCGCTTGGCGATGGCGATCTCGCCCTCGCGCGAGAGCAGCTCCACCGAGCCCATCTCGCGCAGATACATGCGGACCGGGTCGTCGGTGCGGCCGAGGCTTTCCTCATCCACATTGCCGCCGGCCTCGGTGGGTTCCTCGCCCTCGGCTTCGGCCTTCTCCGGCTTGGCGACAGCCTCGCCATCCTCGTTGTCTTCGTTCTCGACAACCTGGATGCCCATCTCGGAGAGCATCGACATGATGTCTTCGATCTGCTCGGATGACATCTGGTCCGGCGGCAGAACCGCGTTGAGCTCTTCGAACGTGATATAGCCGCGCTCGCGCCCCTTCGCGATCAGCCGCTTTACGGCCGCGGATTGGGTGTCGAGGAGCGAGGTATCGGCATCCTGCTCGGCGGTCGCTGTCTCGGCACTTGCTGCCTGTTTGGTTGCCATGCCCAAAGCTCCGGAATCAGTTGTCAGTCGTCAGTTTCAGTGTTCAGGATAGGATCAGTCGTCGAACGCTTCCGCGTCGGCAGCCTGATCCGATCCCCATTGCTCGCCCCGCCTCAGGCGATCGCGGGCAATGCATAATGCGTTCAGCCGCGCAAAGGCGGCGTCGTCCTGGCTGGTCTCGTAGGTACGTCGGGCGGCGGCCACTGCGTCTTCAAGCCCATCACGGTGCATGAGCCCATAAAAATGCCACCATCCCGCCTCGGCTTCCGCCGGCTGCGATTGCTCGCTGGCGCAGGACGGAGTCTCGTCCAGCGCGCGCGTCAGTTCCACAGACAATCCAAGGGTGTGCAGGTGGTTGATGAGGGCCGCCGAGTCAAGCGGCTGGGCGGTTTCTTCCGAGGTTTGATTGTCGTGTGACAGAATTGCGTCGCGTATCCGGGCCATATCGGCCGGCAAGGGCAGCGACCCGTAAGCCTCCTCCAGATCGTGCAGCAAATAGGGGTGCCTGAGCAGGATGGCGGTGAGGGTCCGGCCGCGGGTGATGTCCGCCGCATCGGCGGTCATGCCCGGGCGAGGGCCAGTCCTCACCGGGGGCGGTGCGGGCCGGCCGGCCGCGCGTGGGGCGAATTTGGCCCGCGGCGCGGCACGGCGGCCGCTCTCGAAAAAGCGGTCGAGTAGGGCGCGGCGGTATTCCGAGGCGAGGCTCTTGTCCTGGATGCGGCCGGCCGCGGCCACCAGCCGGTTGCGGAAGGCGGCGCGCTGCTCGGGCGAGGTGTCGCCGCCAGCGCCGCGCAACAGGCCGAACAGGGCTTCGGCGAGCGGCTGCGCACCGTCGATCACCGCCTTGAACCGCTCCGGGCCGTGGCGGCGGACCAGGGTGTCGGGGTCTTCGCCGGCGGGCAGGCTGGCGATGCGGATGGAGCGGTCGGGCGCCAGGTTCGGCAAGGCGGCTTCGGCCGCCCGGGCGGCGGCGCGGGCACCGGCGGCATCGCCATCGAAGCACAGGGTCGGCGCCGGCGAGAGGCGCCAGAGTTCTTCCAGCTGCTCGGCGGTCAGTGCGGTGCCAAGCGGCGCGACGGCGGCACCGAACCCGGCCTGGTGCAGGGCGATCACGTCCATATAGCCTTCCACCGCCACCACATCCGCCCCGCGCCGGCTGGCTTCGCGTGCGAGGTCCAGGCCGTAGAGGGTGCGGCGTTTCGAGAACAGGGGGGTTTCCGGGCCATTGACGTATTTCGGCTGGCCGTCGCCGAGGATGCGGCCGCCAAAGCTGATCATCCTGCCGGTACGGTCGCGGATCGGGAACATCACCCGGTTGAAGAAGAGTTCGCCGCGGATTTGCCCGTCCTCGCCGGTGCGCAGCAGGCCGGCTTGCAGAAGCTGGTCCTGGGTAATGTCCTGGCCCGCCAGGGCGCTGGCCAGGGCGCCGCGGCCGTCGCCGGACCAGCCGAGCCCGAACCGGGCGATGGTGTCGTCGGTCAGCCCGCGCTGGCGCAGATAGGCCATGGCTGTGGCACCGCCTGGGGCTGCCAGGCGCTGCTGATAATAGGTTTTGGCGGCATCGAGCACGCCCTGCAGATCCAGAAGCTGGCGTTCCGCGGCCTCTGCGCTGGCGCTGGGTTTGGGAACGTCCATCCCCGCTTCGCTGGCCAGGGATTGCACCGCTTCCATGAAGGAGGCGCCCTGGGTCTGCATGACGAAGCTGATGGCGTCGCCATGGGCGCCGCAGCCAAAGCAGTGATAGCCACCGTCTTCATAGACGTAGAAACTGGGGGTTTTCTCGCCGTGAAACGGGCAGCACCCCTTCATCTGCCGCCCGGAGCGCGAGAGTTTCACCCGGCGGCTGACCAGGGCTGCCAGCGGCGTCCTGGCGCGGAGCTCTTCCAGAAAGGAATCGGGCAGTTTCAGGGGGGAGGTTTTCCGGTTCGAATGTTGTCGGCGCGATCGCGAAATCGCTCAGGGGCCATGTTTGCACGGTCGTAACAAAAACAGAAAAAAGACTGAGTCACCGCGAAGGGGTCACGACGAAGAAAGTTAGAGCCTCCAAGCAGCGTTGGATGTCTGGGTTATAGGAAATTTCTCCTGTCAGGCTTCTCCTCCGTGGTTAAATCTCTTGCCGTGCGTGCAGCAAACGAAACGACGTTGGTTTATCGCACGCCAGAAAGCCCCGGTCAGTGCTGAGCTGAGGGGGGTGGCGGGTTGCACCCACCCTACGGTTTTACCCGAGGCGGGCTTTGACCAGGGGGCCGATTTTCGACATGTCCAAAGCCGCGCCATGTTTGGTTTTTAGCGCGGCCATCACCCGGCCCATCTCCTTGGCGCTGGTGGCACCGGTTTCCGCTATGGCTGCATCTACCGCAGCCGCCATCGCAGCCATATCCATCCCCTGCGGCAGAAAGGCTTCGATCACGGCGATCTCGGCCTCCTCCTTGGCGGCGAGTTCGGGGCGCTTGCCCTGGGTGTAGAGATCGGCGGCCTCGCGGCGCTGCTTCACCATGCCGCGCAGCATGGCGATGATCTCCTCATCGGGGATCGGATCGCCGCCCTTGGGGCGGGCGGCGATATCGAAATCCTTCAGCTTGGCCATCATCATCCGCAGCGTCGATGTGCGGGGCGCATCGCCGGCGCGCATGGCGGCTTTCATCTCTTCGGTGAAGCGTGTGCGCAGGGTCATGAAGCCAGTTCCAGTTGTCAGTTTTCAGGTGTCGGACAAAGCGAGCACGGAGGCGGCGCGTTCGTCGGCGCAGAGATCGGCCAGTGTACACTCCTCCAGCACGGATGCCACTGCGTTGCGGGCACGCCGCATCAGGCGGGTAATGCGGCAGACGTCGATGGAGACGCAATCATCGCAGGTGCGGAAGGCGGTGGCGCTGGCGCAGGGCGTCATTGCCAATGGCCCATCGATGGCGCGAATAACGTCGGCCGCGGTAACCGCTTCCGGGTGCGCCACCAGCCGGTGGCCACCGGCGGGGCCGCGGCGGCTTTCCACCAGGCCTTGCTCACGCAGCTGGGTGAGGATGGCTTCAAGAAATTTACGTGGCACGCCGGCGCTTTCAGCGAGCTCGGCGGCACTGGTCCAGCCATTGGCGGGTTTGAGCTCAGCGAGCGCGATGGAGGCGCGGACGGCGTATTTGGCACGGCTGGTCAGCACAATTTCAAAATCCTCTCGCTGCGGCCAGGGTAGCGGCCTTGCCTATATTGCCGTGGGACGCCTGGCCATACTCTAGCCGGAGAATTGCTCGTCTGCGTATTTATTCCATACTTCTTTGCTATGAATTGACCAACCAAGATGTTAGGTTTTGTCTGCCAGGGGATGTGGTCTCGCGCATGCGTGGCCGCAGGCGAGAGAGGGGGATTGCATGGGCGCCACCTATGACAACCGGAGTACGGGCTTGGCCGCCGGTGCGAAGCCGGGCAGGAGTGACGGGTTGATGGGGTTGAAATTATTTCCCGAACAGATCGATGGCGCACCGCCGGTGGGCAAGCGCCCGATCGCGGTGATCGGCGCGGGATTTTCCGGCACCATTGCCACCCTGCATCTGCTGCGCCGCCTGCCGGCGGACCAGCCGGTTTTGCTTTGCGAGCGCGCGCCGGATTTCGCGCGCGGCGTTGCCTATGCCACCGGCGATAACGACCATCTGCTGAATGTGCGCGCCGCCAATATGAGCGCGCTGACCGATGAGCCGCTGCATTTTCAGGACTGGCTGAAGCGGAACGGCATCGACGGCGCTGCGAAAGCCGGCGTGCATGATACCGATTCGGGGCAGTTCGCCTCGCGCGGCCTGTATGGCCAATATTTGCGAACCATCCTCGATCTGGCGATGCGGGAGACGGCGGGCCATGCGCAGCTTCGACTGATGCCGGACCATGTGGTTGATGTGGTCTCGGTGGAGGCTGGCGTCTACGAGCTGGTCTGCGCCAGCGGGCAGCGTCTGCAGGTGGCCGGGGTGGTGCTTGCGGTCGGTAATCTGCCGGCGGAGGAGAGCGAGGACCCGCGTATCTGTCGGAACGCCTGGAGCGAGAAAACCTGGCGGCCGCTTTCGCAGGATTTGCCGGTGCTGATCGTTGGCACCGGGCTGACCGCGGTGGATATCGCCATCGCCCTGCGCCGCCGCGGTTTTACCGGCGGAATCGTGTCGTTGTCGCGCGGCGGGTTGATGCCGACACGCCATGCGCCGTCAAAACCCTGGGCGACGCCGAAACTGACCGCGGCGGAAGAAGGCTCGGTGAGGCTGCTGATGTCGCGGCTGCGGGCGGAGATTGCCGAGGCCGCGGAGCAAGGGGTGGATTGGCGTGCGGTGATCGACAGCATGCGGCCGATCACCACCAAACTATGGGGGCGGCTGCCGCCGGCCGAGCGCACGCGGTTTTTGCGCCATGCCAGGCGCTATTGGGATGTACATCGCCATCGCATGGCGCCCCCGCATGCCGACATGATCGATGCCATGATCGCGGAGGGAACGCTGACCATTGCCGGCGGGCGGGTGCGCAGCATGGTCAGTGGCAAGGATGCCATCCGGGTGACCTACGCGCCACGATGTGGCGCCGGCGCGGAAAAAGTGCTGGAGGTGCAGCGGGTGATCATGGCCTCCGGGCTCGAGCATATTTCCCGCACCCGCGATCCGCTGATGCAGCGGCTGCTGGATCGCGGGCTGGTACGGGTGGATAGCCAGGGGTTGGGCATCGACGTGACCGACGGGCTGAATGTGCTGCGCGACGATGAATCGGTGGCTGAGCGGGTATGGGCATTGGGGCCGATCGTGCGCGGCGTGTTCTGGGAATGCGTGGCGGTGCCGGATATCCGCGTGCAGGCGGCCCATGTCGCCGCCAGCGTGGTTGCCCGCCTGCGGGAAGATGCGCCGCGCTGGAGTTTTGCGATTTAGACCATGATCAGCCTGACTGGCATATCCACGCCGGTCCAAGGTGGCCAAAGGCTGATAAAAATGCTCGCCAAAACAAAGAGCTAGAGCGGCCTGGCGGAGACTGGGCGGTTTCCAGTCAGGCTGCAGCCGCTGTAACGGGTAAGCGCCGCCACCGTCGCTTGGGTTTTGACCCATTACGGCCCCTGCATCTGACACCCGCAAGGATCGGTTAACCCACCCTTCTTAATGTCCGGCCATGGCAGACCATGGTGCACCGGCGGCGGGCGACAAGCCGGCGAACAAGAAGGGCAAGCTTCTGCTGATCGCCGTGCCTGTGCTGCTGGCCGGTGTAGGCGCGGGGCTCTGGTTCAGCGGCATCATTCCCTCGATGCTCGGCGCCAAGCCGAAACTGGCGCATGCCGATGCAGCCAGGCATGTGGCCGCCGCGGCAGAGCCGCCGGATTACGTCGACGTGCCGGAGATCGTTGCCAATCTGAACGTTCCCGGCAAGCGGGCGACGTATATGAAGCTGCATGCCAAGCTGGAGCTGTCCGGCAAAGCCGATGAATCCGCCGTTACCGCGGCGATGCCGCGCATTCTCGATCTGTTTCAGACCTATCTGCGCGACATGCGGCCGGAGGAATTGCGCGGCTCCGAAGGCAGTTACCGGTTGCGCGAGGAACTGATCGACCGTGCAAGCCTGGCGGCGGCGCCGGCCAGGATCACCGATGTGTTGTTCCTGGAACTGATTATCGAATGACAGCAATCGCCGCGTGAGCACCGAGGAAGACGATCTGGCGGCGGCCTGGGGCGCTGAACTGGACGATGAAGCCGGTGGCGAGGCGGCGGTGCAGCCGGCGCGTGTTCTCAACCAGGCCGAAATCGACAGCCTGCTCGGCTTCGATGATGGGCCGGAGGGCGTCGATACCGTCTCCGGCATGCAGAAAATCATCAGCTCAGGGCTGGTGTCTTACGAACGCCTGCCGATGCTGGAAATTGTGTTCGACCGGCTGGTGCGCATCATGTCTACCTCGCTGCGCAATTTTACCTCTGACAATGTCGAAGTCTCGATCGACAACATCGTCTCGCTGCGCTTTGGTGATTACCTCAATTCCATTCCCCTGCCTGCCATGCTGGCGGTGTTCAAGGCGGAGGAATGGGATAATTACGGGCTGATGGTGATCGACAGCGCGATGATCTATTCGATCGTCGATGTGCTGCTGGGCGGCCGGCGTGGCACCGCGGCGATGCGGATCGAGGGGCGGCCTTACACGACGATCGAACGCAACCTGGTCGAACGGCTGATCCATGTGGTTCTGGCCGATCTCTCCGCCAGTTTCGACCCGCTCTGCCCGGTGACGTTCCGGTTTGAAAGATTGGAGGTAAATCCTCGGTTCGCGGCGATTTCCCGGCTGTCGAACGCGGCGGTTCTCGGGCGGCTTCGGATCGATATGGAAGATCGTGGCGGCAGGCTGGAAGTGATGCTGCCTTACGCCACGCTGGAGCCGGTGCGTGAGCTGCTGCTGCAGCAATTCATGGGCGAGAAATTCGGCCGCGATTCGATCTGGGAGACGCATCTCACCGAGGAACTATGGGGCACCGATATTTCCCTCGATGTGGTTCTCGATGAGCAGATCATGCGTCTTTCCGATGTTGTTGCACTGAAGCCGGGTGATCGCATTCTGCTCAACACCAGTGCTGGCGCCTCCGTTCAGGTGCGCTGCGGCAGCGTAAAACTGTTCCAGGCGCAGGTTGGCCGGCGGAAGAACCATGTGGCGGTGCGGATCGAAGGGCCGGTGGAACGGCCGGTGCTGGCGAGCCCCGAGACATGACGTTGGCTGTTGAGCGGGTTCCACGTCAGCCGCCAAAAATGACGTTTCGCTAACCAGGAGGGCGCAGAATGGCCGGGGCGCAATGGCTTCTGGAAGTCGCTTTGGTTCTGCTGCTCGCAGCGACGCTTTTTCACGCGCTGCGGCTGGAACGCGCGCTTGGCGTGCTGAAGCGCGACCGTGCGGTGCTGGAGGAGTTGGTGGAAGGATTCAATAGCAGCACGCGTCAGGCGGAAAGCGGGATAGAGCGGTTGCGCCATGCCGCCGATGGGGCCGGGCGGCAGATGGCACGGCAGATCGAGACGGCGCAGCGTCTGCGGGACGATCTTTCCTTTCTGGCGGAGCGCAGCGACCGGCTTGCCGAGCGCCTGGAGGGGGCGGTGCGTTCGGCGCGCATGGCTGGTGAGGGCAATGTGCTGCAGGGCGCCTTCGCCGCCGCGCCCGCGCTCTACGCACCCGTGGAAACGCCGCCGGCCTTGGCGATGCCGCACCGAGCCCACTCGGCGCAGGAGACGCAGGACCCACACACCGACGCGCAGCCGCGCCTGCGCAGCCAGGCGGAGCGCGACTTGCTGCGGGCATTGCGAGGGGCGCGCTGACCATGCGTCTTTTGCATCCACGCCTGTTGCCGGTGACCATCATGGCGATGTCGGCCTTGCTGGCGGTGAAAACAATCGCGCTGGTGCAGGCCGCGGTGGCAGAACCGGGACCCGCTCCCAAGGCCGAGCCTGTCGCGCCGCCGCCACCGCCACCACCGGCGCCGGCCACACCCAAGCCAGGCGCCGCATCGGCGGACCCACCGGTGAGCGAAGCCGAACGCAGCGTACTGCTGGATTTGCGGCAGCGGCGGGAGGCGCTGGATGCGCGCAGCCACCAGATGGATCAGCGCGCGGCCGAGCTGGATGCGGCGGATCGCCGGCTGGCTGACCGGGTGCAGCAACTCAGCGCCTTGCAGGCGCGGCTGGAAGCGATGGAAGCCGCACGCCAGGCGCACCAGGCGGAGAACTGGACCGGGCTGGTCAAGGTATATGAAGCGATGAAGCCGCGCGATGCGGCGGTGATTTTCGATGCGCTGGACATGCAGGTTCTGCTGCAGGTGCTCGATCGCATGCAGGATCGGAAGGCCGCCCCGGTGCTGGCGGCGATGCAGCCCGATCGCGCGCGGCTGGCCACCCAGCTCCTGGCCGAAATGCGCACCCGCGCAATCACCCCACCCCCCGCGCCGAACCCGAAAGGCTGAGATTTCTCCATGGCAATCGACAAATCGATGAATGTGCTGATCGTCGATGACTACAAGACGATGCTGCGCATCATCCGCAATCTGCTCAAGCAGATTGAT
>Ga0116227_10011316_pt1 | contig 15033 bp, 11 predicted proteins | sample S1TSphgellanicum_FD_89693 | JGI IMG/M metagenome (GOLD analysis project Ga0116227, IMG submission 89693) | Host-associated microbial communities from peat moss isolated from Minnesota, USA - S1T2_Fb - Sphagnum magellanicum MG | ecosystem: Host-associated > Plants > Peat moss > Unclassified... | reverse complement strand
GATAACCATCCGTTTGGTGCTGGCTATCTTTTGTTTTGTGATCTACTTTTTTACCGGTGACCGTGAGCGTAACAGCGATCTGCTGCTGGTGGTAGGTTTTGGTATCCTGATCATATCTGTCATTATGGGCTTTTTGCTTCACTTTCGCACCACAGTAAAAAACAAAAGTGTTACTTTGAATGGTTTGTGGACTACCCGCCTGGTTAAAATTGACCTGAACAGTATTGTAAAGGTTGAAAAAGGCACCTACAGTCGCTATTTATTTAATAACCCGGTTTATAATCTTCATAAAAAAGGGACGATCCGTTTCTTCACGTCCGGTAATGATGCCGTGCATTTAACCGATCGTGATGGATTGGAATATATTATTGGTTCGCAGCATATTAATGAACTGGTGCGTGCTATTAAAGAAGAGATGAAGAAATAGGGTTTATCTGCCTACTTCTCTACCGAAGAAAATACTTCTAACAAAATATTCCAGCGATGGCTGCTATCGATATCCCAGATGCGGACGTAGTTATAATCGCTGGTGAGGTTTCCTTTTTTGATTTGGGCAACGCCGTAACTGTAGGCCAGATCGCCACTGGTGGAGCGACCCGCGCTGGTTGTTTTAGCGGTGATAGAGATCCCTTCGTTATTAATGAATTTCATGATCTTATCTTTGCCGACAAAAGGCTCAAAGCCAGGAAAGTAATAACGTGCCTCGGCATCTAAAAATTCTTTGTAAGTAGCCAGAGCCGATAAGGTTAACGAATGGTTAACCTGATCATCGGTAGCCAGAATTACGCGTTTATTTTTGAAAGGATCGTTACTGATAGCGATGCCTTTGGTTTCGGGGTCTTTAAAATCGATTAACTCTTGCTGCTCAGGTTCAGGGTGCTGAATGCCTAAGTCGATCAATAGCTTTAATTTGCCTTCGCTGTTTGAGCGCCATACCGATACGTAATGGCCGTAAACTTTATCGGTATCTGCTTTGCTATTTTGATAAATGTATGGGCCGGCGGTAAAGGCCAGATCGCCACTGGCAGAAATGCGGGCAAATTTAGGTTCCCAACTTAGCAGGGCAGGTATTTTATCTATCGGGGTGTAAAACTCTTTACCGTTAACGGCATTGGGTTTAAAAATAACACCTTCCTCATCCAACACAGATAAAAAACCATCTTTGATCCCTTTGCGGGCAACGGTTTTATTGAATGTTTGTTCGGCATCAACTACTGTTTTAACTTCTACCTTTTGGGCTAAAGCTATACCGGAAAGGCATGTCATCAAAAATGCACCTGCAATAAATTTTTTCATAGTGATAAGTGTTAAGCTGATGGCGCTTTTATAAAGCGGCATCCAGCTTATTTGTAATAACGTAGTTGATGCTGGTTTATGATTTAAACGGATAATTTTAACGTTTAAATTTTGCTCCAGGTGGTACCTTCCTTGCTATCTTTTAGCTGGAAACCAATCTCTTGCAAACCTATCCTTATTTTATCGGATGTGGCATAATCTTTATTGTTTTTGGCTTCGCTGCGTAAGTTGATCACAAAGTCCATCACGTTGGGCAACTCGTCGTTAGCGGCCTGTTCGTTCACCAAACCCAATATATCAACCACAAAGTGTTGTATAATGTTTTTGATCAGTTGATAATTTTTATCATCAATACTGGTTTTACCATCGTGAACGGAGTTGATGATCTTAGATAGTTCAAACAATTCGGCTATTAAAACCGGGCTGTTAAAATCATCGTTCATGGCGGCGTAGCAACCTTTTTCTATTGTAGAAACATCTGCATCGCTTTGCGCGGAGATCTTTAAACCATCAACCAATGCAAAGGCATTCATCAAGCGTTTAAAGCCTTTTTCGGATGCTTCCATGGCATCGTTACTGAAATCGAGCGTGCTGCTGTAGTGGGTTTGAAGCATAAAAAAGCGCACCGTCATGGGGCTGTAGGCCTTTGTCAGGATATCGTTATTACCGGTAAAAAGCTCGTGCGGCAAAAAGCTATTGCCTAACGATTTTGACATTTTTTGCCCGTTAACGGTAAGCATATTGGTATGCACCCAATATTTGGCCGGGTTTTTACCACAGCTTGCTTCGTTCTGCGCAATCTCGTTGGTGTGGTGGGTTGGTACCAAATCGATACCACCGCCGTGGATGTCAAACTGCTCACCTAAATATTTGTTGCTCATGGCAGAGCATTCCAAATGCCATCCCGGGAAACCGATACCCCATGGCGAAGGCCATTTCATTAAATGCTCGAGCTTAGCCTTTATCCAGAGAGCAAAATCAAGCTTGCCGCGTTTTTCTTCCTGTCCGCCTAAGGTGCGGGTGTTGTTGAGCATATCATCCAGGTTACGGCCGCTTAAGGTACCATAATCATTATTCTGGTTGTATTTTTCTACATCAAAATATACGGAACCATTTACTTCGTAAGCATATCCTTTTTCAAGGATAACTTTGACCAGTTCTATCTGCTCGATAATATGGCCTGTTGCTGTTGGCTCAATGCTTGGTGGTAGGGTATTTAAGATCCGCATTACATCGCGGAAGCCTACGGTATATTTTTGAACGATCTCCATTGGCTCCAACTGGGCCAGTTTGGCTTTTTTGGAGATCTTATCTTCACCTTCATCGGCATCACCTTCCAGGTGACCAGCATCGGTTATGTTACGCACATAGCGTACCTTGTAGCCAATATGGGTAAGGTAGCGAAATATCAAGTCGAAAGAAATATAGGTACGGGCATTGCCCATATGGGCATCGCTGTAAACGGTTGGGCCACAAACATACATACCCACAAACGGGGTATTAAGGGGCACAAACTCTTCTTTTTTACGGGTTAAGGTGTTGTAAACAAACAAATTTTGTTCCATGCGGCAAACTTACAATTTTTCGGCAAACAGTTAATCAGTGGTTTGTTATTTATGGAAGGGTTATATCACTGCGGATGGCGTAATGATCGGACAGTTTCTTTTCGATCACGGTATAATTGATGATATTGAATTGATTGCTCGTCATGATGTAATCGATCTGGTAGTTAGGCACATCGCCATTATAGGTGCGACCCAGGCCCCTGCCTGCTTCGCGGAAAGCATTTTTAATACCTTTGGCCATTTGATTTACGGCGTATGATGAAGGGGTATCGTTAAAATCGCCGGCTACAATATAGGGGATGGAACACCTGGACATTTCTTCTTTCATCATTTTAACCTGATCGCTACGATGCAAGAAAGCTATTTTTAGTTTCCCGCCTATGCGCCTTGATGCCTTGATGCTGGTTTTGCCATTTTGCGAAATACTATCCACCGTGTTATGATCTTCGGCATTTAGGAGGAATGATTGCAGGTGAACACAATATACCCGAACCATTTTTTTGCCGATCATCACATCTACATAAATGGACTTGGTATCTGAAAGATCGTTAGTTAGTTTAATATAATTTTTGTTTACAATGGGATACTTTGAAAAAATGGCAAGCCCGGTTTGCAGTCCGTTAGTACCCTGATACCTGCTGAAAAGCTGAAAATAATAATTGGTGGTGTTCAGTACTTTTTTTACCGAATCGCACATGGCAGATTTACCCCTGGGAGTTGAAGCAAATTCTTCCATAGTTAAAATATCGGGCTGCTGATCTTTGATCACCTGCAAAATTTGGTGCCGGGTTGAAGCGTTTGGATGTTTAGGCGCCAAAAAACTATGCACGTTATAAGCCATCACACGGATTTGGCTTGAATCGGCTTTGGAACGATCGGTATCGGTAGTTTTATGGAAGCCAATGTTTTTTTGCAGGGTGCCCCATCCTATCGCGATACAAAAAGCCGAGATAACGATCTCTTTTTTGAAACGGAACAGCCAATACAATACCAGTAAAATATTAACAAGTAATAGCGGCGGGTAAGCCAGGCCAAAAAAGGCAATGAGCCAAAACGTTTTAGGATCGGTATTGGGGGCAAGGTAGCTTATTAGTAAACAAAAACCGGCGAAATAGTTTAAGTACAGGATGATCCTGTCGAAAATATTAAGCCCGCGTTTAGCTCTTATCATCTTTACTTGCTCTGAATAAGGTCTCTTTTTCCTGTTTGCTCAGGCTATCATAACCTGATTTTGAAATTTTATCTAAGATATTATCTATTTCGTCTTGTTGGGGTTTGGCGCTCAAATTTTTTGCAGTATTTTTTGATACTACCTTAAGCTTGGATTTTGGCACGAATACTTTACCAAGGGCACTGCCCCAATCGCGACCTGAGCGTAATTGCCTTACGTAAACAAAGCCTAACAGCGCGGCACCCAAATGAGTAAACACTACTGCAGAGCCTGGGCCAACTATGGCAAAAACATCCAATAGAACGTAAACGAGACCTATCCATTTGAGTTTTACCTCGCCGAAGAACATCATGAAGATGCTGTAATCGGGCAGTAAGGTGGCAGTACCAACAATAATGGCCATTACACAGGCGGCACTTCCGGTTGCCATAGTGAGCACGCCATTAAACAACGGGAATATGGCACATGCGCCGATATAAACCGCAGCACCAGCTAAACCACCTAAAACATAAAGGGTGAGCAGCTTTTTGCCGCCAAGGTATTCTTCAAAGATCTGCCCGATCCAAAAAAACCAGAGCATGTTGAAGATGAAGCCTAAAATGCCCGCGTTGAGGAACATGTAGGTAATAGGCGTCCAGAAATGGGGAAGTAAAGCATTTACCGATGAGGGCAGAACGAGATAGCTGGTGATGGTTGTATAAAGCGCGGCCTGCCTGGTGGTGAGCATTTCGATAATGGCCAGTAAGCCCAACACTAAAAAAACAGCTACGTTAATGCCAATAAGCATGTTTAACCTGCTGCCGGAGTGTATTACTTTAAAACGAATCTCTTCCCAAATGGTGCTCATAATTTACTTAACGATATTTAGTAGTAATGATTATCCCGCCTGCTTAAACCCCAGATTTTGATCATGATGAAACCGAATAAGGCACCGCCAATGTGAGCAAAGTGCGCAACGGAATCGCCTTGCGTTGGTCTGAAGCCTGAAAATAGTTCAAATAAAATATAAATGGTTACAAAATATTTGGCCTTTACAGGAACAGGGAAAAACAAGAGCATCAGCTCAACATCTGGAAACAGCATCCCAAAAGCGATCAAAATACCGAATATAGCACCTGACGCACCTAAGGTTGGCGAGTAATAGATCTCTTGTAATTTGCCGATGGTGATAGGATCGGATATGGTATTAAACTGTGGTATAGTGAATGTACCGATGAGATTATGAATCTCGATGGCCTGAACCAGCATGTTACAGATCAAAGCGCCTATCCCGCAGATAAAATAATAGTTAAAAAAGCGTTTGGAACCCATCATACCCTCGAGCGCCGGGCCAAAAACATACAGGGCAAACATGTTACCGAGGATGTGCCATATGGTGCTGGGATCGTGCATGAAGAGGTAGGTGATGATTTGCCATGGTTTAAACATGGGCGAATCAAAGTAAAATACGGATAGATGCTCTACCAAACTAACGTGGGCCTGCCCCAATACAAATGTGGCCAGAAAGAAAATAACGTTGATGATCAGTAAGTTTTTTACGACCGGTGGTATATTAGCAAATGGCGATTGCCTGTAGTTATTCATGTTATATTTTGGACCAGTTATTTTTCAAATCGTTCTAAAAGCTCGGCCAGTGTAAATGTAATAATTATGGGCTTACTGCTCAACGAAATATTGGGCATCTGGCAGGCAAATAATTGATCGACCAGGATGTTCATTTCTTCGAGCGATAGTTTGGTGCCGGCTTTGATGGCGCCGTTACGGGCCAGTGAGCGGGCTAAGTTATCACGTTTATCTAACTTTAAAATGGCCAGGTTGTTTTTAAAACCTTCCAGTAAATGTTCAAGCAATTCGTGCTCGTTGGCGTTGTGCAGTTCGGCGGGGATACCTTCTACAACTACCGTGTTTTTACCGAACTCGCGGATATCAAAACCTAAGGCGCGCACATCGGGTAATAGCTCGCGCAGCATTTCGTAATCGGCACCGTTTAGGGTTACGCTTTGCGGGAAGAGCGTTTGCTGACTTACGCCGGAATGGTTATCCAGTTGCTGCAAAAACTTTTCGTACAGAATCCGCTCGTGAGCTGCCTGTTGGCTGATCATCATAAAGCCGGATTTGATCTGCGAGAGGATATACCGCCCGTGAATCTGGAACAATTGACGCTCGCTTGATTTGCTGATCTGCTCATCGTTGATCTCTACCTTTTGCTCACCAGTATCCATTTGGTGCTGCTGCGGTGTGGTATCGCGCTGACTGATCTGATATAAGGTATCCCAATTGCTTGGGATGGATGATTTTTGATAATCATCGTGATTGCGAAAGTTAGGATCACGTTTGGTGGTCGAGCCTGATTCAAACGGGTTAAAATCCGGGTTGAACTTGATGCTTGGCGCTACAATATCTTCGAACGGTTTTGGTGTGATGAGGTGCTCGATGCTGTTCTCCTGGTCAAAATCAATCGTTGGTGTGATGTTGTATTTACCCAATGAACGCTTTACCGCCGAGCGGATGATGGCGTAAATGGATTTCTCGTCCTGATACTTGATCTCGGTTTTAGTGGGATGTACGTTGATATCGATCTTTGATGGGTCGATATCGATGAACAATACATACAGCGGGTAGCTTTCATCGGGCAAGAGCTCTTCGAAGGCCGTCATTACGGCGTGGTTCAAGTAACCATCCTTAATAAAACGGTTGTTAACGAAGAAGAATTGCTCGCCACGGGTTTTGCGGGCGAACTCGGGTTTACCTACATAGCCTTTGAGGTTGATGATGGTAGTTTCCTCTTCAACCGGAACAAGGCGCTGATTATATTGATTACCCAACAGGTGAATAATGCGTTGCTTTAAGCTGGTGGCGGGCAGGTGGTAAACCTCTTGCCCATCGTGGTGCAGGGTAAAAAAGATCTGCGGGTTGGCCAGGGCCACGCGCTGAAATTCATCGATGATATGGCGCATCTCCACCGGGTTACCTTTTAAAAAGTTGCGGCGCGCCGGGATATTATAGAATAGATTTTTGATGCAGATGGATGTACCGGCCACGCACGAGCAGGCTTCCTGTTTGGTTACTTGTGAACCTTCAATTTCTATTTCGGTACCCAGCTCGTCTTCTACACGGCGGGTTTTTAGTTCTACTTGCGCAATGGCCGCTATGGATGCCATGGCCTCGCCACGGAAACCCATGGTGCGGATGGCGAACAGATCTTCGGCTTTGCGAATTTTTGATGTGGCGTGGCGCTCAAAGCACATGCGCGCGTCGGTCAAGCTCATTCCACAGCCGTTATCAATCACTTGTATCAGTGATTTACCGGCATCTTTTAGTATCAGTTGTATTTTATCCGCCCCGGCATCTATGGCATTCTCAACAAGTTCTTTTACCGCGGAAGCTGGTCGCTGCACCACTTCGCCGGCGGCAATTTGGTTGGCAACCGAGTCGGGTAAAAGTTGGATTATATCAGACATTTAAAAAAATTCCCTTCAATTTCGATTTCGATGCTAATTTAGAAAAATGATGGCATAACTTTACTGTGTATTGTGTGTTATACGTTTGCCCCTATCGTAAAATGACATCACATTTATATTGAAAAACATGTTAAAAAGACTGCTACCGATCCTACTGATATTTGTAATAGCCTGTAAATCAAAAAAACAAAGTGCCGACCTTCTGGTGAAAAACGCGCACGTGTACACTGTAAATAATAATTTTGATACCGTGAGCGCCTTTGTTGTTAAGGGCGGCAAAATTATAGCGGTTGGAAAAGCCGACAGTTTAGAAAATATATACGAAGCCAAACAAGTTGTAGATGCGGCGGGCAAAGCTGTTTATCCGGGCTTTATTGACGCCCACGCTCACTTTTTTAGTTATGGATTGAGTTTGCAAACGGTTAACCTGGTGAATACCTCAAGCTGGAACGAAATTGTTGATTCGGTGGTGGCGTTTTCGAGAACTAATCCGGATGGCTGGCTGATCGGTCGTGGGTGGGACCAGAATAAATGGCCGGTTAAGCAGTTCCCGGATAAAAGTAAGCTGGATTCGCTGTTCCCGGACAGGCCGGTGATGCTGACGCGGATTGACGGGCACGCGGCTATTGCCAACCAGGCGGCTTTAAATATAGCAGGTATTAAACCGGGCCAAACTTTAACCGGTGGTACTATTGAAACTGTGAAAGGTAAACTGACCGGTCTTTTGGTGGATAACGCTACGGGATTAGTATCGCATAAAATGCCAACACCAAGTGAAGAGCAATTGCAGAACGCTTTTATTAATGCCCAGGCTAATTGCTTCGCGGTGGGCTTAACTACGGTTGACGATTGCGGGCTGGATTACCAGTTGGTGCCGCTGATCAAACAATTACAGAACGAGGCTAAACTGAAGATGCGGATGTATGTGATGTTATCTGACAAGCCCGAAAACTATACTTATTTGTTTAAACGTGGCATTATAAAAACACCACGACTGAACGTACGTGCTTTTAAAGTATATGCTGATGGCGCTTTGGGATCGAGAGGGGCTTGCCTTTTGCAGGATTACAGCGACCAGCCGAAGTGGAAAGGCTTTTTATTGAGCGATCCGAAACACTTTGCCGAGGTGGCGAAGAAAATATATGATAAAGGTTTCCAAATGTGTACCCATGCTATTGGCGACTCGGCCAACCGGATGATATTGCATGTTTATGCCAATGTGCTGAAGGGAAAGAACGATAAACGCTGGAGGATAGAGCACGCTCAAACCATAGCGCCGAATGATTTTAAGTTGTTTGGCGATAATAGTGTTATACCATCGGTGCAGCCTACGCATGCTACATCGGATATGAACTGGGCTGTTAAACGTTTAGGGCTAACGAGGATCAGATCGGCATACGCCTACAAACAATTACTGGCGCAAAACGGTTGGTTGCCTTTGGGAACGGACTTCCCGGTGGAGAATATTAACCCGATGTACACTTTTTATGCCGCTGTAGCAAGGCAGGACTTGAAAGGGTTACCTGCAACGGGTTTCCAGATGGAGAACGCTTTGGACAGGAAACAGGCTTTGATGGGCATGACCATTTGGGCGGCGAAAGCCAATTTTGAGGAAAAAGAAAAGGGCAGTATAGAGGTTGGCAAATTTGCCGATTTTGTGATATTGGACCAGGATATTATGACGGCTAAAAACGCCGATTTACCAAAAGTTAAGGTATTGAAAACATACGTTAACGGAGAAAAAGTATATGAAAAGAACTAAGCTATATAACACTTTAGCCGCCCTATTGATTGGCGGAACTTTATTACAAACCGCCTGCGCGCAAAACCCGCATGCCATAAATGCTACCGTTTTAATGGAGCAGGCCCAGATAGCCAAAAGCACTGTACTGCTAAACAACGAACAGCAGGTTATTCCGCTGCAAAATCTGGATGTGGCTAAGGTGGCTAGTGTGCATTTTAGCTATGCTTATGCCACGCAGTTCGACAGCATTTTAAACAAATACGTTAAAGTGCAGGCGATTAATGGCAACCCGTATTCAAATTTGAATGTATTATCGGATGATCTGAAACTCTATAACACCATCATCGTATCGTTAACGGATGCTGAAACCGGGAACCCGCAATTCATCGATTTTATTAACAGCAACCAGAAGCTGAAGAATGTAATTGTGGTGCTGTTTGGCAAGGGTAAAGCGCTTGGTCCGCTGGATGGGGTGAATTCGCCTATTGTTTGGAGTGAAAAGCAAACCGCTTTATCTGCGAGTTATTCTGCCCAGGTTGTTTTTGGTGGGATCGCGGCAACGCAAAAACTGAGTTCTAACTTTTCAAATAAATATGCTAAAGGCACAGGCTTTACTACTGTTAAAACGAGGCTACAATATACTGTTCCGGAAGACGCGGGCATTAACTCGAACAGTTTGACGGCTATTGACGATATCGCCGCTGAGGCTATCCGCGAACGAGCTACACCTGGTTGTGTGGTGATGGTGGCTAAGGATGGTAAGGTGATATTCAATAAAGCTTATGGGTATCATACTTACGATAAATCGATGCCGGATAAGATCACCGATATTTTCGACCTGGCATCGATGACCAAAGTTTCGGCTACGACCATGGAAGCCATGAAGCTAACCGGTGAGGGTAAGATGAATTTGGACTCGACACTGGGCTATTATATCGCGAAAGCTAAAAATACCAATAAGGCTAAGGTTACCATTAAATCGCTATTGTTGCACGAGGCTGGTTTGATACCGGATATCGCTACGTTTACCAAGGTGAAACCTGCTGACCATATGGCTGATTCGTCGGCCGCTTTCCCAACAAGGGTAAATGATGGTTACTATTTGCGCAAAAACTATTGGAACGATGTGATGTACCCCGACATGTTTAACTCGCCATTGAGAACGCCGGGGAAATATGTGTACAGCGATTTGAGCATGTTGTTTATGAAAGAGGTTGAAGAGAATATAACTCAAACCCCTATCAACGTTTACGTACAGAAACAGTTTTATACACCACTGGGCATGCAAACCGCAGGTTATTTACCTCTGTACCGCTTTAACCGCGACCAGATCATCCCAACCGAGGATGACCGTACCGATCGCCACGCCCTGTTACACGGCGATGTGCACGACCCTACCGCGGCTTTGTTAGGTGGTGTTGCCGGCCATGCCGGATTATTTGCCAGTGCTAACGACGTGGCTATTTTGTACCAGATGGTGCTAAATGGTGGTACTTACGGTGGCACACAATATTTGAAACCCGAAATTGTAAAAGAGTTTACGGCTAAATACTCGGATAACAGCAGACGTGGTTTGGGTTTTGACCGTTGGGACCCGAATGTGAGTTTGGGTTATCCATCAAAACTGGCTTCGCCGGAGACTTATGGACATACGGGTTATACGGGCACTTGTATTTGGGTTGACCCGAAGAGTGGGTTGGTTTATATTTTCCTTTCTAACCGTGTACACCCGAAGGTTAGTGATAAATTATCGCAGTTGAAGATAAGAGGCAGGATTCAGGACGCGGTTTATGAGGCGATTGCTAAGGGATTGTAGGTATGCAGATGATTTTTAGTGGGTTTCGGGGGCATGGGTTTCTTTTACTGTAGTCACAGACTACAGGTATATTGATTTGAAGTCAGAGACTTCGAATAGCGGGGAGATATTTAGTAGGACAAGTCCTTCGGTAGACTTGGCACTCGTAGAATTTTCCCTTAGGTAGAAATGACATCCAACTGAATTGGATACACAGTAATACAATCCTACAACTACAATCGCTAAGGCATAGTATTTGCCTGTAATGGTTACAGAACAAATACTATGAAAAACTATTACATTTTATTGGCTTTTTTGGCCATTATCGCATTTACAACAAAAGCTAACGCTCAAACAGATACGCTTAAAACCCGCAAACAATTTCTGGATCTGCAAAAAGATATTGCTGACCTGAAACTTAAGATCGAAGACTCTAAAAGTAAGATATCGCTATACCAGACTAAGGCTCTGCAAGCTACTGAAAAAGCCCAGGAAGCTGCCCTGAAAAGTAACGATGCATCGGGCAATAACAAAGCGGGGGATGCTAAAGCATCTAAAAAAGCAGAAAAGGCAGCGGATAAAGCCAACGACAAAGCAGGAGACGCCAATGATGCCACCAAAAAATGGAACAGCGAAAAAGAGCGTTTGGAAGATTTGAATAAAGAACTTAGCAAAAAACAGAGTAAGCTACAGGGTATTCAAAATGGTTTGCCTGTGCCAACTGCCGGGGTACAATAATTTAAGACTTTGAACTACAGGCATTAATTTGAAGTTGGTGATTTGAAATAGTGGTGTGTGGTGAATAGTTGGTTTGTTGAGTGGTGAGACCGGCGCTCCAGGTTTTGAGCTCCTTGTGACACCCTGCGCTTTATTGGGTTGGTTACTTTGGTTACTTTGGTTTATTTTGTTATTTAAGTTATTGCTAATCAATTATTTATATTGATTTTTTAGCTGAACTTTGGTTGTTTATTTGTACCTTTGTGTCTCTGGATGCCGCGTCTGTGGTGTCCGCAATGGTCCCACCTAAAAATAAATAACCAATGAACAATTTTGAAGAATTAACTTTACAACAACAACGTTTTTGTGATGAGTATCTGGTGAGCTTTAATGCTTTCCGCGCGGCAATATGTGCCGGTTACAGTGAGACCGTAAGGCTGAGTTATTGCATAATCCTAAAATACAGGCTTACCTTAAATTGGGTATGGAGAAGGTGAGAGAACGGCTAAATGTTACGCATGATATGATTTTGCGTGAATTTGCTAAAATTGCCTTTAGTAATATGGGCAATTATTACGATGAGCGTGGCGCCATTAAACCTATGTGCTGTTTAACCAGCGAAGAAAAAGCGGCAATAAGTTATTACCAGATTATGGATAGCATAGATGAACATGGTAACCGGGTAGGTGAACTTGGCAAAATTAAGCTGCATAATAAAATGAGCGCTTTGGATAAAATAGCAAAGCATGTGGGTTTTTATGAGGTGAAGAAGACTCAAGAATCAAGAGCCAAGAATCAAGAGGAAGAATATGTAGTGACAGTTACAGGATCAGAGGCTTTTGTTGAGACTTATGAATCAAAAGACGACAATAAAGAAGAGGATGGTTTAATGGTAAATGACAACGGGGTGCTTGTTACTGAGGTGGCTGTTGATGGTGCTTTGGCGCAATGTTGTGACACGGGTAGTTTGGAAAGTTCGTCCGCTACAGCGGGAAAAATTCTTACTTTATCCCCCCTGAGGAGAGAAGCAAAGCTCGAAAACCCGAAGCCAGAAGGAAAAGCATACGCGGTTGTGAGTTCGCGGGGGAATTATTCTTTCCGGCCATCAGGAAGTTAAGCAGTATTTAATACCATATTAAATTTGTTGCAGTTAAAATTCGGGGCAATTTTATATCTTAACGCCTTTAATTCCCCGTATGAAAAAACTGTACTTTTTATTCGCTGCCATACTATTTAATGTTTCGGCAAAGGCTCAAACTACTGCCCCTGTTCCTGTTAAAGCCAACTACCAGTTGGCGGCTCGTTTCTCCCCAAAAAAGATAGAGAAAATGGTGTTTACTGTTAGTGCCGATGCGCACTGGCTAAAAGAAAGCAATCGCTTTTGGTATGTGTACGAAAACAGCAGCATCAAAAATTGGTATATTGTTGATCCTACACTGAAAACTAAAAAACTGATGTTTGATAAAGACCGCCTTGCGGCCGAGATCACCAATATCATTAAAGATCCGTTTGATGCACAGCACCTCCCGATAGAGAACCTGAAATTTAGTAAGGATGAGAAGACCATCCAGTTTGAGTTGAAGAGCTCGATAGACCAGGTGAAGAAAGACCGTAAGGATAAGAAAGCGGCTGATTCGCTGGAGAAGAAATCCTTTTATTTTCAATATAATCTAACCACCCAAACCTTATCTGAGTTAAAGAACTACGATAAGGTAAAGCCAAAACCTACCTGGGCATCTATAGCGCCTGATAGCAGCGCCATTGTTTTTTGCCGGTACGAAAATTTGTATTGGATGGATAAAGCCAACTACAAAAAGGCTTTAAAAAACGAGGAAGACAGTACCATTGTTGAGCACCAGTTAACTAAAGATGGCGTTGAATTTTACGCTTATGGCGGAAACTTTGAGAATGGCACCAATGTGGACGAGGTGAAGAACAAGAAGAAACGCAAGCCAACATCGGTGATCTGGTCGCCGGATTCAAAGCATTTCGCTATGATCCGTACCGATATGCGCAAAGTGAAAGACCTGTGGGTGATCAACAGCATTGCAGAGCCTCGCCCAACGCTGGAAACCTACAAATACCAAATGCCCGGCGAAGCTGAGAACGGCAGGGATGAATTGATGCTGTTTGATTTTGCTGCCAAGACCGGTAAAAAATTGAATGTATCATCGTTTAAAGATCAGGATATTTCGATGTGGCCCGCTCCAAGTTTGGCTAAGAACCGCGATGATGAGTTTAAACCTTCGGTTTGGTTGGGGACAGATAGTAAGTTCTACTTTTACCGCACATCGCGCGATTTAAAGCGCATTGATGTTTGCAGTGTGGACATCAATACCAATGCCGTAACTATACAGGCACAGGAACGGATGAACACTTATGTGGAGATTAACCGCCCCGCCCTGATAGACGGTGGTAAGGAAATGGTGCAATGGAGCGAGCGCGATGGCTGGGCACACTTTTACTTGTATGATGATGCCGGGCATGTTAAAAACCAGATCACGAAAGGGCCATTCCACGTTGATGATATTGTTAAGATTGACGAGAAGAAACGTGTACTGTACTTTACAGCATCGGGCCGCGAACCTAATCAAAATCCATATTACACCCACCTATACAGCATTAACCTAAACGGAAGCGGTTTAAAATTGCTTAACCCAGGCGATTTTGACAACACCGTTAACATGAACGATAACGAAAGCTATTTTGTTAATGTATCGTCGCGCGTGAACGCTGCACCCAAATCGGTGCTGGTGGATAATAGTGGTAACAAGGTAATGGATCTGGAGATTGCCGATCTATCACGCCTAATGGCCGCGGGGTATAAATTTCCGGAGCCGTTTAAAGTAAAGGCAGATGATGGGATTACCGATCTGTATGGTGTGATGTACAAACCTTTTGATTTTGACCCGTCGAAAAAATATCCGATGATAGAATATGTATATCCCGGTCCGCAAACGGAGGCGGTTAACAAGGCCTTCAGCATAAGTATGGGCAATGTGGATAGGTTGGCGCAATTGGGATTTATTGTGATATCGGTTGGTAACCGTGGCGGTAACCCGGAGCGCTCGGTATGGTACCATACTTTTGGATACGGCAACTTGCGTGATTACGGACTGGCTGATAAAAAAGCGGCTGCCGAGCAACTGGCAGACCGGTATCCGTTTATCGATATCACCAAAGTAGGCATTACTGGTCACTCGGGTGGTGGCTTTATGTCGACAGCGGCTATGCTGGTTTACCCGGACTTTTTCAAGGTGGCTGTATCGGAATCAGGCAACCAT
>Ga0116227_10011315_pt1 | contig 15034 bp, 21 predicted proteins | sample S1TSphgellanicum_FD_89693 | JGI IMG/M metagenome (GOLD analysis project Ga0116227, IMG submission 89693) | Host-associated microbial communities from peat moss isolated from Minnesota, USA - S1T2_Fb - Sphagnum magellanicum MG | ecosystem: Host-associated > Plants > Peat moss > Unclassified... | reverse complement strand
TCAAAATGCTTGCATTTCAGGAAAAAATCGTGGAGCTAATTTGGGGATCAACCTCCAAAGCTCCCATTTTTTGCACCGTGTGGCACCTAGATTCGCAATAGGAGAGTTTTTCAGCAGACCCTAACTTATGCGTATTGACAGGTAAAATAGATCCTTCGCTAAAATGCCTATCTCAAGCCCTCTTGTAAGTAAAACCTATATGATCGAATTTTAGATTTTAGATTTTGGATTGGAAGAGGGATTAATCGTTTCTCCCCAAACCACTGGTTCCCTTATCAATTATCTCCTGTTGTTCTTCCCCAATCTAAAATCCAGAATCCAAAATCTAAAATTGACTGAACTTGTAGCAATAATAACAAACGCTGTAGGGTTAGATACTGGCTTTCATTTAGATGGGCTTACAAGGTTTTTTGGTAAGATGCAGGGAATAGATTAAACATCTTTTTCACGGGGAGCCACAAAAATGCTCCCTATTTTTTGTCCTCACTATTCTCTCAAAGTTTTGTCCCGTATAGCGTAGAGTTGCCTTGTCACCCGCTAAGGGGTAAAGGTTCAAGGTAACACCTTAAAAGCTCGAAAGTCTAAAAAGGTCACCATACAAGCTGTCCTGGCTTAAGTTATTACCCAGTCTCCCACTAACAAAATTAACCCCTTAAGCCCATTACTAACTTAATGACAGATGCTGAACGATAGTGTCTGCTATGGCCTCTGGGTTGAGACCTTTATACTGCTTATTATCTAGCTGTAACACATAATTAGGGGCAGTACCACAGCACTTTTGACATTTTGTATATTCAATGGCAACTAAATCTAATAAATTGCGATCGCCTAAAGTTTTTTGTAACTCTAATAATAACCTACGACCACCCCGCTTAAGGCAACCAGATTGTTGACATATCATAATCTTGGCTTGGTGTTGGGGTAGTTGATCCTTAAATTGAGACAGACCAATTTGCTCTATCTGATAAGCCTTAATCTTATTTGAATGGCTGATACCACAAACGCGGATTTGCTCTCCTGGAGTTAAAGATGAACCCAAAGTATAACGTAACTCCTTAGGGATTTTTACTAGTATACTGCCCGTAGAAACTGCTAATTGTAAGTATTTATATTTCCCTGGTTCATCGCCGATAAACCCGATAAACTCTCCCTGTAGATTCACTTCTGACTCAAGCATCTTCGTATTTCCCATAACATATGCGATTTGATTTTTGAAAAAACTGCGTACATCTCCAATATCTTTCTTCTCCCCCTTAAGACCTACACAGATCCTTTCTCACCCATCAAACCGGATTCCTCTATCCCCGTTAATTCTGAAAACCCCTGCACTTCACCAGAGGCAGGAGGGGAAATCAAGACTTTAACTTTTGAACAATAGAAACTAAAATTCTTTGCATCCTATCTACTTCTTCTAAAACTGGGTCAAATAACTCATAACTAGAAGTTTGATGTTAAAGCTTATTATATGATTTTTAATCCTTCTCCTTTATTTTCTCCAGCAAGAACTACCCTCTGGAGCCTCTGCCTCAAAACCTCCACGAAAAGATAACGGGAAAAGTCCGATTCCTCTATAACCTAAAAGAAGAAGGAAGAAGTAAAAATCTATTTTTACCTTTTGCCTTCTCTCTTCGTCATCAGATTGAAATTTTAAGCGAGGCGTTTAGCTTCTACAGTTTGAGGTAAACTTTCTGCTGTTGGCAACGTAGGCAATTCTAACTCCCAACCATTTCCTAAAGTTAACACCTTTCCTTGCTCTGTATCTGTCTGTTTGACTACTTCTTCCTCAAGGTCTTTTTTCGCAACATAGACAACTAAATTGCCAGCATCATTTATCCGCAGCATTACTTTCATTAGTTTCCTCAACTGATTCTAGTTCTTTTTTCCGACAACCGACAACAAACCCTGTATCTAAGAAATGCACGGCGTAGATGTAGGCGCTTTGCAAAAATGTGCCTATACTTGCCACATAACCAACGTCTCCCTTCCTAGCTAAAACTGCACCAATATCTTGACCAGGAAAGGTCCCATCGTTTTTAATTAACTTCCGAACTCGGACTTTTTGACCAATTTCAAATACAGGTGGCAGGTCTAGTTCTAGCTCATCGCGCTGCATGGGAATACCTCTGTTCTTGAGCTAAATTTAGTAGTTCTCCTGTGGTCAGGCTGCGTTTTTTCAATACTGACTGATGACGTACTGCATCTAAAACAGACTGGGTTTCCTCTGGATTGAGAAATATCCCATGCTGTTCTAGCAAACTAGAAATTAAATGCCGCCCAGAATGTTTACCTATGACTAAACGCCGTTCCCAACCCACTTCCTCAGGTGCAAATGGCTCATAAGTTACAGGATCTTGCATCACCGCATGAGCATGGATACCTGATTCATGAGCAAAGGTATTCTCACCGACAATTGCTTTCCAAGGTGGAAGATGAGTGCCTGCGGCTGCTGCAACTAATTGGGATAGTTCTAGAAACCGTCGAGTATCAATACCTAAATCAATACCATAGATACGTTTAGCAGCCATCACAACTTCTTCTAAAGCTGCATTTCCGGCTCTTTCACCTAATCCATTAACGGTAGTATTTACTGATGAAGCACCAGCTTTAATTCCCGCTAAAGCGTTTGCTGTTGCTAGACCAAAATCATTATGGGTATGAATTTCTAGAGGTATTGATAAAGCTGAGACCAATCGCTTAACTTTTGTACAGGTGCCAAAGGGGTCTAGTACTCCCACTGTATCGCAGAAGCGAAACCGTGCCGCACCCCACTCTTGAGCATATCGTGCGACATCTAAGAGAAAGTTTTCATCAGCTCTAGAGGAATCTTCTCCTCCTACTGCAACCCACAGACCATTATCAGTGGCAAAGTTGATACAGTCTTTGAGTCTTTGTAAACTGACTCGCCACTGACCATGAAACTTAGTGGCAATTTGGATACCGGAAACGGGAATGGCAATATGCACCCGTTGAATTCCACAGGCAATGGAAGCTTTAATATCGGAAATCACAGCACGGTTCCAGACCAGGAGTTTAGCTTTTAAACTCAAGTCCGAAATTGCCATGATGGCGTATTTTTCTTCCTCCCCCATTGCCGGAATTCCGACCTCGATCTCATGGACGCCAATTGCATCTAGAAACTTGGCGATCGCCACCTTTTCTTCTAAGTTAAAAGCAACACCTGCTGCTTGTTCCCCATCTCGTAATGTAGTATCATTGATGGTGATTTGATTCATGTCAAATATCCCTCTCACGGACTCGTTCTGAATATTCTTTCTCTCTACAATTCCTAGTAATGATAGATGCGTAATCAAATTCTGAGTTTGCGTGGTAAATGCTCAAAATATGACAATGCATGATTCTTCATTCTTAAATCCTAACCAATTAACCACGCCATATCTGTATGACAGAAAACTAAAAAATGGTATATTTTATTAAATATTTATTTTGCTAAATAACCAAATTGATACTACTCCTTTGTGTAGCTAAGGAGAGTACTTCCACATCCTAAATTTACCCGACAAAAACTGAGAAAGCTGGGACCACTGTAAATTCAGCAGAGCCTCTAATCTTCAACTATAATTGTCTGCCAACCAATCAAAGATTCGGTCTAGCTGTTCTAGGTTAACTAGACCATATTGCCAGAGAAGCATAGGTAAAGGACCGTTATCTAACTCCCGGTGTCGCAAAGCTATAGCAATAACCGCGCTTGAAAGTTCGAGTTCATTATGCAAAAAGTGGAGTAATTTTATATCACTGCTACGATGTACCATATTCGGTCGTTTCAATACTTAGACTAGGAAAAAATTAATACCAATTGCGCCTTGTTGAGGAAATATGCCAAAGAAGCTTCAGGTTTAGCAGAGGAGATAAGACCTAAGCTTAAGCTAATATCTTTGAATCTGCAAGCAAATTTGTTAGTGAATAATAACTTCATTTGCTAGATAGAAACCGTATCACATATGTACAGCAAATTTCACTCTTTAGTACTTTCTTGCCAGCAACGTTCTAGCCAGTCAACTAATTCGTAACGAGAAGCCAGAAATTGCATAACTGTACTACGGACAAGAATGGCTTCTAGTAAGCTATTTACTTGCACATGCAAAGAACCATCAGGTGGACAGAAACAGGGAATCATTAATTCTTGCAAACGGTGATGTACTCGCCAGCGATCGCTTAAAGGAATCTGCAAAATGTGATTTCCTAGCGCATCATGACTACAAGGTGGTAACATACTCGACTATCCTTTGTCAAAAGTTGTTGATTCTGGGACTCAAGGAGTCATGTACTATTTTTATGCTTATATCAGGCAACTCCAAAAAGGACACTACACTAGTGGTGGTTGGATTTATTGGAATAATTAAGGTTGCACTCAAGTAAGAAAAACCTGATGATGGAAGGATTTAAAATTTATTTAGGGTTAGGGGTACTAGCATTTTCCGCATGGGGTACTAGCTTTCTGCGGTTAGGGGTTGAGAATTTATGTACTCAACCCAAAAACTCTAAGAGGATGGGATTTTGTCGCAATTTCGGGCAAATATATTGCGAAATATTAAGTTGTACTCAATTGTTCGGAAGTCCTGGGTAGACAGGATTACAAACGTATTTTCTGTATATGGAGTTACGATCTTCCGAAACCATCAAACCCCTAACCCTGGTTGAATTTCTTACTCCCATTAGGGGTGAAAAACATTCTATTCTACCGCCTTCCTTCCCTACCCCTGCCCCCTGTTAAGAGTTACGTTCTTATGGCGGGAAGGGTGTAAGTTACCAGAAACAAGGCACAGTGCGATTTTGTGAAGTGACTGTACTTTTGGGGATAGATCGATGGTTCCTGACATTGCTATCTTCACCTGGAAACACATTCCCCGCGACGAAAATGGTGAAGTTGCTAACACCTTCACTACTGCTCCTGACTGGACAATTGAAATCTTGTCCCCAGGGCAAAATCAATCTAAAGTCGTTCGTAACATCCTCCACTGTCTCACTCACGGCACGCAAATGGGTTGGTTGATTGACCCGGAAGAGAAATTAGTTTTCGTCTATTTTCCCGATCAACGGATTAAATTGTTTGAGTTAGGGAGCGATCGTCTCCCTGTTCCATCCTTTGCTGAGTCATTTAGTCTCAGTGTTAGTCAACTTTTCAGTTGGCTGTGTGAATAAGCATCGGAATTGTTTTCATGTATAATATATATGAGATAGGGAGAGCGCAAAAACAATAAAAAATATAATACCAGCAAGTACGGGAAGAAATGATTACTGTTAGAAGTTGAGCAAAGATCATACCAACGGTTGAGCAAATGCTAGTTTGTGTGCGAATCTGCCAAACATTGTCTAACTTCTATACCGACATCCACTTATTCCGTCACGACAAAAAACGTCGGGAAATTTACATTTTGGCTGGGCACACAATTGGTATAACTATTAAAGAAAACGGAAATTGGGAGTTTGACAATGACACTTGATCCTGACTTTCAACAGATGAGTCGAAAAGAACTCAGGACTTACGTACTTACTCACCGCGAGGATGAAGAAGCCTTACGGATATATATGGCACGATTGCACAACGAGCCTGGTATAACTCGACAAAGTGGTGGACTGAATGAGGAGGATTTCAACCAACTCGAGCTGCTGCTCAAAACTGGAGTGAGCGATAGCTAATTTTTACACTAGTGTGATATATCTTTTTACTTACAATTTGGTTTTTACCGGGGATAAAACTGGGGTAAACTTTCCAGGCATCTTGGTACTTTTCGGAGGCATAGATACCCCAACCCATCATTAGACATCTCCGAAAACAGTTACCCTCTTCCTTAGCACATAAGTATTATTACTCGCTCTTCAAAGGTGACATCTCCATCAATATTTAGATGCGATCGCCCTATCTTTAATAGCCAATTTAATTTCATCAGGATGAGTTATTGTTATTCAACTTTCTTCTGTTTAACATAATTACGGAAGTCATCTATTGTGAGTTGATTGAGCCATTGATGACGTTCTTTAGTATAGTCACCATAACCTACTTCTAACTGCTGTGCTACTCCTAACGCATTGATGAGAGCTTGATATCCTTGTTGCCTAATTTCCGTCAGTTTCATTGTTTTATCCGGTAATCTTCAATTATGGTCTACTAGATATTAGTTTGTAAATATTTCTGTTCAGTTGTGCCAGTTGGAAGTGCGGGTTTTCAGCTAAAGTTGCTTTTCTCATAGACCACTTACTTTTAAGACTTCATTGGGAGTTCTCATCGTTGCTTACCCTATAGCGATCGCAATCTTCCCAGCAGCACGCTCAGTTTCACTGTAGGCATGGGCCGCAGCTAGTTCCTGTAAGGGGTAGGTGCGATCAATGATAGCCCGGACTTTCCCTGACTCTATTAACTCTTTTAAGAAAATCAAGTCCTGAGTATTGGGCTGAGTCAGGATTAACTTAGCTTTTTGCCCAGGGAGGAATGCTGTTAAAACACCCTGCACCACGATATCCAGACTAGGTAGGGTTGTGATGTAAACTCCATCAGGCTTGAGGATTTGTTTACATTGGGAAAATGAGCTTTTAGCTACCGCATCCAGAACAATATCGTACCGCACCTGAACTTGGGTAAAATCCTGTTGTGTATAGTCGATAACAAAATCTGCACCCAAAGATTTCACCAAAGCCAAATTCTTCCCACTGCAAACCCCCGTCACCTCTGCACCCAGGGCCTTGGCAATTTGCACGGCAAAGGTGCCCACACCACCCGCAGCACCATTAACTAGGACAGCTTGACCTGGTTGGATATGACCCTGATTCCGCAGGCACTGTAGAGCCGTGAGTCCGCTGTTAACTACAACTGCCGCTTCTGGATAGGTGATGTTGGTGGGTTTAGGAGCTACCCATTGTTCCGAAACCGCAGCATATTCAGCATAGGCACCCCCAAACAGGTCGGTGCTGCCATAGATAGCATCCCCTGGCTGAAAATGTTTCACCTGAGAGCCAACCTCCACCACTTCCCCTGCCACATCTAGCCCCAGAGTCATGGGGAATTTATAGCCTGTAATCAATTGCAACATCCCCTTGCGGATTTTCCAATCAATGGGGTTTACACAACTAGCGTGCACCTTGATGAGCAGCTGATTTGGCTTAATTTTGGGGACTTCCACATCTTCGTAGCGCAACATTTCTGCTGACCCATACTGGTAAATCACCACTGCTTTCATCAGCTTTCTCCTTTGTTCGTTATGATTACAGTGTAGCGACCATCAAAGTTCGTGATGAGCAAATATGCCCCTTTACTCCCCAGAAAAAATTAAATTTTATGAAAAATAACTGGATCACTACACCTGTTAAATAAGTTCATAAGCCTTACAAGACAATGCTTCTAAGTTAATTTACAGCCTTGGACAAGAGCAAATTAAAAAAATATGAATTACAGTTTTTCTCAAAAAAAAATGATAGGTTAGATACAGAATTGAATTTCGCATCTATCTGGAGTAGCACAACATAAGCTGCTCCAGATTTTACACCTTAAATCCATTGGAGATGATTGCTGCCAAGGGGATTTGAGGGAGATTTGAGTACTCATTGGTAGGAAGAAAAATTAGATCCCATAATGCTCAAACTCTTACGAGTTTTGGGTTACAGGTGAGTACAAGGAAAACCTGTACCCCTGGCCATAAATACTAGTACCCTAACTTAAAAATACTAGAACCCCTACCCGGAAAAAAATTTTTAATTCTTGTAACCATATCCAGATTAAGGGTTGGCTGTCCTGAGTGCTAGCTTAATAAATCCAATAAATTCTATCCCAGATAGAAAGGATAGCCAATTAGAGATGGCTGATATAAATCATATATCGCCAATCACCCAACGCCGTAGCGAAGAGTGAGTGGAGGGATGAGATAATACCATGTCTCAGATGAATAGAAATCGTGGTCGTACACACATAATTTTTCCCAGGAACCTGAAAGCTCCATCCTACCAATCCCACAGTGTACCGACCCGATTTCAATTCACAATCTCCCACAGTGGCAACCAGCCCACCGACATGATTGCGAAATTCAATGATACTACCGGTCACAGGAATTCTTACCTCCAACACTCAAGCAAAAACAGGTGGTTGCGGTTGCGACAGCAGCGCCACCGTGGAAATGGATGCAAAGCTGAAAGAACGCATTGCTAAACATCCCTGCTACAGCGAAGATGCTCATCACCACTATGCGCGGATGCATGTTGCAGTTGCCCCTGCCTGTAACATTCAATGTAATTACTGCAACCGTAAATATGACTGTGCTAATGAAAGTCGTCCAGGGGTAGTTAGCGAGCTGCTCACACCAGAAGAAGCAGCACACAAAGCTTTAGTGATTGCAGGTAAAATTCCCCAAATGACGGTTTTGGGAATTGCCGGACCTGGAGATCCCCTCGCGAACCCAGACAAGACTTTCCGCACCTTTGAGTTAATTGCTGAAAAAGCACCAGATATTAAACTTTGCCTATCGACCAACGGTTTGATGCTCCCCGAATACATTGATCGCATCAAACAATTAAATATAGATCACGTCACTATCACCATTAACATGGTGGACCCGGAAATTGGAGTCAAAATTTATCCTTGGGTTCACTATCAACGTAAGCGTTACAGAGGCATTGAAGGGGTAAAAATTCTCCATGAAAAGCAGATGGAAGGATTGCAAGCCCTCAAGGAAGCCGATATTCTGTGTAAAGTCAACTCCGTGATGATTCCCGGAATCAACGACGAACACCTGATTGAGGTGAATAGAGTGATTCGGGAGCATGGGGCATTCCTCCACAACATCATGCCCCTGATTTCTGCACCAGAACACGGCACACACTTCGGTCTAACTGGACAACGGGGACCAACACCGAAAGAACTTAAGGGGTTACAGGACAATTGCGCTGGCAACATGAAAATGATGCGCCATTGTCGTCAGTGCCGAGCCGATGCCGTAGGTCTGTTAGGAGAAGACCGTAGCCAGGAATTCACCAAAGATAAATTCTTGGAAATGACCCCAGAATATGACCTAGAACAACGCGCTAATGTTCACGAAGGGATAGAGAAGTTTAAAGAAGAACTTAAAGTGGCCAAGGAAAAGGCAAAAGTCGGCAAAAAACTTGCCAACAACCCCAAAATCCTAGTTGCCGTAGCAACCAAAGGGGGAGGACTGGTAAACCAGCACTTCGGACACGCCAAAGAATTCCAAATTTACGAAGTAGACGGCAGCGAAGTTCACTTCATTAGCCACCGCAAGATAGACCAATACTGTCAGGGTGGATACGGTGAAGAGGCTACCTTTGAGCATATTATGGAAGTGATAGCCGACTGCAAAGCAGTTTTGGTTTCTAAGATTGGCAACTGTCCCCAAGAAAAGTTGCATCAAGCTGGCATACAAACTATTGAAGCCTACGACGTGATTGAGAAAGTTGCTTTGGAATTTTACGAGCAGTATGTAAAGGGATTGGGAACTCAGGAATAGGGTCTGGTTGTACTGGGGGTATTTTCTTCCATTCGCCAATACAAAGAGTCTCTAATCTCCGACTTTGCCAATATAACCACTCCCCAATTCAGAATAAGGAGAATAATCATGGCTTACAAAATTACTAGCCAGTGTATTTCCTGCAAGCTCTGTTTATCTGTATGCCCCACCGATGCAATTAAGTTAGTTGATGGCAATCACTGGATTGATCCTGAACTTTGCACAAACTGCATCGGTAGTGTTCATACCGTTGCCCAATGTAAAGCTGGTTGTCCCACTTGTGATGCTTGCGTTAAACAACCCAGCGATTATTGGGAAGGCTGGTTTGTCAACTATAACCAGGTTTTAGCCAAATTGACTAATAAGCAAGATTACTGGGAACGTTGGTTTAAGTGCTATTCCCAAAAGTTCTCGGAGCAGTTGGAAAAGCGTCAAGCTGGAGTAGCAGAGTGTGGGGCCTAGGGAGCAGTTCTGCCCCAAAGTAGTCCCCCTAAATAAATTCAAAATTGCATGAAAACAGACAAAAATGGAAAAAAATTGCATCTATCTTGATAATAATGCCACCACTAAGGTAGACCCAGAAGTTGTACAGGTGATGTTACCTTATCTAGCGGACTTCTATGGTAATCCCTCCAGTATGCATACCTTTGGTGGACAACTGTCGAAGGCAGTCAAAATCGCTAGAGAACAAGTAGCTGCACTTTTAGGCGCTGATGAATCAGAAATCGTCTTTACCAGTTGCGGTACTGAGGGGGATAATGCTGCCATCCGTGCGGCATTGTTAGCCCAACCCGAAAAGCGACATATCATCACTACTCAGGTAGAACACCCCGCAGTCTTAAATGTCTGCAAACAGTTAGAAACCCAAGGTTATAGTGTTACCTATCTTTCGGTGAATCATCAGGGACAGTTAGATTTAGATGAGTTAGAGGCTTCCCTGACGGGTAACACTGCCCTGGTGACGATTATGTACGCCAATAATGAAACAGGTGTGGTGTTCCCCATTGAGCAAATTGGGTTACGAGTTAAGGAACGGGGGGCGTTGTTCCATGTGGATGCGGTACAGGCTGTGGGTAAACTCCCCTTGAACATGAAGACCAGCACCATTGATATGTTAACCATGTCTGGGCACAAAATCCATGCACCCAAAGGGATTGGGGCATTGTATGTGCGGCGTGGGGTGAGATTCCGTCCTTTCCTCATTGGGGGACACCAAGAACGGGGGAGACGGGCGGGGACGGAGAATGTCCCGAGCATCGTCGGTTTAGGTAAGGCGGCAGAATTAGAATTGCTGCATTTAGAAACGGCAACCACAAGAGAAACACAGTTGCGCGATCGCCTCGAACAGGCAATGCTTGCGAACATCCCGGATTGTGAGGTTAATGGTGATCCAACGCAGAGATTACCAAATACTACAAATATTGGCTTCAAATATATCGAAGGTGAAGCGATTCTCCTCTCCCTAAATAAGTACGGTATCTGTGCTTCCTCTGGTTCTGCCTGTACCTCTGGCTCTTTGGAACCGTCCCATGTCCTGAGGGCAATGGGTCTACCCTACACTACCCTACACGGTTCAATCCGGTTTAGCCTTTGTCGCTACACTACAGATGCAGAAATCGAGCAAGTAATTGCAGTTATGCCGGATATTGTAGAACGTCTGCGTGCCCTCTCTCCCTTCAAAAATGATCAAGCAGAATGGCTGCAACAACAACTAATTCATCGGTAATTCTAAAATCTAAAATCCAGAATCGATATGTGGGACTACACAGATAAAGTATTAGACTTGTTTTACAATCCCAAAAATCAGGGAGTGATTGAGGAACCGAGCGAACCGGGAGTGCAGGTGGCTACGGGGGAAGTGGGTAGTATTGCTTGCGGTGATGCGCTGAGACTACATCTCAAAATTGAAGTAGAATCTGACAAAATTCTCGATGCTCGGTTTCAAACCTTTGGTTGCACTAGTGCGATCGCCTCTTCTAGTGCTTTAACTGAGATGATTAAGGGATTGACTTTAGACCAAGCCCTGAAGGTTTCTAACAAAGATATTGCTGATTATCTAGGTGGATTGCCAGAAGCCAAGATGCACTGCTCGGTTATGGGGCAGGAAGCCTTAGAAGCGGCAATTTATAATTATCGTGGTATTCCCCGAACTATCCATGAAGAGGATGAGGGCACCCTAATTTGTAGCTGTTTTGGTGTAAGTGAGCCGAAAATTCGCCGGGTGATTATAGAAAATAATCTTACCAGTGCTGAACAGGTAACAAATTATGTCAAAGCTGGTGGCGGTTGCGGTTCTTGTTTAGCCAATATAGATGATATCATTAGAGATATACAAAAGGAATCGGCTAAATCTCAACCTATATCAAGACAGTCAAAACCACTGACCAACGTCCAAAGAATTGCCTTAATCCAAAAAGTGCTAGATGAAGAAGTCAGACCTGTGTTAATTGCTGACGGTGGGGATGTGGAACTGTTCGATGTGGAAGGTAATATTGTCAAAGTTATTTTGCAAGGTGCTTGCGGTTCTTGTTCTAGCAGCACGGCTACGCTGAAAATAGCGATAGAAGCTAGACTGCGTGATCGCGTGAGCAAAAACCTTGTAGTGGAAGCGGTGGAGCTTTAGGACTTCCGCACTTTATAAATGCACCGACTGATGGTAGGACCTACTTGAGAGAATTATCTTCCTAATTAATGGGGCCACAGGTAAATTGCAAATTCTCTCATTCGACTCGCTTCAAAGGAACAGAATATGACACTGTACAACAAGATTGGCGGACAAGCAACCGTCGAGAAGATTGTGGATGAATTCCACAAACGCATCTTGGCAGACAAATCAGTTAAGGGCTTTTTTGCTCGTACAGATATGGCCAAGCAACGTAATCATCAGATTGCTTTCTTCACCCAGATTCTCGGTGGACCCAGTCAATATACTGGTCGGCCGATGGATAAAACCCACACTGGCTTGAAGTTACAGCAGCCACACTTCGATACTGTTGTCAAGCACTTGGGTGATGCCATGACTGCTAGTGGTACCTCCGCAGAAGATACTAAGGCTGCCTTAGCTAGCGTTGCTGCTTTAAAGGACTCTATTTTGAACAAGTAGAAGGACTCAACCCATTGATGGGAAGAACCTCTGATCCTACTTAACGGCGTATTTGTAAAGTGCGTAAGTCCCAGTGCAGTCAACTTTGTCCTTTGTCATCAGGACAGAGGACAAGGGTAAAAGAACAGAAATTTAATTAACGAGGAATATATATGTCCTGGCTTCCCTTCAATGTATTGGTAGAGCGATCGCCCCCGGCGACGTTCTACATCGACTCACTGCCGTAGGTAGCTCAACAGGCGTGAGAGACTCAAAGACCAACCTACCAACCAACCAATTGCGGGAGAAAAATCATGACTGTTGATGAAAAAATTAGACAGATAGCTTTCTACGGTAAAGGCGGTATTGGTAAATCTACCACCTCTCAAAATACCCTAGCTGCTATGGCGGAAATGGGTCAGCGCATCCTCATCGTCGGTTGCGACCCTAAAGCTGACTCTACCCGGTTGATGCTGCACAGTAAAGCTCAAACCACTGTGCTGCACTTAGCAGCAGAAAGAGGAGCAGTGGAAGATTTAGAACTCGAAGAAGTGATGTTAACCGGTTTCCGGAATGTTCGTTGCGTGGAATCTGGTGGTCCAGAACCCGGTGTAGGTTGCGCCGGTCGGGGTATCATCACCGCGATTAACTTCTTGGAAGAAAATGGTGCTTATCAAAACCTAGATTTCGTTTCTTACGACGTATTAGGTGACGTTGTGTGTGGTGGTTTCGCTATGCCTATCCGTGAAGGTAAGGCTGTGTCTATTAGGGGTTGTAATTCGGCGGTGGGGTTGGGTTTGAGGTTGGAGATTGCCCTAATTTTGCCCTTGTAAAAGTAGAATAAATGGGTGGTTTTGTTTGGTTTAATTCCCTTTTTTACCCTATATTATCCCTAGGGTCAAGGGGAATACATGATTTTTGATAAATTGTTTACTAAATGGAAAAATGAGGGATTATACTCTGAACGGCTGATTAATGGACTTTTGCCTGTTCATCTCCAGGGTGATTTTAAAAGTAAAGCTCCAACTCGTTTTCAGTATAACAGATCTCCCCTAAATCTAAAATTGTTAGACCGCACTGCTTCGCCGATCCCTAGATCCTCATGCATCCTCTTTTGGCAGAAAGGAAAGATCGCATAAGTTGGCTGAACTTTCACGGGAAATTGCTTCTAGCATCAATTGAATCTGAGATTTGAGACTAGGTAACTCATTCTTCACAATCAGCTAAACTATATCTAAATCAACCCTAAAATACTCATGCACAACTAAATTACGAAAATCAATAATATCTTGCCAACTAACTTGTGGATATCGCCCTCTAGGGGAGCATGTCACATTTGCAAATAAGTATTTATACTCATCGCTCAAAACGCTCTACTTACGGGCTTTCAACCACCTCATTGCCAAGGCACTCAAATCATGCACCTTTAAAAGTGACATGCTCCCGCCCTCTAGTCTCCTCAGACATAGCCCTTGCCGCCTCACCAATCATCTGCAAATGAAACAAAACCCAAGTTTGTATCAACTCATCATCTAAAAAGGTTCGTTTACCTCTAGAAGCATATTTATCAATTTTAGCGATCGCTTCATTTATATCCTTTAGTCGTTCTGCATCACTTCTCATAGCAAAATACATTCTTGTAACACGCGCTCACGAATCCGCGCCTTTAGCCCTTGCTCAGTCACCACATCTACTTTACAACTCAACAAGCTCTCCAAATCTCGAATTAACCACACAGGAAACCAAGGGGAGATTTTTTGGAGATCATAATCAACTAAAAGATCAATATCGCTATTTTCTGTCTCCTCACCCCTTGCTACCGAGCCAAACACCCTGATATTAAACGCCCCATGCCGTGCTGCTACAGCTAGAATATCCTCGCGTTTTTCTTTGAATAACTCCTGTAACTTGATATTTCCTAGTAAATCAACCTTTAACAACTCACCTGAAGACAATTGTAAGCTCAAGATCATCTTTAAGATAGAATCTGGTCTTCCAGTATTTTCACCATAATTTTGCCATTCTTGTAGTAGTTTAGAGGGGAGATCACTACCGTCAAGCTAGTGTGTTAATTCTTAATCCTTCACCACACAAGGCTTCATGCACAAAGTTAACAGGCTACCGTCAAGCTACGAATAAGCGAACCCGGTCTTCCAAATCTGCTATGTCTTCTGGACAAAGTTGGCAAATTCGTTCATATCTTCGCGCAGCTTTCAAAAAATCACGTGCAAATACCCGAAACGCATACCCCATATTTGGTGTTTCCTGTCAATGCGTAAGTCCTAATCATTACTACTTATGGGCGTTTCTTGACTTTCTAAATAAGTCCGAATTTTAGCGTAATGGTACTCTACATTGCTCGTTAAGACTGTTTAACCACTAGCGACAGAGCAGGGGATAGCTTGGCATCCCAGGGTGTCGTGACTCAAATAACGTTTACCTATTGCTAGGTGGTCTGGTCAGCACAGCTTGCTTGATTTCTCTT
>Ga0116227_10011313_pt1 | contig 15035 bp, 6 predicted proteins | sample S1TSphgellanicum_FD_89693 | JGI IMG/M metagenome (GOLD analysis project Ga0116227, IMG submission 89693) | Host-associated microbial communities from peat moss isolated from Minnesota, USA - S1T2_Fb - Sphagnum magellanicum MG | ecosystem: Host-associated > Plants > Peat moss > Unclassified... | reverse complement strand
GTGTAGGAGGGGGGGGGAGGTGGAGGGGTGGGGTGGTGGGGGGGGGGGGTGGAGGGGGGGGGGAGGGGGGAGGGGTGGTTTGCCATTTTACCTTAGGTAAAATGCTACTTCACTTTCTAAACACCCAAATCCCAAATTCATGTTTATATTCAATTACAATATAGTCCATAATATTTTGTCTTCCTCCATCCCAAATTTTAACCCTAAATTAGTGCAAAGGTTTTAAGGACACATGAAAAGACATGTTTATAACCATTTACAAAACAAATAAAATATGAATATTAATGAACCAAGTTTTCTAGTCAAAATAGCAGTTTTGATTCCCCATATATTCATGAAATTTTTTAAAAAAAGGTTCCAACATGTAGGTCATCCACCAATTTTGTAATGTTTGGAAACAATTCAAAAGAAAAATAAAGATAAAAATAAAAATAAAGGAAAGCAAAAGATTTTAATGAACCTAGTTGAATTATTAATAGTATTCACCGAAAATCAATCTCCACACACCTTAAAAGTTGCATAATTTTACTTTCTGGATTTGTTCTTTTTAGGTTTCAAAAGCACTTCACAAGCCTAGAAAAAATAGCAAACCAAAGACATGTCCTCATTGAATTCTATGGGTCATATCAATCCACTTAAGGTACATTCCTCTAGTTAATTGATTGAACTCTTCACACAATCTACAATATGGATAGGAAGAGGTTCATGATATCAAGATAAAAGGGTGACTAAATGCCCAAATGAATTGATCATGTGTATTATTTGATCAAATTGTTAGTGTCTTACACAAAAAAGGTGTTAAAGAATGATGTTGTAAATCCCTCATATCTAGTTTGTATAATTGATTCGATAACAAAAAACTTTGAATGTGGCAAGCTTCCAAACTTCTTTGAAAGTCTACCACACTATAACCACTTATGATTGATAAAATTGTGCTAACAACAAGATTGTCTTCAAAAATGGGATTTTGTAGGCTACACCCAATAATAAAATAAACAACTTCAAGAAGATTACACACCATGTAAGCTTGATTGTAGCATATGGATTCAAAAATGTTATTTTCAAGTCTATGGTGGGAAACAAGAATAAATGATAATATATGGACAATTCCAAATAGGACAATGAAAACAAGGCTATTGAATAAAATAGGCCCCAAAAAACTAGAATCATAATCATTTTTTGAATGCCACATAAATATAGGTTGTAAAAAACACCACAACAAATGTTGTCGATGGTGATGTTTTAAACATAATTCTCAATGCATTCAACAACACACAATGTTGTTGTGTGTCAAAAAATTAATTGTTGAAAATAGTCACATGTAACTAACTGACCTATTTGTTCTAACATGTTTACAAATATCCAAAAATCAAGTCTAGATAAAGAAGTTAAACACCACCCCCATCTCCACTAATAGGAAATATGACTATAATTAAAGCACATGTTGTCAACCTCCCAATTTGTTTGATGGGAATGGACAAAACAAATCAAGACCACATAACTTTTCAAGTCCCATGACCAAAAAATAATTTAAAAAAAGAATGAAAATTCCTTCAAAAATCAACCTTTAGTTAGTTAAAATGAAGGTGACTTACCAAGAGAAAATGACCAATAGATGCCAATACATAGACTAATTAACACCATGAACAAAGCCAACCAAATGTATTTCCTTGAACTTTATCACAATTTTCAATTAAACAATATGGTTTTAATACAAATTTATTACAATTTGAAATTCTACAAATATGTTCAAATGCAAATTCAATAAATTTTAACCCCCTAGACTTCAAGTTTGAGTTCAAAAACTCCTTGGTTGCCAACTCTAGATTTCACTTTTGCACTCTCAAATTCATCATCAATAACAACATTTATTGTTGTTCATTTATAAGTGTCACATAGGAATTCAACTGTGTCTTGGGTGGCTCCTTTCACCACTATGCCAAATATATTGTTTTTTGTTGATTTAGTAGCATTGAAATGTTTTTCCTTTATGGTTGAATGTGTGGCAACATCAAAAAAATTATTTTTGTTATCATTTAATTTGTTAAATCAACTACCTCTTCCAACCTCTTCTTCACAAATTTGATTATGTCATACATTTGTTATTTTGTTATTTCGAAAGTTGAAGATGCAATATTGTGTGCAGCTTTAACCAACTCCTTGGTTTTCCCAATTGCCTACCATTCTCACAACAATGACAAACTTGTATTCCTCATGCAATGTAGCAGTGAATTCACATAACACAATTTGTTCCAAAGATTGGCATATACACATGCACGAAGAGAAAAAATGATTATATATATATATATATATATAGTTCAAAAGCAAACCAATGAAAGTATGACAAAAGCCTCAATCTATGAATGAAGATAAATAAGCAAAAGGATTTGATGAATGCATACTTTAACTACAATGTCTTTAATAGTAGTTATAATCTATGAGGTTTTTTTCTTTTCTTAAATCAACAATATCAAGCACCATGTTTCACATTGGCACTAATTCATCATTCTTTTTAATTGTTTTTGAGATGCACTTTTTCATAACAACAACAAAAGAACAAAATATTCAAACACAAATCCTTTGCCCCAAAGGAAAAAGAAAAGAAGAAAACATTAATGTTTGTTAAGGTGATGATTTCATGATTTTAAAAAACTCTATGTATATGTTTGTCAAATCATGGAGAATTTTAAGTTCTCACTTGAAATTTCCAACAAGATGAAAAACAAATATATTCGAAACCTTATACCTTATACCTTAAATCCTTAGATGTTTTCTTCTTCTTCTATGTGTAGCTATTTTTGGGAAGGTTTCTTTAGCTTTCAATGTATTGAATAAGGAAAAACAGCAACAAGTTTTTTAATAGTGGCATCCTCCAAGAGTGGAATCACTTTTACAAACACCTCACTTGTAACTATTATTTTCTCTTGAACAACAATTAAATGATCATATATGTAGCTTTCTTTTATTCCTTATTATTAAATTTATATATGGATTTTATCCTTGTAAGATTTTTTTCACTAAAATGGGCTCATAAGGGGACAACAAAAGCATCACGAAACCACCCAATGATAACAACAATAAACCCAATAGTGGTACATTATTCATCATGATCTTCCTTGTAAAAATTCCAATTTTCAAAACAACTTCTACAACCTTAATGAGTACCCATGAAGGTAGTAGCACAATACCATCATTCTTTTCCATTGTATTTGCCTCTTTGATGTCATCCTATAATTGTAAATTTTGTTACATTGATTTTCGTCCTCCTCCTAGCCAATGCCCCACACAACTCATGGTACCCAATCTTAATAAATTGTTTAAAGGATTTTTTTAGGTCACCAAGCATAATGACAATGATGAATCATGAAACATTTTTGTGAGATCTTTTTGCTCAACCATTTATGCTATTGCATAAATGGAATAAGTTTTTAATTTCAAGAGAAAGAAAAATGTATGTTTGAGTGGTTGCAAGCTAAGGTGGCTCATTTTTTGATAGATACACCATTCCTTAAAAGTCCATGTGACAATGTTAATATGACAATTTATTAAGATATCATATATTGAATCCCTATAACACATCCCAAATAAAAAACCATACATAAAAATGCATGTATAAAGAGGCACAAAAAATTAATCTATATTTTTCAACTTTAAAAATCCAATTACTATATATATAATGTGTATATGTTATATTTTTATTATAGATGTTTTCTTATTCAAGTTGACATTTTAATTCTAATCATAAACTTGTCATATTATTGATTTTTATAGCATGTTAATAGCAAGTAAATCCATGACATTTTGTAAACAATTGCATTGTGATGCAAAAACCAAACCACCTTATCTTGCAACCACCCATTTTACACACCCATTGATGTATTCAATCTTTGTTAGGAAATTTGTTGGTTCTTTCTATAAGGGAGAAACTTCACATTGGTGTATGATTTGACATAAAAAAATTTGTTCAAACTTGAACCAATGTGTGAAGATGATGCATGCGCATGTCGTATAGAAGTGCACACAACTAGATGATTAATTCTAAATCCAATGAAGGAAGTTTATAGTTTGAATTTGCCATGAAAGGCAAAGTGATTACATGATGAATAACAATTTTTGGGTAAATTTTCACAACTTGGTGAGTGCCAAAAGGGTCATGTGACATCATTAAAGGAAAATGGAGGGCTCAAAACTAATATTTGGGGCTCATGAGGTTTAGTCTTAGAATAATTATATGCCTTAATCTCTTAATCATCACGGGTATGACAATTCAATTATATGTAACCCAAACTTGGTCTTTTTTAAACCCAAATTCCTTTAAGTTATATTTATAAACTATGTAAAAAAACTTGGAAGTGTTGGTTGTTAAAAACATTCTAACCATGTAAAGGTTCTTTTTTTGCAAGTCACTATTTGCAATACCATCAACTTGTCATTTAATTAGTTAATTAATTTCAAAAGTAAATTATTTATGGTTAAGTGGCCATATGTTTTGATTAACATTAAGTGGTCACATCCTTTGATTAACCTAAAAGAAGCAAATAATGTTGATTCATGGAACTTTGAAAACAGTTAAACAACCAAAAGGGTTTCAAAATATGATTGCAAATTAGGAAACAAAATGATTAAATTTGATTGAATATTGGATGCATAATCCAATTGGGTGACCCTATGTTTATGAATGAATAGTAGAAAACCAATGAGTTCACTCATTATCAAAACAAGTTATGTTTAACCACTAAATAAATAGTTTAAAAATAAATTAAATGTTAGACAAACTATTTAGAAGGGAGGCATTGAATAGGTCACCCATAAATGAACATTTATAATTTTAGAATAGGGGCAAGATAGAATTTGTGCATGGTTCATAGTAAATTGTTTACCAAATTTCAATATGCATTTGTATATTGGAAATATATATTGGTGCCACAAGTTTTTCAATAACATAATACATTATTGCATCATTAACATCATCATATTAAACACATTTGGTTGTAAAATGTGATTTGTTAATGCACAGTCCAATCCCAAGGGTTTGAAGAGGGTTGATCATGCTAAACAAGTTCATTTGGTGGTTGTGTTTAATTTCAACTACTTTCATTGGCTTTGTTTTGCAATTGACCAATTCATGAAATTGTCATGAAATTCATTAAATCAAAAGTAAAATGTTCAAGTTTATAAATATTTTTGTCGTAAGATTTGATAACACTACCTAGTCCAAAAGTTTTGTGACTTTTTTTGAACTACTAAATTTTTTTGATAATTGCTCTTGAACAACTCCAAAATGACATCTTGTAACAAGGTAGCATCTAAGCATTGATTTTTATTTTCCTAGCTCTACACTAGATCTATGGTGATGGAAAACTTTTGAATATTTCATATTAAGATGTTATAACTCTCTAATAAGTTGAGCCTTTTTTATCACCTTGCAAAACATCAATAACAAGTCGATGATGTTGTAGAAGCTTGACATTCCTCTTTTTTCATTAATTTGATTATTTGTGGTTTTGGGGGGGTGGGGCCATGTGAGGCTTTAACTGTTTGTAGGACAAAGAAAAATGATGCTTCAAGTTCATAAAGAAAACAATTATGAAAGATATCAATAGCTCCTCACAAAACTTCTAGTTTTTTCCTCTTGATTAAAACTACCTATAGATTTCTACTAAGGTGTTAGATGAATGTTTAAATTTAATAGTTTTTAAATTTGTAGTTTGTTGAAAATTTGAATTTCAAATACAATTCAAAAATCAATGGATATTACTTTAATAGATTATTATAAACAAATTTTTCAATACTAGTTTTGTTTCTAATTGGGACCAAGGTTTTTAATGCACATAAGGTTTGTGCAAAGCTAATGTTTGTAGCAAATGAATGTGGGCATATTCATTTAAAAACTAGTGCAATATGGGGCAAGTAATAAAAATGTTTGCTCAGAAGTTGGATTTTTGACAAGATTTATGAAGTTTGGTTTTTCAATCATTTAAAAACTTTTCTAATCAATCTTTGTATCTTTGTGAAACACATGAGATAAAGGGGTATTTTTGGTACACTATGAAATAATAAAATATTTAAAATATATATAATTACAATTTAAAATATTCTAAGTATATTCTCATAATCTAATTTTAAGCACCATATTTGTATTTAGATATTATATATATATTCAATAAGTTACACCCTATATTTTCTACACATCATTTGGAAAAAAATGGAGTTGTAATTTCCCTTGGCTAACTAGCTAATCAAGATGAGTTGACAATTGATCGATAAACTAATAAAACAAAATAAGCAAAAAAAAATGAAAGAAAATAATGAGAAAAAACAAAAAAACAAAAATTTCTCTTCTCCTATTTGTTTCCTTTCGACTTCTTTTTAGCCCTTTTTATTAAATTCCTTTTTTCTTTGCCTTCTATTTTCATTCTTCTTGTTCTATTTTTCTTGTTATCCTTATATTTTGATTTTTTTTTTCTTCTCCTTCCTTGTTGTAGGTTGCAAGTAGCATCATGCCTTTAGAAAAGGCTCTTATGATATAAGCCAATCCAACCACCACATGATCCTTGCTAATCTTTGGAATATAGAAGATTGAATCTTTTTGTTCATGTATGTACAAAAAAACAAATGCAAAAAAAATTTAAAGAACAATAACAATATTTTGCACAACAATAAAAAAATAAAAATTACACTAAACCATGACAACATGCACCTTTTAAAAATGAAATAAAATTGTGACATTATGAGGCTATTGAATTTATGACCATGGCCAATATTCTACCATTTGCAATTAGAGTTTAATGATAGAAAAATGAAGATATTACATTTTGCAAACTATCTTTGGTTTAAATCTTTCTTATACAATGGTTGAGAATTTTTGGATGTAGTTTAAATGTAAGTATTGCAATTTGTCTTTGGGAACCTACTACATTACTTACATTTGGATTAACCTTATATTATTATTGGAGGCTAGAAGTTCAAGTTTAAATGAAGGATATAAGATTTTTGCAATTCCCACATTTGTTGGCACAACATTGGGTCTCTTTTAACTCTAATAGGCTTAATGCATTTGTAATTTATACGTGACATTAGTAGGTGGGTAAGTGGCCCCATGTAGATAGGCTATGTTAGTGAGTAGTAGGTAGGTAGGTGGGGCGTGGTAAGTATGTGCAATATCCTCACCTTTTGATGATGACATCCACTATGAAACAAGTAGCAAAGTATGTGAAAATAAGTCACTTCATGTAAGTAGGCAAGTAGGCAAGTTTTTATGTAATTCAAGGCAATTAGCCTTCTAGTTGGCAAGTAGGGGGGGAAGGAGGCTAATAGAAATTAAGGGTAAAAAGTAGGAATTTTTTTTGAAAATTTTGTAAATAATTGGAGCACTAAATAAACTAACTAGTCTAACAAGGGGTGATTGGTTAAGGTCAAAAACCCAATTTTAAAAATCATGATCCAATCACCATCCATCCAAATTGATGCATCTGTGAGTGTTGGTTCACTATACTTCAATTTGTTTATGACTTAAAATAGAACCACTAATGGAAATGGCAAACCACCAACAATCCTTCCTAGGAAAAAAAATGGTGCTAGGAGATTTTTTTTGGAACTTGGAATTGAAGGTAGGGCATATGAGAATAAAAACTCAAAACTAGTTCCATTTGTAAAATGCATTTAGAGCTAAAGGTGAAGACTCAATGTGTTTTAAGATGAATGAAAATTAAATTTTTGTACAATGTACATCATGCACCAACCCATTTTTATGATAATTGCTAGCATAATGTAAAATCCATTTTGAAAATTTTGAAAATTGGTGTAATGTTGGGTTAAATATATTGGACAAAAATTGGTGTAATGTTGAATTGAATATATTGGTCAAAATTTGAAGGATCAAAATGTTTGGGTAAAAATCACTAGGAACCACCTTTAAAAATGGTTAAAAAACCAAAATTGGTCAAAAAATATTCTTAGGCCTTTTCTTTTAAAATTTCTCACAACCATAGATTTTTTTTTCATGTTAATCCATTGCGTGTACAAGTAAATGTCCTTAAGTTTTTGTTGGAATAAAAATAAATTGAAAATGCTACAAATTTGTATTCCTAATTGTCACATCCTTTTTATGAATCACACTCTGAATATTCATAATTAAATTGTAGGTCTATTCAATTAATTACATTCAATATATATATATATATATATATATATATATATATATATATATATATATAAATAATACCATTCAAAGGTACATTAAAAATATATTTCCCAAGATAAAAAGTCAAAACATGTTTCAAACTTGTGTTTTTGACCAAAAAGTTAAAGGAAAGGAAACATTATTATATTGCTGATTTCTTTTCTAAATGCAGTGATTAGGAGCATCAAAATAAATAAATAAATTTATATCATTAAAATTTCAAAGTCCATACAACCTAGTAAATGTACTGAACACAAAAAATGAAATGAAAATATTTATTTGAATGATTCTTTTTTTAAAAATAAATTCAATTGGTCCACTAAAATGAAATTGTGACATTCCTAGTGATACCACCCAAGGATACTTTTGCTTTTTTTCACAAATAAATTTGACCAAATGGATGGAAATGATCATGACCATATGGATGAAATTGGTAAGATGAATATGCATTATATGACATAAATGAGACAATGTTAATGGATGAGTTGTGTACATGAATGGAATTCATCATATGTATGCTAGTTGCCAACATGAATGAAATTACATATGGATAAAAATGATCATGAATGAAAATGACCATATGGGGGAAATTGATAGTTCATGGGTGATGAAAAGACAACCTGGATGAATTTTGTAAGACAAAATATTCATGATATCAATGAAATTTAACATGTAGATATATGTTATCAAGTTCATCCATGTGAAAATTTTCATCCATTTCATTTTAATTGAATTCATTATTTTTGTTTATATAGTGTGATGTCATCCATGTAATGATTTTTCATTCATACGGTTCAATTTTGTTTCATAACGTCATTGTTTTCAAATTTGTCCATGTGGACAATGTCATTCATTTTGAAAATTTTGTCTATGTCATCATCAATTAATTTTTATCCAATTTGCCAATTTCATCTATGTGATCATGTTTGTAAAACTTGACAATTTAGTCAAGCCACAATGTAATGACAATTGCCACTTTTTTTAATTAATATTTTGGCTCACATTCATCATTATTTGAAAGCTACACAAATTTTTGTATTGTGGTGTATTTGTGTGATCAACAATACATAGTTCAATTGAAAGATTAGAGGAATGGTTCTACCCCTTGTGACACGTTCAAATTAATGATATTTCTAATAAGAAATGCTCCATGTTCTCAAAAAACAGGATTAGTGCCCATAATGCACCTTATATTGAAAACCCCTACAAGGTACCAAGGTTCCACCAAGTTGTAACCTATCCTATAAACCCCCTCCTACTCCCTTCACATAGTACATATGTAACTAGTTATGTAAATGGGTAAGTATCATAGGTAAGTAGGTAGGAAATGTAGGTGGTTGCAAAGTAGATAGGTAAATAGGTAAAGCATTTGGTGGCTACTAGGTTAGTGGATGCATGTGGGTGGTTAGTATATAGTTAACCATTTGAATTAATTATGAGAAAGGAAGGCAACTAGAAAATGTTTCCTATCCATTCACCATCCATCTTGCATGGTGTGTTGGTTCACTTTGACCGCAAATTGAGGCTTACTAAGGTTGACACTCTCATGATTTATCACAAGTCAATATTTAAACATTTATCCATAAATTTTCCATTTCTTGCTTTTTTTTAATGATCTTCTTGACTATGTGTGCACCAAATGGAGGTGTACAATACTTTTTGAACTCTAAAAGCAACTAACCAACAAAGAAAAAACAAAAAGAAAATGAACATTTCACGTAAAATGCTTGAAAAAAATGCATTAAACCCTCACACTTTTAGGCAAGCCATATCTTCTTTTTTGGTCCATTTTGAGTGATCTTTAAAAAAAAAAGAGTGTACCAACTTAAATTTTACAATCATTCTTTGAGCTCCAAAGGCAACCGAGCTAAGTCCAAGGATTTTAAGCTTCAAACACTTACCTTGCCAAACCAAATATTTATTACAAAAACTTCCAAACCCCATATCTTCTTCATTTTTTTGCCCATTTCAAACAATCTTCATAGTGATGAGTGCACCAACTGGAAATCCACAATGCCTCTTTCAAATCCATAGGCAACCCATTTCTACAAACTTTAAGTTTTCAGACATTGGCTTGTCTACCCTGCCCAACAATGATTATTTTAATGGAAATTTTCATTTTTTATGATTGTTTTTAAATTTGAAAAACAAGTTTTCTAAATGTAAGATGAGTTTTTCAACACACAAAAGAAATCATCACTTTTGTGAAATTGAGCTTTTTTTGAAAGCAAAACAAAGTGCACAAGTAGAACCATGTTTGTAAATAACTATTACACACTCTTAGTTCACTCAAGATTTTCTTTTTTAAAAATTTAACCATCCAATTCAGCAATCTCATTGGCCTAAAAAATTTTCAAATCTACACACAACCCTATTTTGCTGAACATTGAAAATACCATAATACCTTTTCAGGTTCAGCAGTAATTAAAATTAAATCTGAAAATGTCAAATTTATAAATTTATAAATTTATAAATAAATTTATTTATTAAAAAATTATATATAAATAAATATATTTATAAATTTTTAATTTATAAATAAATTATTTTTTTAAAAAAACTACAAAGGAAGAAAAAATCAAAAATTGGTGAAAACCAAAGAGCTTCTTGCTTAGGCCAATCCATTATAAAGCAAGTATCCAATAATTGACAACATTTCTCTATCTTATTTGCTGGAACATTATGTCTCCCATTTTTTGCCAAAAAAAAACAATAAAAATTGTTGGAAAAGATCTCAACTCATTATTTTGCAGGTTGTTCAAAAGTCTTTAAAAATGGCCAAAGAAGCTGCCTATATTTATTGCCAAAGTTTCATAAATCATTACTATTATTACGAAAATGAATTTTGAAAAAACAAAATTCAGCAAAGTAGACCTAAAAAGGTTCTAGGGGAATGGTCCCTTTTTACCATTTCCATTGATCCTCTAAAATTCTCACAAACCTACCAAACCATATTACACATTTAACTATTACAATACCTTAAGGTCAATTTCGTCATTAAATAATCCTCAAAATAATAGTGAAACAATTTTTTTGTGAAAATACAAAGTTGACCTTGTTGAAAATCATCATAATTATGATAAGGCTACACTTTAAATAATTTCATTACTTATATAACAATATTATAGTATATCATTGTGGGGGGGGGGGGAGTTGGGGGAAATAAAAATTTAAAAATGAATTATTTTTTTGAAAAAAATAATTATTAGTTTTGTCGATGTGAAAATTGACCCTAGGATAGGGTAGTTCACTCAAGATAACTAAGAAAAAAATTTCAGACTAGCAAATCCAGTAATTTTATTGGCCACAAGATTTTTTCTTGATACCTACATGGAAGCCTTTTCAATGGCCTCCATATATTAATACACTAACACTATAACCCTTTAAAAATTCAAACCACACACCAAGTCCTAATATGGTCAAAGATAAAAATTGGGCAACAAAGAAGGAGTCAAATGCCCATTGATAAAAATAATTTATTGGTTGATTCATTCAAACAAAAACAAGGGGTGTGTCACACTATGGCCTTGCCATTTACATTAAAAAGTATCTTAAGGCAAAAGAAGAATTATGGAAACTCAAATATTTCACCATGCAAAAATATAATCTTCAAAAAATCATCCTCTAAAAGAAACCCAAAATCCTTCAAGATATTATTATAACTCTATAACTAATCTCAAGTTTCAACACAAGCCAAAATTTTCACCTTTCAAAAATCCTCATATAAAAATAGACCTATTATTATTACCTAGGGGCCAAAATCCCTTAAGCTACTATACTCTATAATGAATCTAAACACAATATCCTTGCATTGGTAGGCAAGGCCAACAAAATGCTGATGAAGTGCATAGATTTCCAATTTTGCCACAATTGTGGTAAGCCTTTTATTTAACCGGCAAAATTTTGTTAAAACATGAAATTTTTTTTTCAAAAGAAAAACTCAAAATTGACTTCTTTTCTTTTTTTTTAATTGTTTCAAGTTTCAATAGCCACAAGTCAAAACTAAAAAGAGAGTCATCAGATTTCTATGATTGGTTTCAGTAAGTAGCCAAAACTATTAAAAGATGATTAAAGAATTTGTATTTCGTATCTGGTTTATAGTCAGATTTTGGCTAAATCTTCATAGAAATGATTTGCCACTTTGACTGCACGAAAAAGTTCTTTAAAAAAACACCCAGATAAATAAGTATGCAACCAGCAGACGCGTTTCTAATGTATTTGGAGGGCACATTACAATCTGTAATTTTCCATCTGAGTTCTGGGTGGACATTACGTTCTCAGGTAGACATTCCAAGAAGTGGGCTCGTGCTGGAGTCCCACTTCACACAGGCCCTTCCTTTTAGTAATGCCCTTGACCGAGGGCCTTGCCTTACACCGACCCCATGATGTACAGGGTCGACCACATCCCTTAAACTCGAAGCACAAGGTTGCCCTTTAGAGTGATGATGACTACTATGAACCCTGACCCTCAAAGTGAAGGATTTGAGTCCGATTTTTCCTTTGGGGGAAAAAAAAAAACCCCCCACAAAACAATTTCACACAACAAAATTTTGAGACTAACAATTGACATGTATGATATAGCAACATACTAAGATCTATAACTTTTTTGGCCTTGCCAACCAAGGCAAGGATATTGTGTTTAGATTCATTATAGAGTATAGTAGCCTAAGGGATTTTGGCCCCTAGGTCATAATAGGTCTATTTTTATATGAGGATTCTTGAAAGATTATATTTCGGCGTGTGTTGAAACTTGAGATTAGTTATAGAGTTATGTAGAGATGTCTGCAAATTCACCCCTCACCCTCTCTTCAACCTTTGGGCCTCCTTTCACCCTTAACCCATCTTTTAGTGGTATCCATAAAGTAAGGAAATTTTATTAAATCTCAGCATGAAATGATGAGACTCAGTACGAAATGCTGAATCTCAGCATTTAATGCACAAGGTTCGAGAGGAATTATAGTAGCTGTACAGGTAGAAACAGTGAAAATCTATGTAGCAGCAGCAGCATTGGGGGCGCTCAGGAAAAAAGAAAGACAGGGTGAAACTCAGGAACCATCAAGTTTGATGGTTTTCTGAGTTTCACCCCCTCCGCCCCCCTGAATGCTAATGTACTTTTTTGCAGGTTTTTTAATCTCACTGTATGTATGACCAAAGTCAGGGTACTAGTGCTATCTTTTCCTGACTTTATGGATATCTCTAATATCTTGAAGGATTATGGTTTCTTTTGGAGGATGTTTGGAAGATTATATTTTTGCATGGTGAAATATTTGAGTTTTAATAATTCTTCTTTTGCCTTAAGATAGGTTTTAAGAATTCATTGGATTATTGCCCTTTAGATTTGAAGGACAAATTATTAGTTCTGTATGAGTTAATAGAGCGATTCCATAATGTTAACAGCTTTTTAAGAGGTGAAATCTGCCATGAACCCAACGTACTGTCAGGTGAAAGTAATTCTCTGAGGGAGCTCATTATGAAAATAATCTGCTGCCTTGAGGCATTCTCTATGTTTTAATGCAGATTTTTTTTTACAAAAAAGAATCACACATCCAGCCTTAACGGCTCTTTTCAAAATAGAACAGACGACCCATCAAGTAAAATTAGATGTGCCCCCCTTAATAAGGCAAGTTCAAACCAGAAACAATTTAAAATAATACATAACAAGGGGGTGTGTCAATTACACTGTGGCCTTGCCATTTACATTAAAAAGTATCTTAAGGCAAAAGAAGAATGATGGAAACTCAAATATTTCGCCATGCAAAAATAATATAATCTTCAAAAAAATCCTCTAAAAGAAACCCAAAATCCTTCAAGATACTATAATTATATAACTAATCTCAAGTTTCAACACAAGCCCAAATACCATCTTGCAAAAATCCTCATATCAAAATAGACCTATTATTATTACCCAGGGGCCAAAATCCCTGAAGCTACTATACTCTATAATGAATCTAAACACAATTTCCTTGCCTACCAAGGCAAGGCCAACAACAAATGTTCCATAAAGGTCCCCTAAACAAGAGCTCACAATTTAACACTAATTTAGCACCAGTGTTAGGCAGGTATTTGATTTTGTAAAATAACAGCCAGTTTTGGTTTTTTTTTCAAGAATCATAGAACCTCCGGTTCTCACTATCAACATACCTCAAAGAACCATCTGTTGTCATAAAAGAACAGGCGGTTTTGTGGGGGCAGTTAATTTTGTTATCTTTCAAAATTGAGAACTCGGTTTATGTATGTATATGAGAACCAGGTGTTTGATTCTCGGCAATTATGAACCTTAATAACTAACACCCGCCCTCATACCCAGAGAATGTTTGGTGCGATTTGTTATACCCGCCTTACTTGCAGGCAGAGCCAAATGAATGAATGAAAGCTATTATTATTATTACTTTCTTTTTATTTCTTTCAACAAAAATATTATTACTCTTGGGTTCTCCTCACAACTGAGTATCTGGGTTTGAGCAGGCAGGTTTGGGTTTTTCAAATACCCCTCAGAATCAGAGAACCATGGGTCTCGGTTATTCCAAAGCCCTTCGTAAAGAACCACTGGGTGGATTTCATGAAAGAACCGGCGGTTTCTTGACAGTTTCTTGACAGATTATTTGATTTCTTCTCAAAATAATCCGGGCTCTTCTTGGATCGTTCAGGAACCGCACCCGCACTGATACCCGGAGGAGGCAGAGACCGTTTCTCTTACCCGCCTAACACGGGTATTTAAAAGTACATTGAGTTCGTTTCATGTCTTCAAAAAGAGAAGAGGAAAAAAAGAAAAACAGAAAAATAGAAAAAGAGCTGACATTAATGAAGTTACTTCAGTTACCTATCAGTTACTAGTTACCTTCCCATCTCTGCAGCC
>Ga0116227_10011310_pt1 | contig 15042 bp, 12 predicted proteins | sample S1TSphgellanicum_FD_89693 | JGI IMG/M metagenome (GOLD analysis project Ga0116227, IMG submission 89693) | Host-associated microbial communities from peat moss isolated from Minnesota, USA - S1T2_Fb - Sphagnum magellanicum MG | ecosystem: Host-associated > Plants > Peat moss > Unclassified... | reverse complement strand
GGGGTTTAGAGAAGGGTTTAGCAATGGCAAGGGCTCTCCCCCATGTTGTTGAAAATTTTGGTAATTGGGGTTTAGAGAAGGGTTTAGCAATGGCAAGGGCTCTCCTCATATTGTTGAAAATTTTGGTAATCGGGGTTTAGAGATGTAATTGTAGTAGGCTATCTGATGCCTACGATAGAATATTTTTGATATCCTTATTCATGATGGAATATAAATTTTCTAGTGAAAGCTATAAGGTTTAAGGCTATTATTTGGTGCTATTTGTTTACGCGTAGGTTTTCTAGTGAAAAGACCATTTTTTTTCAAGGTTTTATTTAATTCATTTGATGTGGCCAACGCTTGACGATTCGCCAAAAATAAAAAATTTAGTTGGTGGGGTTGGGCTTTAGAAATAATTAATTCACATCATGTACCAACCATTGCTTCCAAAACTAGGTGATGCATACTACATGCCACTTCCACTTTCAATACTTGAAGCTACCCCATAGTCAACCTATTTGTTGTATAAATATAAACCTAATTACTCTTTACTTCCTTTGGCTCTTGAATTCAAAGAACTATGGAGTATAAGTGGGTTTGTTTCAAGTTGGTATGTCCAAATTAGTGTTGGTCGATTTTTATTTTTTGACAATAACTAGAGTAGCTTATCAAAACATGTTTTAAAATTAAGACCTTTTGGTTCTCAATATCAATGTCAAAGTAATAACCTTACTTATCAAATTAACTCAATTATTTTTTGGGTAATAATTATCGGTTATGCATATGGTTGGTTCTCAAATACCCAATTGAGATCCACTAGTTATACACTAGTTATAGAATTTAATTTTTTTTTAATGTTAAATTTATTTTTATTTAGTATTTATCATAAACATGTTTAGTGTTGTAGGGTTGATAATCAGGCGGGTGAGTTATTCATTGGTTTTCAAAACAAATCAATACCCAACTAGCAGGTTATTGTTACCTAGCCCTGGACTTGACTGGTTACATGGGCCAATTATAAACAGCCAACACTGGTCCAAACCCATGTTTTGGAGAGATATTGGTAAAATGTAAGGAAGGAATGTGGAAATGCAAAATTCTTATAACTCATATTTATATTGATAATAGATAGTTGTTTCTAAGGTCCTCAAAGGCTAAATTAGCCACTGAGTAAATTATTAAAAACTTAGTTATTCAACATTTTTATGGAGTAGGGATTTCAAAAATGCATAAGACCATTGATGATGTTGTGTTTTGTGTGTTCATTCATGGCAACATATTTTTCCAATCTTTCCACATGTATTGATTGAAACAAGAAAGTAATATTTATTTTCCAAGAATTACACAAATAGAGATCTATGAAGCAAGGTTGTTTGTTTGTTTGTACTTATGACATCCACCCAACCAGGATGCTTCAAATTGTGTTCTTGGTCTGTTTGGAAAGCTTTTGAGGAGGAGGGGTGCATTAGCTTGGTTTCATGGCATTTGGACCTGTGGTGTAAAAGTTCTTGAATATTGAATAATTTCTTCACTGAAAATTAAATTAAATCAAAATCGTAGCTGAAAATTTTGGAGGAATTGGAATGTGCCTTTGATGTTGTTGGAAAGATCTTGATGAGCAGGATTTAATGGAATTTATTTGGTAAGATTTGGATTCAGAATGTGGGAGATATTGATTTTTAAATGATTTCTACCGCTGAAAATAAATTCAAACAAATTTCAAAAACCAGGTTTTGGAATGATAAATCAGTTGAGAACATGGCAACACTTGAAGGCTTACCAATCAATTCAAGCATGATTTCCTTTCGTATTTGGATGTTCAAAAAATCGATACATACATTGCAAAACAATGTTTGCATGTTGAGTTTCACTATTTTGTAATGAGTTTCAATATAGTATTCCTTTTTTTAAAACATTGTGGTCAAAATTTTGCTAATATTTGCCACCAAAATAAAATGAAATCACTAACTCTCTAAAATATTGTTATTATTATGCTCTCCATGTAAGTTGAAACAATTCAGTTATAGCTAATTGTTTTGAGTTGTTTGTAACTTGCAAGGATTAGAGAAAACCAAATTCTTCTTGTGAGAAAAAGGATTAGGCTAAAACACTTCAAATTTCAAAAGCTCAGGATTGTTGTAGTTTCTGCTTTGATTTAAGTTATAGTGTGGGGATTGATTGCAACACTGCAGCATATGGTGTCAGTTGCTTTTATTGGCTTGAGTTCACCCAAGGTGAGTTCCTTGAGCTATAGCTTGACTTGTGTGGGATTTCAATGTCTACTTTTATTAGGACTCAGGATGTCCTTGTTCTGTGATTTGAAATGCACCCCTATACAGACAAGGGTTTATAGCAAAAGTTAGGATACTTTATTCAGGTTTGTATTAAGTAGATGGCGTGCCTCCCAAGTCTTATTTATTTATTTATTACTTATTTTATAGATAATTATTATTAATTTTAATATTTTCATTTTCATTTTAAATATTTTAATTTCATGAATCATTTTGATTGGCCCATCACAAAAAAAAAACAAAAAGTGAAACTTTGGAAGCCTCCTAAATAAAAAGACTTTATTTCAGAAGTTTATATCAAATTGCCTCATACATAACATGCAAAACTCACAATGACATCAAGCAAAAGCTTTTATTATAGCCCCATACACTAGCTCTTACAAGAAAACCCACATGCACTTCGAAAGTATTAATAATGTCATCCCCATGCGAGGGCACGAAATCAACGTTCAAACCCATTTAATGATGCATAGTCAATGAGCCACGAATTTTATCTTGTGTCCAATTTCCCTTAACAAAACATTGTGCTCCAACCCAATTCAATGAAAACTCTTGCAACAATGAGTAGTTGAAATATGCTTCCACGTCCTCTTTGTTGAAATGATTAAACAACTCCTCCCTTCCAACTCCATGAATTTGAACCCAACAAATAATGCTCATAAAATATATGAATGATGTTTGAAGATCCACCATATGTGGAGCAACCATGCATTTTCGTAAGGACTTCAATGTTTGATAATCCATTTTGATGTCACAAAACAAAACCACATGACTAGTTACATAAGATGAATTTGGCTTGTTTGAATTATATGCATTAAAACCTCAACAAGAGAAGAATCCAACCTCTTTTTTCATCTTATTTTCATCCAACATTGTCACACACTCCAAAACATTATGATAAGTGAAGCATACCCAATTCTCCATTGTCATGGCTCTATGCTTCACAAAATTTAACATCCCAACCTCCATCATTTCCCCTAACATTATGTTACACAAATTGAAAATGGTCTTCATCAATATCCTTCATCCAATAACCAACCATATTAACAAAACCCATTGTTTTACAATTCCTTATAATGTACCACATGCTTATTTGGTGCCTTCTTCAAATTGTCCCACCCCAATCGTTGATTCACAATCTTGTTCAACATCTTGAAATTCAAGATATGAAGTTCCACAACTATCATTTACATATGAAGATGTGAAAGAGTGTCACCCCTTTCCAATACACAAAGTTCAACTACACATTTCATTATGATGAACATTTCCATCTTTCATAATAAGTTTGGATCTATGTCAAAACTCTCGTGACAATGGTTACGAAAGCTTTCAAAAAAATTTAATATTCTCATGCAAAAAGTTTTCACTTTAATGTCGCATGTGTCAAATCGCCCATCCTATAGCATATTCAATATGAGATTTTATCTTATGTTCTCTCATTGGCTTTTTAAAAAACAACAATAACATGTAATGGGTACACATTGCTTGAAAAAATAAACATCAATGACAAATGATGGACACACATTGGCAATAATAAAATAAATTCAAAAAGCCAAAGTAAAATTTTTAAAATACCCCAGCAAAACAAATATGCAAAATTTTACAACAAGGAATATATATATATAGATTTTACCAAAATGAATTTTGGTAGAAACACAAAAAATACTAAAACTTACATGAATTTCAATTGATTTTTTAATTTGCAAAGGTTCATACCACAAATGTGGGAATGTTCAAATAGATCAAAAAAAATTGCAACATAATTTGGCAATAAAATAATGTTCAACTTGAGTTTGAAAACAAAGATATTTACAAAAGATATTTTAAAATTTGAGCAAAATACTTTTAAATCATCAAATGGTGAGATTGAAAACACTTGAAACAATCATGAAGATGTCCAAAACAAAAAATAAAAATCAAAGGGTGCAAACATCTAAATCTTGTATACTATTTCAAAGTTGGTGTCATTCACACTCATAAAATTATAAAAACGTGCACTATCCTTTTAGTAGGGTCAAGCTAGTTTTATGGCAAGTCAATACCTATCTTTGTTGAATGATGCCAACCAAATTAATATTTTGGTTATGAATTTTGAAAACCCCATAATTTCTTCAAACATGGTACAAATTAAAACATTTAAAAAGTTTATCTTATAACCTTTGGGAAGAGCTTTCCAATGTTGTATCATTCATCCCATACGAGATGATTTGTCCTCTCAAATCATCAAAAAGCTAAAGTTTAGTAAAGACTTTTGTAGGCATTTTACACTAGTAGAAAAATAGTCGAAAAATGGGGTTTTTCTAGTAGTGTTAGTAAGACACTTTAATAACTTATCATTTCTTTCAAGAATATATGGATTGAATGTTTTAAATGACCATTTTACAAGCCTTGGAAAGAGTTTTTTCAAAGTCATACTAATTTTTTAAATAAAAGTTCATTTTTTTTCAAAATTTATCAAAATGATAAAGTTTAGTAAACAATTTAATAGAAATTTCAATAGACATTGCATAAGATATTAGTATTATAATAGACATCTTTAATACTTTTTTTTAATACTTTATAACTACTTTTCAATATAAATTTTCAATTATTTTCTAATTATTTTTTACATGTATTTTTTATAAATGTTTTATGTAGCTCTAGAGATTTTTTTGTAACTACTTTTTTTAAAATCAAAATCATGCCTTCAACAACCACCCCTTGCCCGTACCTTCCCCATAAAAGAAAGCCTAGGCCTTTTAGGTGTAGCAAACAAATTCTAACATCCCCTAGCCCTCCTAAAAGAAAAAAAACATGGGCCTCTTGGATGCATGTTGCATAGCCTCATAAATTGACCATAATTTATATTCATAAACGTGTTCATTGTCATTTTGGACCTAGGTTAATGGCATGGATATATAACAAAAAGCCTTATTAAGGAAGACAATAAATTAATTAGCAATCATAAATGCAAATAATACAAAAATACTATGTGATAATTATTTTTTCATTATTTTCCTTTACTCTAATTAACTTTTCTCCCAAAAAATAGGGATATCCACACACATTTGGACTTGTGATTATGCACATTTTGAACATGTAAAAGACATTCGGCCTTCATCATGTCTATCACATGTCCAAAATAGTGTACATTTCAAACCCACTTCAATACATGAACATGACATTTTAAATGGTGTAAAATGAAGATCAATTAAATGATATTACATAGAACAATTTATTTGATATGAACAACCAATGAAAATTAATCAAATTGTTTTATTAACTTTTGGAAAACCCATTATACAATGTGCATACTTATAGGTCCAAACATGTGTTAAGTAGTTATAAAAATTGATTACAAACCCTTGTCGATTGTTAACCTATTTATATGCTCACTTAATTAATGAAGGCAAAAAAATCAAAAACCCCAATTTGTAAGAAACCCTAAAAGGTGGACCACAAAAAAAATTTCAAAAGCAATAAAATATTGGTTAGCATAATTTCATTTATTTGTGTGAACTCCTAATAGGGTTGTGAAAATCCTAAGCCAATTTTTTATTGTATTAGAACATGAATAGTTGAATTGTAAGATCATGGTTACAACACAATTAATGTAATCACAAATAAAATGGTTAGATATTGGCCAATGTCTACTAATGCCCCCCCCCTCCCCCCTCCCACCAATATAACAAAACCTACAAATAAAATTTTAAACAAAATTTTAATATCAATATGTTAGAAATATTTTTTCATTAATGAATCAAAGTTAGGGGTTAAAGTTTATAATACCATAGTATTTGAACGATTTTGGCATAAATTAAATTATTTTTTGTTTTGCCAAATTTTTGAATTTTTTTATATTACTAGTGCTATTTTTTAAAATAAAATTAGGAATCTACAAGATTTTAAGTATTAGGTTTGAATTGTCGACTTTAAATATTCAAAATTTAAGATTGAAACAATCTAAACACATTGGCGTATCCCATAAAAAAAAAATTTAATGTGTTTTTTATTAATTATAACTATTACTTGTTGAAAAAAAATTAATTAAAAAATCAAGTGCTGAAGTTAAAATTAAAAATTAAATTAATTATTCAACAATTTGTTGCATAATTCAAGGAGTTTGATATTTCAAATCAACTAAACAACAATCTATTTATGGGGAGGACAAACCTATATTACGCCCCCATCCAAACTATATAGATTGTTCACATGGTAATCAAGTCATCCATTACAAGAATCCACACCTTACAATAAAAATCTAATTTGCACCACCTTTTGCAACATTTTAATCATCCAATATAGCGACAATCATTGTTGATTTTCCATTGTTATGAAATAAAAACAATGTGATCTATTCAAAACATCGTAGCCATATGGATTCCACATAATTTGATTAATGCATTGTGAAATTTACACCATCCAAAATTTAATTGTTATATTAAGTGTCACGCACACCACCATCACCGTCGCTTACATCATCATTTGCATCATCATTTGCACGAATATAGTTGCCTACATAATTGCTTGCATCACTATTAATTATTAGTTAACTTTTAGTTCACTATTAGTTAAAAAGCTTCTTAAAAAGCTTCCTTGGTTGGTGCACATGGAAGTTTCTATAAAAAAATTCTTGACCTAGGTCCCCAATGGGGTATAAATAGGGGTAGGACCTCCCATTACCTTTAATATGTTCACCATTAGTTTTGGGTACATTTTCTTGTTTTAATTTTTGCTTTCATACGTTATCAGAATAAAATTATGTTTGAATCGTCTTTTAACATATATTGTGTTTTTGCCTTGTGTCTTTGTGTTTCCAGTCTTGGATTAAATTTAGGATTGCATTTCTTGTGATTTGTTTTCCTTACTATGGTTTTGGCTTAGTTCGTATTTTTATAGTTTTTTGTGCCCATGACACAATGATGGAATAATGTTTATATATTTTCAACATTAATCAAACTAATTAATGTTACCTTGATATATGGATGGCTTTTTATATTAAAGATATTGGATTTGATTGGTTTAAACAAGTCTCATTTAAAATTTACTTAAGGGATGGTAATGTATTTACGACCATTGGATTACTTATTTTTGGTGAATTCAAACCATTCAATTTTGAATATGAAGGTTTTTTCATTACGTGTTTTTTTTTCCAACGCACAACATGTTCAAAATTTGGAATTTTTTGTGAAACATCCATTTTTAAAGTGTTTTTTTGAGCTAATTTGCAAATATTGTTTTAATCGTCTATGCACACTTTACTTATAAAGCTTCACAATTATTTTTCACAATAATAATCAATTTTAAGTCTTTCAACTTTTCGTTAACATGATTGAATGTGTTTTTTATTTTGCTTTATTGTCATTTCTTACAACCTCCCATTGTTTCACATTTTTTTTTTCATTTTTTTCGACAAGCTTCTTTCAACCTTTCAAGCTTTATCATTTGTTTATATGTGGTTTTATTTATTTTTGGAACTTCCTTCTTAAAATACATTAAGTTAGTTTAATTTCTATATTGATGATATATTTTTATTGAATGTAGCCTACATAATGCATTGAACAAGTTTTACACATTGGATGATGTTGTTAATTTGAATGGTAATGCTTTGTTTTTGTCCTATAACAACAAAATAATTACTGGGAGTTGTAATTACAAATAATAATATTATGGCTTGGGGTAATAATATGGATAAAAATGGGGAATAAAATAATGAATTTCATGGACCTTACAAGGATAATATTTTGATTAGAGACATAAGGGTTTATTATGAATAATTAAATAATTATTTCAAATTAGTAATAATGAGAGGTCAAGTATGTAGATTTAACCAAATCTTAAACCCCAAATAATGTAAAACCTATCCATAGAAAAATGAAAAGTTATAAGATAAAGATTCGATTTTAGGTGTGCACATGTGATCATATTCCAAAAGAATGTAAGGTCTCATGTTGGGAATTATGTGAATGACAAATATTACAATGTTGTGTTGAAGTATGTTTGATAATCTACCTATGTGCTAGAAAGGATTAATAAAAAACTAACCTTCATGATTTCGAACCCCCCTTCAGGTTATAGTCCCAATCCTTGTTGCAATGTTTATATTAATATTCTTCTTACATTTATATTTTATCATATTTATATTTATATTTTATAATAATTTTATGAATAAATATGTGTATGGCATCCTAAATTCATGTTTGTTTCTCTTTTTTACAATTCGAAACTATTATTGCACTATTTTTATTTTTTTATTTTAGAGTAAGGCAATATGTGGTGTGACATTAATTCCAAAAAACATATTTTACATCCATGCTCCGATTCATGTGTCCTCATGCATAATAAATCTTCTCATAACAAAAGCCAATCACCAATTACTTTGAACAATGAAATATTGCAAGATTCTTAACGACCAAGCCTTGTTAAATAAAACATGGTAAAATTTCAAACAGTTCTTAAACTCGAGGATCAAATGCCTCTCACAAGACATTTAAATTGAAAATAGTCGCTTCCAATGCAACAATTACAAAAGGATATGATAAATAAAAGAGAGAAAGCTCTCCAAAGGGAAGGAACATTTCCTAACAATTTCTTTCAAGGAAATGAAAGAATGTAAATAGAGAAAAAGCTTTAGGAATAGGAAAGGAACATGGAGAGAAAAAAAGAAAAAGCATAACACATAAAAGCAAACTTTAACAACACACAAAAATATGTGCAAGTTGTGCAAAAAAGGGCCAAAAGGATTTTAACACATTCATTGTGTACATTGTCATCGTTGTTCTTGATAAGAAACGTTGCTACATCCTCCTCGTCATGCAACAAAAATTGCAAAAGTGTGTGTTTCATAGTGTTAAACCATAATTTTGTTCCTTGCATCGCCATTTTCATATACAATTGTCAATTGGATGACATTTGAAATTGTTGTGATGACAACCACTAATGACCCTATACCTGGTTCACATAAACCAATTCCGATTATCATTTTCATTAAAATTATAAATGAAATTTTCTTAAGAATTCATTTACATTGTGAAGAAGATTGAACCATATTTTGAACCACAATTTCTTGTCAAACATTGTCTTAAGTAAGCGATGTTGTTTATTTGGTTCCAAATCATAGTCATTGAATCAAAAAAGCATTTGTGCATTAATCTTTGTGTTGGGTTAAAGCTTGAAGGCAAGGGTGGTGTTATTGAAACACCTTATGCAAGCCCTTGTCCTTGCCCTTAGGCTTTACACAACACAAAAAGCTCATAAGTTATGTTGCTCTTTTAAAAGATTATTCAAATAAAATTTTAAATGATTAAAAAATGATGAAAACATACCCCTAAATTTAAGAAAATAGTTGAAATATGGTGGCATTTTTTTTCAAAAAATGGTAAATTTTTTTCCCATAAAAACGAGGAATCTAGGACAAAATATACATACTTTACAATTTTTTCTTTTCTTTTTTTGTGGCCAAGTTCCAAAATTCCCCCACCCACCCAACCAAAAGAAAAGGGAAAAAGAAAAAGTTACTACATTTTTCCTCACAAAATTTGTCATTTTTTAATAATTAAAAGGATTGGGGATTTTTATTTTTATTTTTTTCTAGTGCAAATTCAACTAAAATTGCCAAAATATTTTTGGAAAAATCCTTTGGGTAAAAAAAAAAACAACCCGAACGATGCCTCCTTTTGCGCAAAAGCGTAAAAATAAGTTACGCTAGTGTGAACTAAAACTCACGCTTTTTCCTCTCCTTCTCTGTTTTCTTTTAGGGCAGCAGAAGACGAAGGAGAAGCTCTTTCCTTGTCGTCGTTGCCTCTCGCGCTCTCTCTCTCTTGTGCCTACCTTTCCTTGCATCGCTCTTCGTCTCCTCAACTCTCAGCGGTCTCCTCCGAGTATTATATTTCACAATAGTTCTAGCTTTCGTTCCTCGCAATTTGAAACGCAATCTGAACAATTTTTTTAAAAAATAAAAATAAAAAAACAACCACCACCACCAACAATGGACTCGCAACCTTTGGAGCCTTTGGATGCTCTTCGAGCTCTCATGGACGCTCATTTGCCTCCTCTGCATGCCGTTGTTGTTCCTTCCGAGGATGCGCATCAGGTTCGATAATTGCTTTCTTGTCCCTTTTTTTTTCCCCTTCCCTCCGCTTCTTTTGTTACTTCATCTCTCTTCTGTAAGTTGTGTTTTTACCCCAAACACACATACACACATTATGTGATTGTTTTCCTGCTAGGTTCTTGGCTTTTGTTGCGGTCCTCTCTGTCTCTGTGTGTGTCTCTCTCTCTGTGATTGCATAATAGTCTGTCTGTGTTGCTGGATTGCATAGTCTGTGGCTTGTTGAGAGGGTTTTGGCCGGCGTCATTTGTGTTTTTGTTTGCGACAAGGTTTTGCACTATGTGCTTCTGTAGATTTTGGTGTTTTTTTTGGAAAGAGAAAATTGATGATGCTCTGTTGCTTTTTGAAGCGAATGTAGGAGTGGATTTTGGATTTGAAATGGTTCCAAATGGAAACTGGCAGTTTTGTTGGTAGTTTTTATGATCTTGCTTCTCTCAGTGTGGTTTCTGTGTCCTGAATTATTGTTGTCAAAAAGTCAGTTCCTGGGTTCTGGAGTGTAATTATGAGAGTTATGTATACACAGGTTTTTGGGGCTATGTTAGTAGCTTTTGATTGACTTTGTTAACACTAGACTTGGCGGGTGTACAGCTGATGAGATGTTGTCTTGCTGCTGTTGTGACTGCAGAGTGAGTATGTGGCTGATGCTGACAAGAGGCGTGAATTTATATCAGGCTTCACTGGAAGTGCTGGTATTGTTGAAAGACCATGGTCTCTGTGAGCTGTTTGAAGGCATTTGGAACTGGGATATGTTTTGTAACCTGCTTTTTTTCAATCCAGCAGAAATGCCATGTTACAAATGTGATAAATTTTGAATTGGAATATTCGTGATGTTTGCAGGGGTCGCAGTAATCACAAGAGACAAGGCATTGCTGTGGACAGATGGCCGCTACTTTCTGCAAGCCACTCAGCAGTTGAGCAGTTCCTGGAAGTTGATGCGGATAGGCGAAGATCCTCCCCTGGAGTCCTGGCTTGCTGATGTGTGTGCCCATTCTGACCTTTTATCATAACATGAACTTACAATTATGCAGTAACCCAAGCAGCAGTGTCTAGCTCAATCAGCCAATTGCTTCATTGGTATCTGTAAGGGTACTTTGAGAGTGCCATGTTTTTTTGGTTCCTCAACGTTATTAGGTGGTTGATCCAGGTGTGCCTTTGAAGTTCAATGGTGTGACCATCTGCTATCATTTGATTATATCTCACTTGCAGTATACAAAAAGTTGGTCTAAGGTGATTAATTTGTTATGTAGAATCTGGAGAAAGAGGCAACAGTGGGAGTTGATCCATCATGCATATCTGTGGATACAGCGCATCGGTGGGAACCAGCATTTGCCAAGCATGGGCAGAAGCTGGTGCAGCTGCAGGAGAATCTTGTTGACAAGATTTGGAAAAATAGGCCTGCTCAAAAGGTTGCCCCTGTTGTCCCTCATCCATTGGAGTTCACAGGCAGGTCTGCAAAGGAGAAGATAAGTGAATTACGTGGAAAGTTGAGTCAGGAGAAGGCCTCTGCAATTGTTGTTACTGCTCTTGACGAGGTCACACACTCTTTTTCCCATTTCTTGGCATTTCAATCCTGACAATGCAATTCAGCTTTGTAGCTTTTGCTATCTGCTACAGTACTCACAAAGGTACTTTGGAGAAGATGTAGACCAGTGCTTATTAAGTGCTGGGTGGGGACTGCAGGTTGCTTGGTTGTATAATGTGCGTGGTGGGGATGTGTTGTACAATCCTGTGGTACATGCATATGGGATTGTAACTCATGCCTCTGCCTTCTTTTATGTGGACAAACAAAAAACATCTGTGGAGGTGCTCTTCAGTGACTAACCAATCTCTGTCTCAACATGGCATTGGATTATCTCTTTGTGTCTTTATGAGCTTACTATTTTTTCTGTCATGTTGATTGCTTGGATGGGTGAAGCCCTAAGTTTGAGGGATGTCAACAAGAGTTGCTTCCAGCTGATGTTTTGCACTTGGGATGGTTGCAGGTTCAACAATACTTATTGGAGAATGGGATAGAAATACGAGAATATGATTCAATCCTGGAGGATGTGAAGGCCCTTGCTGAGCAACCAATTTCTTTCAAGAAAGCTGTGAGGAATACCTCCAATGACAAAATTGCTGCAGAAGAGATTGAGGAGAAGGAGGCAGTGCAAACAAATGGCCACCAGAGCAGTGCTGAAGTTGCCAGTGCTGAGCCTCTTGATGCTGTAGATAGTCTGGAGGACTATGTTGCAAATCACAGGGAGGAAGAGAGTGATGAGCAGGCAACTGAGGGGAATAGGGAAGCAATGATATGGGTGGATCCAGGCACATGCAGTTATATGGTCTATTCCCATATACCAGCTGATCAAGTCCTGTTGCAACAATCACCCCTTGCACTTGCCAAAGCCTTGAAGGTAGAAAATTATTGGCAGATTTCCTACTTTTCAAATCTGAAATAGACCTTCCAAGTTTTTTTTTGCTGATGCCATCATTTATCTCTTCACTTTTGAAATCGGTTCTTTGGTTGTCTTTGTGAACCATGAACTTTCTAGATGAAAATGCAGGAACTGTGTAAGTAAGATATTTAAGCTTCAGGGGGTTGGTCCTTGAGTACAGCATCCGCTGGAACTAGAAGGGATGAGGAAAGCACACATTCGTGATGGAGCAGCCATTGTCTCATATCTTGCATGGCTTGATGCCCAGGTCTCTACACTTCTGCTACCTCCTATGCTATTGTTGTTTGGATTGCCTGTTATTGTTCAGATTAAATATTGGAGTTGTTGCAGAACTGTTCATTGTATCTGTCTGAAGAATCTGATTGTAGTGTGACATGTTTCACACACATATTGCAGATGCAGGACTTGTATGGAGCTGCAGGCTACTTTTCAGAGGTCAAGGGTGGCTCTCTTAAACGCAAGCGTTCGTGCGTGCTTTCTCTTTTCCTCTCACTACTTTATTGTGATCTAAGCCTCAATAGTGAAGAGAAGAATTTGACTTGTCAAGCATTGTTTGGAGCTCAAGCCAGTAGCCTAACTAGCTAGGCCTCATGGTGACCATGAAAGTGATTGAGGTTCAAATTGCACTAGGTGCATACATGGGGTCATGGGTAAAAGTCATCCCAGATGTAATAGTGTAAGCATTGGGTACAGTAGGAAGTTGTAAGTGCAAAGTGCATGAAGCCAATGACCTCTGAGTCTTAAGAGGAGAGGATATGGAAACCACATTGCCTGACTGTTTAGCTTCTATGTTTGTCTGCACTGATGCTTGAAATGCCTTAAAGCAGCATTAATGTTTCTGCTTAGCTGAAAAATGGTTGTGCTCCATTGTTGCAGTGAGGAGGATAAGTTGACTGAGGTGACTGTCAGTGACAAGTTGGCAGAGTTCCGGTCAAAGCAAGAGGTTAGTGCAGTGTTCTTCTCTGTCCAGCATGCATGTAGTTGACATAATTATGGAGTCTTTTCACTGCTTCTGAAAATGTGATAGAAACTCAAGAAACAGGCTTTTATACAAGTGTTTGCCAGAAATTTTGAGGAGATTGTTATATGTGTGTCTATACCCACTGTTGCAAGCTGACAAAGTCAGTGGGGAGTAATAGCAGCTAGTCACTGCCACTCATGATGCAGATGATGGTCTGATACTTTATGACACTTGCAAGATTATGACCAAACTAACTCTTGTTGTCTTTGTTTTCATTCCACTGGTATTTTAAAAAAAAGATGTTGGTTACATTACATGTTTACATGGAGTTTCACTTTGCAATCACATCATGCGTTCATCTCTCCAGCAGGACCCTTTATCTGTATATCAAATCACTGTTGTGTGAGTTAGTTTGTGACCTACTACTTAGTAATCCCTTTTGGGCCTGTTCAACTAAAGACTTATGGTGGATCTTGAGCTGTAGAGGACTGGACATGTTTCTATGTTGCCTTCAAAATAGAAATGGCCATCTGTGGGTAACTTCTGCCTGGTGCACATATTTGTTCTTGTGGAAGAAGAATGCAATTTGGTGTCCCTGGTTGATCTTTCATTCTAACTGCTATTTGCGGAGAGTGGATGGCAGCATTTCAGGGGTTTGAGCTTTGAAACTATCAGTTCTGTAGGAGCAAATGGAGCCATAATACACTACTCTCCCAAAAGTGACACCTGTGCAGAGATGCAGCCTGATGCCATGTACCTTTGTGATTCTGGGGGTCAGGTATGATTTCAACAGTATGTAGTATTTGCACAGCTTTGACTGTCTTGCTGTTGAAAGCTGACATACATCTGTCCATTTGCATGGCACCCCAGTGTAGTAGGATGAGACTGGCAGCCTGATAAATCCCAAACTCTATAGCTAAAATGCATTAGCACTACATTATTCAATGGGTGTTTTTCAATGATAATCTCTGCTTGATCTGTGATTTGTGTCATGAGTTTCAATTTCTCTTTCACTTTTGCATATGCCAGACGTGGAGGTGGTTGAAGCATTCCAAGTTGATGTAGGGTTGAGGGTCCTTCCTTCACATCTGATAGCTAGAGATGTGGTTATTCAATGTTCTTATTCCTTCCCTGTTCTTTTCCCTTTCTGTCTTTCTTTGTTTCTTAGTCTAGTCTTTGTTGTGGGGTCTGTTGCTAGCCAGTAGTATGGCTGAGTCTTCCCGTTGCTTCCGGAATTGCAGCAGAAACTCAGTTCACAGGATGGTGCTTGTCACTGGCCTTTACCCACTG
>Ga0116227_10011309_pt1 | contig 15042 bp, 11 predicted proteins | sample S1TSphgellanicum_FD_89693 | JGI IMG/M metagenome (GOLD analysis project Ga0116227, IMG submission 89693) | Host-associated microbial communities from peat moss isolated from Minnesota, USA - S1T2_Fb - Sphagnum magellanicum MG | ecosystem: Host-associated > Plants > Peat moss > Unclassified... | reverse complement strand
TGTGTTTCTGATCCCTGCAGGCATGCCCCATTATTTCGGCATCGATGGCGGAGAACTGGTGCTGCTGGGCATCAAGATCCCTGCCGCCGGCCAATAACAGCACCCACCCCACAGGAGCCGTTCCATGCTGCATCATGCCTTTTTCTGGCTGAACAATCCCGCCTCGCAGGAGGATCGCGACGCTCTGGTGCGCGGCCTGAAAACGCTGGGCGAGATTCCCCTGATCCGCTCGCTGCAGATCGGCATCCAGGCCTCGACCGAGGCACGCGATGTCGTCGACAATGGCTTTGCGGTCTCCGAACTGATGGTGTTCGACAGCCTTGCCGATCAGGCCGCCTATCAGAGCCACCCGATCCACCAGCACTTCGTCGAGACCTGCAGCCATCTGTGGTCGAAGGTGGTGGTCTATGATGTCGAGACGCTGCCCTGACCACTGACGGGTCAGGGCAGCGCTCTTACGCTGTCACAGGGTGCGGCGCACCGCATCGTGCCAACCGGCGGCCAGCGTGTCGCGATCGGCCTTCTTCATGGCGGGCGTGAAGAGGTCGCCCTGCGTCCAGGTTGCCGCCAGCGCATCGAGATCAGGCCAGACGCCCGTGGCGAGCCCGGCATGGAAGGCCGCGCCCAGCGCCGTGGTTTCCAGATGCACCGGCCGCTCGACCGGCGCGTCGAGCATGTCGGCCAGGAATTGGCACAGCCAGTCATTGGCCGCCATGCCGCCATCGACGCGCAAGGCTTCGGGCCGGGCGCTGCCATCCTCGATCATCGCGCTGGCCAGATCCATCGTCTGATAGGCCACCGCCTCCAGCGCGGCGCGGGCGAGATGAGCCTGCGTGGCACCCAGAGTCAGGCCGAAAATGGCCCCCCGCGCATCAGGGTTCCAATGCGGAGCGCCAAGGCCCACGAAGGCCGGAACCATATAGACGCCATTGTTGTCGGGCACTTGCGTTGCCATATCGTTGGTCTGGCGCGCGCTGGTGATCACGCCGATCCCGTCGCGCAGCCATTTGATCGCCGCGCCCGCGACAAAGATCGAGCCTTCCAGCGCATAGGTCATCTGCCCATTCAGCCGATAGGCGGGAGTGGTGAGCAGGCGGTTCTGCGACTCCAGCGCCTCCGCCCCGGTGTTGAGCAGCATGAAGCAGCCCGTGCCATAGGTGGATTTGGCCATGCCCGGTTGAAAACAGGCCTGCCCGAACAGCGCCGCCTGCTGGTCCCCGGCGATGCCCGCGATGGGGATTTCCGCGCCCAGCAGGCTCTTGTCGGTCATGCCGAAGATATGTGAATTGTCATGCACTTCGGGCAGCATCTGCATCGGCACGCGCAGCAGGCGGCACAGTTCCTCATCCCAGCGCTGCTCGCGAATGTTGTAGAGCAGGGTACGGCCCGCATTGGTCACATCGGTGGCATGGACCTTGCCGCCAGTCAGGCGCCAAAGCAGAAAGCTGTCGATGGTGCCAAAGGCGAGTTCGCCCTTTTCGGCCTTTGCCCGCGCACCCTCGACATGATCGAGAATCCACGCCAGTTTTGTGCCCGAAAAATAGGGATCGAGCAGCAGGCCGGTGCGCTGGCGCACATCGGCTTCCGCGCCATCCGCCTTCAATTCGCTGCACAGGCGAGCGGTGCGGCGGTCCTGCCAGACGATGGCGTTGTGGATGGGCTTGCCGCTCCCCCGCTCCCACACCACCACGGTTTCGCGCTGGTTGGTGATGCCGATGCCCGCGATGCCCCCTGCCCCCACGCCGCTTGTCTCGATCGCCTCGCGTGCGGTGGCCAGCGTGTCGCGCCAGATGTCTTCGGGGTCATGCTCCACCCAGCCCGGCTCGGGATAGTGCTGCGCGAACTCGCTCTGCGCGGTGGCGACCGGGCGCGCGGCATCGTCAAAGATGATCGAGCGCGTCGATGTGGTGCCCTGATCGATGGCGAGGATATGGCGGGGGTTGGTCATCAGATACTCTCCGAAATCAGGCTACGGGCTTGGGCGGCCTGCTTATTGCAGCGCCTTGCGATCCTTGGGCAAGTAAGGCTTGATCAGGAACTGGTAGATCCCCGCGCCCACGACGCCGCCCAGCAGCGGCGCCGCGATCGGCACCCACCAGTAATTGTCGGGGCCGGGAAAGGCCGAGGCATCCCACCCCGCGATCCAGGCCAGCAGGCGCGGCCCCAGGTCGCGCGCGGGGTTGATCGCCCAGGCCTCCAGAAAGCCGCCCGAGGCGCCAATGGTCGCCACCAGCAGGCCGATCATCAGCGCGCCGGAATTGGCCATGGGAGCGCTGGTGTTGTATTCGTCGGTGATGGCGAAAATGCCCAGCAGCAGGATGGCCGTCAGGATCACCTCATCCCAGAAGGCATGCATCGGCAGGATATGCGGCCCCGGATGGGTGAAGAACACCCCCGCCGCGCCGCCGCCCGCGCGGGTCAGCCCATGGGCGGCATTATAGGCATCGATCACCGGATGATAGAGCTGCAACACCAGCGCCGCGCCGATAAAACCGCCGATAACCTGAGCAATCCAGTAGGGCAGCACCTTTTCCCTGGGGAAACCGCGAAACAGCGTCAAAGCCAGCGTTACCGCCGGATTGGCATGCGTGCCTGACACCGCGCCGGTCACGAAAATGGCCAGAGTCACCGCCAGACCCCAGGCGATGCACACGCCCCAATAGGCCGTGGCATAGGGGCTGGGATCGTAAAGCGTGATCATCGCCGCCGCCGAATCGCCAAGCGTGATGATGATGACCATCGCGATCACCTCCGCGATCAGCTCGCCGCGCAGCTTGTGGTCCAGTGTCATCTCCATCCTCTCACGACGTGTTTCGCGCTGTGTTCAACGGGGCGTTTTCGCCTGTTCCGGCCATCTGCTCACGCTTTCGCCCCAGCGTCAACAGTTTCGTTTGCATTTTCGATATTGCCATCATATTTTCGAATGCGAAAACATCCTGCCGATGTTCCGGAGACCCACCATGGCCGCGACCCAGAGCGATACCGAAACGACCTACGACCTGCTGATCGTGGGCGGCGGCGTGAATGGCGCGGGGATCGCGCGCGATGCGGCGGGGCGCGGCCTGTCGGTGCTGCTGGTCGAGGCCGAGGATCTGGCCAGCCATACCTCCTCGGCCAGCACCAAGCTGATCCATGGCGGTTTGCGTTATCTGGAATATTACGAGTTCCGCCTGGTGCGCGAGGCGCTGATCGAGCGCGAGCGGCTGCTGGGCATGGCGCCGCATATCATCTGGCCGCTGCGTTTCGTGCTGCCTCAGTCGCAATCGCCGCGCCCGGCGTGGATGGTGCGTCTCGGCCTGTTTCTCTACGACCATCTGGGCGGCCGCAAGAAGCTGCCCGGCACGGAAAAGCTGAACCTTGATCGCGCGCCGCAGGGCAACGGCCTGAAAGCCGGCGCGAAGGGCAAGGGCAGCGCATTCGTCTATTCCGATTGCTGGGTGCAGGACAGCCGTCTTGTCGTGCTCAATGCGATGGATGCCGCGGCGCGCGGGGCCGAGATCCGCACGCGCACCCGTCTGGTCGATGCGCAATCGCAGGGCGATCAATGGCTCGGCACCATCATGGATGAAACCGGCCAGCAGCAGGTGCGCGCCAAAGTGCTGGTCAATGCGGCGGGCCCATGGGTCGATGCCGTGCTGCGCACTCTGGGCCGGGCGCGCAACGATCGCGGCGTGCGGCTGATCAAGGGCAGCCATATCGTCGTGCCCCGGCTCTATGAGGGCGACCACGCTTTCATGCTGCAAAACCCGGACCGCCGCATCGTTTTCGCCATCCCCTATGAGCAGGATTTCACCCTGATCGGCACCACCGACGAGCCGTGGAACGAACCCCCGGGCAAGGCCGAGATCAGCCCGGGCGAGGTCGATTATCTCTGCGAGACCGTAAACCGCTATTTCGAGCGCGGCGTCACCCCGGCGGACATCGTGTGGACCTATGCCGGCATCCGCCCGCTTTACGACGATCACGCCGCCAATGCCTCGGCGGTGACGCGCGATTATGTGCTGGATTTCGATCAAAGCGAAGGCCGCGCGCCGATACTCAGCGTCTTTGGCGGCAAGATCACCACCTATCGCAAGCTGGCCGAGCACGCGATGGAACATATCACGCCGCTCTTCCCGCAGGCCACCGCGCCATGGACCGCCGGGGCTGTGCTGCCGGGCGGCGATCTGCCCGATGGTGATTTCGACGGTTTCGTGGTTAAGCTGGTTGCCCGCTATCCGCAGCTTGATCCTGCGCTGCTGCATCGCCTCGCCCGCGCCTATGGCACGCGCGCGCTCGACCTGCTGGGCAGCGGCGATCTTGGGTCCGATCTAGGCGGCGGCCTGCACACCGCCGAGGTCGATTATCTCATTCGCAACGAATGGGCCCGCAGCGCTCAGGACATCCTCTATCGCCGCAGCAAGCTGGGGCTGCATGTTCCCGAAGGCACGGCGCAGGCGCTGGAGGCCTATCTGGCCCGCGATTGACCTTCACGCCACGGCCATTAAGGCCAAAGCAGCAAGGAGGCGCTGATGAGCACAACGACGGACAGTCAGGACGATGCAGTCGCCCGCCGCCGGGCGCGCATTCTGGAAATCGCCCGCAACGCCGGCAGCGTCGCCGTGGAGGATCTGGCCGAGCGCCTTGCCGTTACGCCCCAGACGATCCGCCGCGATCTCAATGTGCTGGCCGATCAGGCGCTGCTTTCGCGCATTCACGGCGGGGCGATGGTCGCCTCGGGCGTCAGCAATCTGGCCTATGACACGCGCCGCGCGGTGGCTGCCCATGCCAAGGCGCGCATCGGCGCGGCGGCGGCGGCACTGATCCCCGATGGCTCATCGCTGTTCATCAACATCGGCACCACCACCGAGGCGGTGGCCGCCAACTTCAGCCATCACCGCGATCTGATGGTGATTTCGAACAATCTCAATGTGGTCGATGCGCTCGGCAGCCATGGCTCGGTCAATCTGGTCTGCGTCGGCGGCACGGTGCGCACCCATGATCGCGCGGTCGTCGGCGCGCTGGCGATGCGCTTCATCGAGAATTTTCGCGTCGATTACGCGCTGATCGGCATTTCCGCGCTGGCGCCTGACGGCACATTGCTCGATTTCGCCATCGACGAGGTGGAAGTCTCGCAGACCATCATCCGCAACGCCCGCAAGGTCATTCTGGTGGCGGATTCCTCGAAGGAGGGCCGCGCGGCGCCAGTGCGGGTCTGCGGGATGGAGGCAATCGACCACTATGTCTGCGACCGCATCATCGACGAGGGGTTGAGAGCGATCTGCCAAGAGCATGGCGTGGCGGTGATCGAAACGGATTTCTAGCCGTTCCCTTTCCTCGAATTCTGACCTTGCGGGCTGACTTCATAAGGCCTGTTTCTGCTCGCCTGCTCCTGCCGTCCGGTCTGGCCACTCCCTCTGTTCACCCAAGATTGGGGACGCCCCCGGCAGCAAATCGGGCCTTTGCAACAATTTAAATGCGATCTTTATATTGCACTTGAGACGCAATCTCATTAATGGCCGCCGTCATCCGAAGCCGGGGGGGCTTTGGCACAGGCAATTGAGGGGGCCACAGCATGTCCATCCACGCCACTCTGCGCAGCAACCGCTGCGCCGCATCCATGCTGGCCATCGCCCTGCTGACCGCCACGGTTGCCCATGCCGAAGAGACCGCCAACGGCGCCGATCAGGCCTCCATCACCGTCACCGCCAAGACCGAGACAACCGGCCTCAACCTCACCTCGCGCGAGACGCCGCAATCGGTGACAGTGCTCGACAGCGCGCGCCTTCAGGACCAGGGGCTGTACGACATCGCCGCCGTGATGGAGCAGGTGGTGGGCGTACAGTCCAACCGCTCCAGCGCGCTGGGTACAGACGGCACCAATTACACCGCGCGCGGCTTTGCGGTGCAGAATTACCTCGTCGATGGCGTTGCCCGCCCCACCAACATCTACGGCTTCACCGAAGACACCGCCGATATGGCCGCCTATGAGCGGATCGAGGTCATTCGCGGCTCGGCGGGCATGCTGACCGGCACCGGCCAGCCCTCCGCCGCGATCAACATGATCCGCAAGCGCCCGGGCAAGGACACCCATGCCAGCCTTGCCGCGACCGGCGGTTCGTGGAACATGGCGCGCATTGAGGGCGATGTGGGCGGCGCGCTGACCGCCAGCGGCCATATCCGGGCCCGCGTCTCCGGCGCATGGCAGGACAACAAGACCTTCATCGACCGCGAACATGCCAAGCGCCATGCGCTCTATGGCGTGATCGAGGCGGATCTTGGCCCGCACACACTGCTCACCGCCGGAGTGGAGTATCAGAACTTCCGCAACAATGGTGCCTCGCGCGGGGGCGTGCCGCTGTTCTTCAGCGACGGCACCATCACCCATTTCGCGCGCTCGACCAATGGCGGCGCCAACTGGTCGACATTTAGCCGCAAGAGCACCAACATCTTCGGCTCTCTGGCGCATGATTTTTCCTCGAACTGGCACTTGCAGATCGACGCCGAGCACAAGAAGGGCTCCTATGACGAGACCATCGGCTACTTTTTCGGCAATGCCATCGACAAGCAGACCGGGCTGGGCGGCACGCTCTATTCCACGCGCTGGGCCTCGAAGCTGACGCTCAATGCGATCTATGCCAATCTGCGCGGTGGCTTCCGGGCGCTGGGTCAGGAGCAGCATGTCGCGCTCACGGTCAGCAACACACGCTTCAACGATGACCAGACGCCCTATCCGGGCTGGTGGTCGGGCAGCGATTATGCCCGCTCGGTCAATGCCTATGCTGTCTTTGCCAGTGGCAATGTGCCCAAGCCCGATCTGACGCCTGACGGCAGCCGGGCGGGCAACCGCATCCAGACCACCGCCGTCTCCGGCGTGGCGCGCCTCAAGCCCGTCGGGCCGCTCTCGGTCATCGCGGGCGGACGCCTGACCTGGTGGGATCAGGACAGCTATGCCCAGACCGCCGCCGGGGTGCGGACATGGACGCCGGTGACGCGCGAAAAAGGCGTGGTCACGCCCTATGCCGGCGTGGTGCTGGACATCACCAGGATCATCTCGGCCTATGCAAGCTATGCCAGCGTTTTTGAGCCGCAGACCCAGCGCACGGAGGCGGGCAAGGTGCTGGCGCCGCTGGAAGGCAACACCTATGAGCTTGGCCTGAAAGCTAATTTCTTCAACAACAGGCTGGGCGCCAGCGCCGCGCTGTTCCGCATGAAGCAGGACAATTATGCCCTTGCTGACGGCCCCGGCATTTTCGCGCCCGACGGCAGCTCGGCCTATCACGCCGTCTCGGGCATGAAGTCCGAAGGCTTCGAGCTGGAGGTCAATGGCGAGCCTCTGCCCGGTTGGCGGGTGGCGGGCGGCTTTGCCAATGCCAGGGCGCAGGATCGTGACGGCCTGCGCCAGTTGCCGCAGATCCCGATCAACAGCTTCAAGATGTTCAGCACCTATCGTCTGCCCGGCAAGCTGCGGGGGCTGACGCTGGGCAGCAATCTGCGCTGGCAGAGCAAGACCATCGCCGATGGCACCGGCCCCAACGGCCAAACCTTTACGCAAGGCGCGCTGGCCATCGTCGATCTGCTGGCCAGCTATCGCTTTTCGGACCATCTCTCGCTGGCGGTTCATGCCGACAACATCTTCGACAAGACCTATTATTCGGGCCTGTTCATCGGCAGCTCGCGCTATGGCGCGCCGCGCAGCGTGACTGCGACCTTGCGGGCCACGCTGTAACAGCGCCGGGTTGCGGGATCGCAAAAATTTATGTCCCGCCGCTGCTCGCCATCGGGCGTTCCCGCGCGTAAATGTTTATGCTGAGACCCGACTAACGCGGGAGAAGCCGCAAGGCCCTATCCGCGTGATCTCGCAAAATGGACCAAGGAGCAGGCACGATGACCCCCGATCAGGCTTTGGACGCCCTCAAGCAAGGCAATGCGGACTTTCTGGCCGGAAAATCTCTCAAAGCCGATCTGATCGCCCCTGAGCGCCGGATCGCGCAGGCCACCGCGCAGGAACCGTTTTGCGTGCTCGTCGGCTGCTCGGACAGCCGCGTTTCGCCCGAACTGCTCTTTGGCCGTGGGCTGGGTGAGCTGTTCATCGTGCGCAACGCGGGCAACGTCGTCGATCTGGCCGCGATGGGCAGCATCGAATATGGCGTCACTGTGCTCAATGTGCCGCTGGTCGTGGTGCTGGGCCATCAGAGCTGCGGCGCCGTCGCGGCGGCGGTCGAGGTGGTCGAGCGCGACGCCAGCTTTCCCGGCAGCATCGGCCAGATGATCGAGCCGATCCTGCCCGCGGTGCTGCGCGCCAAGCGCCGCGAGAGCGACAATCTGCTCGACGAATCGGTGCGCGAGAATGTCAAACGCATCGTCGACCGGCTGCGCCACACCGAGGAACTGCTGGTGAAACGGCTGGAAACCGGGGCGCTCAGGATCGTCGGCGCCTATTACAGCCTGCACAGCGGCAAGGTCGAATTCATGGACTGAAGGGGGCGATCCCGCGCGGATACCGCCCCATGGTTAATGGGTTATAAGCACTTCGCCTGTAGATGGTCGTCATGCGCTTGGCGGCCATCACCAACTGGGCTTACGGGGTAACGGTTGCCCTCTCCCTGATCTCGGGGGGCACGATGCTGTTGGCGTCGCGCGCTCAGAGCGAGGAGCGCGCCGCCGTCGCCCAACGCTACACGCTGGACCAGATCGCCGGGAAAACCGTGCAGCAGGAAAGCGCGCTGAGCGGCCTGGCCCGGCACTTTGTGATCAGCGGCGATGAGCAGGATTTAGCCGCCTATCAGCGCGAAAGCCAGGGCCTGGGTTCCATCGATGATCGCATGCGCCATGTGGTCGATGCGGGCGCCTCACCCGACGAATTGGGCGCGCTCAAGGCGGGCATTCAGGCGATCGACGCGCTTCGGGACGAGCAGCAATCCGCCGTTGCCGCGCGCCGGAAAGGCAATAAGGCGGCGGCGGTCGAACGCCTGTTCGGCGCCGATTACGAGCGCGATCTCGACCGCGCGACAGCCCAGTTCGACCAGTTCGAATACCGCCTCGACCAGCGCACCGAAGCGGATGTGGCCCGCGCAACCGGCCTGTCCCGCCTCTGGCGCTCGGTGTCGGAGGCGGCGCTGGCGGTTACCGCCTTGCTGTTCCTCTGCGTGATGTATTTCATCTTCCGCAAGCGGGTGATCCACCCCGTCGTCAAGCTGAGCGATGTGGTGGCCCGGCTCGCCGCGGAGGATTATGCCGCCATCCCTCCCGAGTTCGCCCATGTCGACGAGATCGGCGATATGGCGCAGGCCATTCGCGCTTTTCGCGAGAATGGCCTTGCCCGCCAGAGGCTTGAGCAGGAGCGCAGCAGCGACCGCGCCATGCAGGATCTGCTCTCGCGCATGACCCAGCGCATGCAGGCGAGTGACACGTTTGGCGACCTCACCTCCGTGATCGAATGCTTTATTCCGGAGATCGCCCCGGCCTATGCTGGCAGGCTCTATCTGCTCGATGAGGGTCGCCAGGTGATGCTCGAAAGTTGTTCCTGGCTCGCCCCTCTTCATTCGCGGGCGGAATTTCCGCCGCTGTCATGCTGGGCGCTGCGGCGCGGCCTGCCGCATCGGCCAGGCGGCGACAGCATCGACATTCCCTGCGCCCATATCGATCCGCGCGACCGCAGCATCGACTCGATCTGCCTGCCGCTGACCTCGCAGCGCGAAACGCTGGGCCTGCTCTATCTTGAGCTCCAACCCGCCGGGGAAGCTGCCGCCACCTCCGAGACCTATCTCACCGTGCTGGCGGAAAACATCGGCCTTGCCGTCGCCAATCTGCGCCTCAGGGATGCGCTGCGCACCATGGCCATGGCCGATCCGCTGACCGGGCTGGCGAACCGGCGCCACCTCGAAGCCGTACTGGAGACCGAAATCGCCATTGTCCAGCGGCGCAACCATCCGCTCAGTTGCATCATGATCGACGTCGATCATTTCAAGCGCTTCAACGACGATTATGGCCATGATGTCGGCGATGACGTGCTGCGCGAGGTGGCCGCCGTGCTGAAGGGCAGCCTGCGGGACGGCGGCTTTGCCGCCAGAATCGGCGGGGAGGAGTTTCTGCTGCTGCTGCCCGGTCTCTCGGTGGAGCAGGCCAGCCTGCGGGCCGAAACGATGCGCCAGCGGATCGGCGATTTGACCTTGCGCGTTGAAGGTCGGGATCTGGGAAGCGTGACGGCATCCTTCGGTGTTTCGGGCACGCCAGAGATTTGCGCGGCAGACAAAGTTCTCCACACGGCTGACGCCGCGTTGCTGCGCGCGAAAAAGGCGGGGCGCAACCGGGTGGTCGTCGCTCAGCCGAGGCAGGAGCAAGCCCAAGCGTAAATTGCGACAATTTCTAACAATTTCAGCTTTGCTCGTTCAGCTTCCGCTTTGTTGCGGCTCCGTAGGTCTGGGGTAGCGATCCCACGGAGTTAGCCACAATGAACAAGATTACCACCACCCTTATCGCCGCCGCTCTGGCCCTCCCCGCCTTTGCCGGAACCGCCATGGCCGCCCCCGGTCACGGCCCTGCGAACAACCATGGCCCCGACAATCATCAGATGGACCACTGGAACAAGGGCGAAAAGTTCGATCAGCGCCGGGCCTCGCACTATCAGGTGGTGGATTATCACCAGCACCGGGGCCTGAAGGCGCCGCCGCGCGGCTATCATTATGTCCGCTCGGGCAATGACATTCTGCTGGTGGGCATCACCAGTGGCGTGGTGGCCTCGATCCTTGGCGGCGCATTCCGCTGATCGAGCGGGCCTGAAAGCATGGGGCCGCCGGAGGATTTCGGCGGCCTTGGTATGTGCAGCGTCATCTGCAGCGCCCCTTCAATCGTTTGCGGGAATGGAGAAATTGGGGCAAAAGATGGTCACCCGCACGCCTCCGCATCGCCTTAAAAAGTGATCGCCAGCGCGGCGATCATTGGATCTCATTCATCATGGACTGAAAGGCCTTATTCAGTCTATAAATGCGTCATGGCGAGCCCCCTCCTCCCCTTTTCCGCGCTGCCATGGACGCCCGACCTTGTCGATGCCATGGGCGAAACATGGGCCGCCATCGCCCGGCTTGATGCCCGTGTTTCGGTCAGTTTCCTCGCTCCAGCTTGGCGGCTGCGTGCCAGTTGGTCCGGTTACGCCACAGCGCTGCGCCTTCAGCAGTTCGCATTGGAGGAAATCGACATTATTGCGCATCAATGCGGCATCCGTCTGGCCGGGCGGCCCATGCCCGTGACCGCAAGTGATCCGTTTGGTGCCTATGAACACTGGCTTGCGACCTTACCCCGGAGCGATGGCCGGCATTGGCGGGAAGATCTGCCCTTCACCTTTGATCCGCCCAAAGGATGGAGCGAGGCCCCTGCCCTGATCCGCGGCCTGACCTTGCTGGATGACTGGGCCCGCGCGGATCGCACACTGGCGCCGTGGCTTGCTTTGCCGCTTGTCATGCATCGCATGGGCATCACGCAAGGCGTCCTACCCTGCCTCGTAGCGGGTGACGCCGGGCAGCGTTTTGCGCTTGATGCGCGCCCTGTCCTGCTCAAGCGGCTTCTCAAGCAGATTCGACGCAGCGCCGAGGACGGCCTTGCCCGGCTGCAGCGGTTGGAGGATGGCGCTCGCCGCAGTGCTGCCACCATTGCCTCGGAACACCGCCCCGGGAAGCTGGCCGATCTCGGGCGGATCGCGCTGGCGAGCCCTTGCCTTGCCGCGCGGTCTTTGGCCCCTCGCCTCGATCTGACCATTTCGGGCGCGGGCAAGCTGCTTGAGCGCGCGGTCAGGCTTGGGCTGTTGGTGGAGATATCGGGACGCGACACATGGCGGACCTACGTCAGCCAGGACATTGCCCTCGCCCTTGGTCTGACGTCACCGGATCGGGGACGCCCCCGACTTGCCACTCCGCCCTCACCCGCACTGGGCGGGGTGCTCGCAAGTTTCGACGCTGAGATGGACGAGCTCAATGCTCGGCTGGAACGGTTGGGGGTTTCGATCACGACCGATGTGGAAACGGATGTCTGAACCGGGAGCGTGTTCGTAGAGAGCAAAGCTCGCTTGCGACGTCCGTGTGACCAGGGCGGGCAGATGCAGCCTTGGTGAGCTCTGAGTACCGGTTCAGGCCAATTTGTGCCCAAATCGCCGTGAAATGGCGTTTTTGAGCCAATTTTCCGCATAAACGCCTGTTTTCTCGTGCCGAAAAATCGATCCTCCTGAAGGGGCCTTAGAGCGCGAAAACGGCAGCTTGGCTACCCGTGGGTATCTGGAGGGTTCTCCTGCGCTCTGCGGGCTTCTGAGGGCAGAATTTGGAGATCTCGGCTATTTCGGGAGGTGAACGTGCTGGAAATGACGCCAGCTGCGCCGATTTGAAACAAGGTCAGCTTATGCAGGGCCTACAAGCCTGCGTGCTCGCAGGAAACGCGATGCTTTGAGAACGGACGGCGATGCTGGCAGTCGGCGCCGTGGTTTGAGGGGAAGCGCAGAGCTTGCGACGTGGAGATCCTTTTATCTCACCCAGAATAGAATGATCAAGACAGTTAGATTGGGTTATATCTAGGTTAGATAAGTTAAAGCTCCGCGGCCTGCGCGTGACTCGCGCAATTGTGCGGCATAGGCGGATCAGGCTGTTCCCGAAGTGTCGAGGAAGCGTTCCTGATAGATCGATCCTCCGTTCCTGATGGATCGAGGAAACGTTCCCGAAGGGTCGAAGGCTGGCTGACAGGCGTTCCCGGAGTGTCGAAGGTCGCCTTAAAGGCCCTGAATTGGCTGTCGCTTTGAATCAGTTTGCATGGCTTCTCGTTCAACAAGGTTCAAAGTTCATCCGTGATCGTGAAGCTCTGCGCGCCCGGCGTAAATTGCCGCTTCATTTTGGGATGTTGCCTTGGCCCCGCCCGACACTTCGGGAACGCCCCTGCCCCTTCGCACCTTGATTGGCTCAACGCAGGTTGTGCTTGTGCTTCTCGTGGTACCGCTTCACCCATCCGATGAAGGCCTTCTGCCAGTCGACGGGCGTGCGCTGGGCATCGCCGGCAACCCAGTTTTCGAACTCGCTGTGCAGGGTATAGAGATCCCAGCCCGGACAGGTGGAGCGCAGAAGATCGATGGTCTCATCGGTCATAAAGCCGCGCGTCGCCGCATCCGATAGGCCCGCGACAGCCTGCCTCACCAGAGAGCGCGCATCGATCAGCGGCTCGGGCTGGTCAGCGGCTTTCTTGGCGGGCTTGGGTTTGGGGGCGACGACGGGCGGCGGCGTGGCCTGCGCTTCGCTCTCCTGTTCTCCCTGAACGGCGGTCATGGCCGGCTCGATGTCGCGCATCTTTTCCGCGCCATCCTTGCCATCCACGCGGCGCATGCGCAGCATGGGTTCGCCCTCGCGGCTCGTCTCGATCGAGAGCGCATAGCCGGGCAGATCGTTCTTCTCGGCCAGCTTGAGCATCTCGAATTTGAAGCGGCGATATTGCCCTTCGGCGCCCGACTTCTCGAACAGCACGGGCATGGAGATGGCAAAGCCCGCCTCCCCTGCCCCGCCCGCATGCTTGCGCGCCACCTTGTAGAGCCAGCGTTCGCGCCCACCGGTGATGGCGAAATAGGCGCGGTCGATCGACAGCACCCCGCCCTTCATCATCACCCCTTCCCAGAACCAGTTCGACAGTTCGATGGTCATGCCGCGCGAACGCTCGGTCTTTTCATCGACCAGCTGCGTCCAGCCATCGAGCCAGCTGAAGGTCGCCTCACGCCGATTCTCGGCACGGATGTTGGTCTTGATCGTGGTGGCCACCAGTCGATCGAGCGCCTGCCCGAGCAACTCATAGGCGCGGCCCGTGGTGGGACGGCCGATGGCGCGCAGCAGATCATAGGGCATGATGTTGAGCTTGCGCGGCACATCATTGGTGCCGCGCCGTGCCATATCGGCCAGCACGCTGGCGCAATAGATCAATATGTCGGCGTCCCAGATCGTGGCCATGCCGTAATCGGCATTGGCCGAGACATGCACCCACAGCTTGCCATCGGGGCTGGTGTAGTCGATGGGATTGGAGCGCTTGGACTTGGCCAGGCTGAAGAACGGGCGCTCCATCATCTCCCGCTGATCGCGCAGGGCGAGATCGGAGATATAGGGCAGGAACAGGTCGAACTGGTCCGCGATGGGTTGTTTACGGGCTTTGGTCACCAGCGTTTCTTAGCGAAGTTTCCCTGGGGAAACCACAGGCGATAAGGCTGGAACAGTGGATACGGAGAAGGCCTTGTCCATCTGGGCCTGTGGCCTGGAGCCTTGGATATCGCTGGTACAAGCAAACGCTGACAACAAGTCTGGTCGATAGCCGGTTCTCACGCGAGATGGTGTCGAAGGCCCGGTTGCGGGATGCGCTGGGTATTATCGGCTGAACGTGATGCGTCAGGCGGGATCGGGTTTATCAATGGAGGATACCGGATCAGATTGCGTGACGGCGTTGTGTATCGGGTTGCGTGGAGAGGGCGCTTCACGCGCTTTGTCTCAAATGGATCTGCTTGAGGCCCATTAGGTGTCTTTGCAACGAAAGCTGGTGTTGATCGCTTGGCTATGCAGGTGAAATCTATGCTCGCTTATCCAATCTGAAATTCGCAGCGGTTTGGTGCTGCCAGCCTGTCGGCGCTCTGCTGGCAGGCGCTTGGTTGGGGAAGGCGAGCGAGAAGCCCATTTGCCATCCAACTGGAAGATCTCTTTCGTGCATGCGATGACGTTTTCTCAGAGCGAGCGGGCGTTCAGCCGCTTCTCGCTGCGTTCGGATACGATCGATTGGGGGCATCATCGGAGCGCGGCATGCCGCTGTGCTTCGCCTTATATTGACCTAGCCCGGACGAGTCCGGGGCATCGCATTGCTCAGCAGGACATTGGGCCGGTCCCGTTCCATCGCATACCCGGATAGGCATCGCTGGTTGGCGGCTTCTGACAATCATGCGGCAAACGGGAACACGTTGGCGTTCTTAAATCCCGGTGCCGCGCTCACATAAGATCGCTAGGCAAGACATCGCCAGAACAACGCCCGGGGCATGTTTCCCCAGGGAAACAAAAAACCCGCCAT
>Ga0116227_10011308_pt1 | contig 15043 bp, 15 predicted proteins | sample S1TSphgellanicum_FD_89693 | JGI IMG/M metagenome (GOLD analysis project Ga0116227, IMG submission 89693) | Host-associated microbial communities from peat moss isolated from Minnesota, USA - S1T2_Fb - Sphagnum magellanicum MG | ecosystem: Host-associated > Plants > Peat moss > Unclassified... | reverse complement strand
TTTTTTTTTTTTTATTTGTTTTTTTTTATTTCTTTCTCTTTTTTTTCTTTTATAATTAGTGTCTTTTTTTTTTACATTTTGTGTTTTTTTTTGTTGGGCCTTTTTTCTTCCCCCCCCCCCCCCCCCCCCCTTTGATACCTTAACTTGTTATTGTTTTCAAATAGTTCTCCTCCATATCACCAAATTTTAGCCTATGATCCAATGATTAATTACCATCAAGATAATTTTGTCAACCTTTTGCATTTGGCCAAATTCACATATAATAATACATATCATTCATCATTTGGTCACATTTCATTTTTTGTGAACTATGGATAACACCTATAGTCTTAATACCTTGACCATGGGTAGGTTATGGTTGTATCATATTTTAGGATTTCAGACTTTCCACAATGTTATTAAAAAAAACAAGTACATTTGTTCAAGAAAAACAAAAGACAATGGGTATTATTCCATAAATGAATTTTTAAAAACCCATGATTTTGTTAGGGCAAAAATCACACATTTGCAATATCAAAGGGACTAAAAAGCCTGGACACACACTTTTAGTATACCAAATTTTATTCGACAAGTTTAGGGTTTAGCACCAAGAAATTCCTTCCAAAATAAATAGAAGGATGGGTTGCATGGCAAACTACCATAAAACCCCTCTAGTATAAAACCTATTTTATTTACTTTCACAATGATCTAAGTTCTTCATTGAATTTTTCAATTCTATAATTACATTGAATTTTGTAATGCATTTAATTAAAAAGTCAGTGGTGCTTTTGATCAGCCTTTTTTGTTTTCTTTTTGAAAAAAATTATAGTGTTGCACAATTTAGGAAAATGTTTTGTCACAAATTCAATGACTTTTTTGGGGGAAAAAATTAAAAATCCCCAAAATTTAAAATAATTTCAAAAAAAAAAAAAATCTGAGAAAGGCATTGGATTTCTATACATGGTTCAAGTGTGCAGCCAAAAATATATAACAATGTTTTTAAATTTCTTCCTTTCATAGTTTGTTAATTAACCAAATTTGGCTAAACGGGCTTTATGGATGATCCCCATCTTGACTACATCATCACTAAATTAATTAATTAATTAAGCTTAGGCTTTGTGCTACTTTGCGCTACTATTGACAATCAATTGACATAAGGGTAGAATATTAATATATTTAAACTTAATTACCAAACAATGGTAATCCATAATCATATCTAGATTACCCATGAAATCATTTCCACTTCCATTAATTTTAAAATATGAGATTTAACTTTCACTTATTAAAAAATTAAGATGATGTCCTTTTTGGTGCCCTTCATCATCTCAAAACCAAAATTTTTGGGGGCCTTTCTAACATCCCTCAACTTCCTTCCTACCATGTTTCACAACAACCCTTGCTTTGAAAAAAAATATAAAATATAAGATATATTTTATTTTAGTGCTTAAGTCATTCTTTAAATCAAAACATTATGTTGATATGAATTTTGATTAGGATGTTTGGATTTGGGAACATTTGTTGTTAAAGTGACATCCCAAAATGGGTTATATTTTCAATACCTTGACCTAACAATAAATCATAGTGTTTTAAAAGCTCACGAAACTTTGGAATGTTAAATAAGTCAAGTTTCCACTAGTTTTAAAAAACCAAAGTAAATGAGGGAAATGTATTCAATTGATTTGAAAAAAAATAAAAGTAAAAGGAGAAAATCTTGAATCCAATCCAAGAAAAACATGGTTAAAAGGGGCAAATTAAAATGTTCACCCCCAAGTCATGTGTGGAGGTGATATTAAAAGATTATTAAAATGTCATTTTTCACTAAATATTAATGAATTTGATGTTTAGAATCAATGTTATAAACATATAAACATAACGTTAATAAAAATAACATAGATTTGTCAACTTTGATAAAATGTTATGATGAATATTTCATTTGCAATATTGATTCAAATGTGATTTTAATTTTGATTAAAACATGTCCATTGAAATATTATTAAAAAAAAGTAATTTGAAAATTTTAAGTAAAATAATATGATTAATGTAAATTTATTATCTTACTTAAAAATTAGTTTAAATCATTATTATATTGAAAATAAACAGAAAATAATAAAATAAAATTTAATAATCTAGTTTTAAAATTTTGAATTATAATGTAATTTCATATTGATTTATTTGTGGTTTTGATTTTCAATACAAACCAAAAGCTACCATCCTCTTAAATTTAGTGTTACCTCTTGTTGGAATTACGAACATTATGAAAATTAATCAATATAAAATTTATTAAAAATTTGTATGGGTATATAAAATGTGGTTTAATGGTTTACACCAAGACATGTTGTTCTTTTCATATGAAACAAAATGTTGAAATTTAAAACATTGAAGCCAACTCGCAATTATGATGTGTAAGTCAAAAACTTTTATTATAATTTTAAATTCATATTTCAAAACATAAATAAATACAGTATTTATTAAACTTTTAAAATGTAGTTGTTATATGAAAAGTTGAAACACAAATGCACTTGAATGTGAATCGTGCATTGTTAAATAACAACATGCACCAAAAAATCTCAAAGTTTTCAGAACTTTAATGTGATACGTAATGACAACAAGTTCAAACATATGCTATGTAACATGCAATTGATTTAATCAAAGTATTAAGTCTTTGAATAATGTAGAATATAAAATCAAGAGTCAAATTTTGAACATGTTTTAACTACATAAAAAATGGGAAAATTTTATAAATTAAAAAATGAAAAAATGTTGTGATCAATTTTTATTGGTTTTAAAGTATTACCATTTTCAATTTAAGCATTGATGTATTGTTACTCACAAACTAAATCACTTTTTTTTTTTTATTCCTTTTTTTTCACCTTTTTTTTTCTTGTAAATCTTCTATAAAAACAAGTCATTTATCGTCCCATGCATTTAATTCAATTAATGACACATGTTGCAAGAAAATTGTAACCCCTACAATATACAAAGCACACATGATTTAAAGGTTCATAATATTTTCAAGATTGCTTAAATAGTTTTTTATTAATGTAGTAGAAAGGCAACTTCAACACATGTTTGTAGAATAATTAATCAGTTTTTGAAAATCTCATGTCTAGAATAAAATATTCCTGAACATTTCAAAACATTCATTGTTTTCTTTTAATAGGTCATATTTACACAAGGAATAAGGATCACAAAATGAATTTTAAAAAATGTATAAACCATCTGATTTCATTAAGTCATGCTTGTTTTATGGCAACATTTTCATCTTTTTTCTTATTATGTAATTTCAATAATAGTTCCAAGGATTTCCATAAGTTGCAAGGACATTTTAAATTCATATAATAGGATATCATTAATTCTTATATTATAAGTTTATTAAAATTTATCATAAGCAATGACATTTTATGATGAGGACAATGTTGGTCATCTACACATATAATTATTGACATTTCAAATTGAATATTTAATTAATGAATCTTTAAAAAAGAACTAATGAAAATATCCAAATTTAATAGATCATGAATATACAAAAGGATAATTTTTATTCAAGAAAAAAATTCATGCAAAGGTTTTCTATATATTTATGATAATAAAATTTGAATCTTCAAACATTTCATTATCCCAATAAATTGTTTAATAACCATTGATTTTGTTACAAGACATGCACAAAGTTATTTTATTTAATTTATTCATATTATGTATACAATTTTGTTACGATGGTCAAATGACATTTTGCATGTATAATGTTATAAGCACTTATAAATCCTTATTCAATTTTGCTAAAAATTAATTTTACAAGACAACAAAATGTTAAATGTGGATTTCAAATATAATATTATTCACAAATAAACCTCTTCAATTGTTATTTGATCAAAATTTTTTTTTGTACTATTGCATTTTCAAAATGTTTCATCTTGTTTAAATAATTTAACAAATATATAAAAATTAAATGTTTAGCCTGGTTTTATCAAAAATCACAAATTGAAGTGATAAAAACACAATTTTACATAAATTCTAATATTTCTAATTTTATGGTCAACTTTTTTCTTTTTTCTTTTTTTGTGTTCAAAACACATTTTCATTAAATCATTCTCAAATTCATAACATGTTTTCACATTTGCTTTCTCTTACCCTTTTGTGTACATAACTCTCACATAATATTAACATAGTTGTAAAAAAATCACACAAATTTATATAATTTATGATCTAGGAAAAAAAAATTAAAAAATAAAAAATTAAACATCATGCATAATAATAAAACGACTCTACCACTTTTTTTAATTTTCTAGTTGTTTAATAATTTAAAAATAAAAGATAAAAAGAAAGGACAGGTAAGTTGGGTAGCCCCTTGTTTCACAGGGTGGGAATGCTCGGGGTATTCGTGGCAGTATTCGTAGAGTCTTCGTATTCGTATTCGTATTCGTCGTCTTCCCCGGCGCAGTGTGCGTGAGCGTTTGCGCTGCGCTTGGTCCTCTCTTCTCACTTCTAGTGTCGCACAGAGCGCTTCTCGTGTCTGCTTCTACTCCAGTTGCTCCCCGAGTTCTGACCAACAGCTTCTTCGGTCACCAAATTCTCTTGTTTTTTTTTGGTTTTTGGTTTTTGGTTTTTTTTCCTCTCTGATCTTTTATGCCAGTGTTTTGCTATTGTGCTTTGTCGTTGTTGTCGTCGTTGTTGTTGCCCGGGTGTTGTTTTTTTCTCCGCCTCGTGAAAGATTCACAGCATTGTTGTAGCTGCTTTGGGGAAGCTAGAGTTTGTTTCCTGCGCTTTTTTTGTAGCTTAAATTTTTTTTTTCTTCTGTGAGTCGATGTCGCCAGTGATCTCCACACTGATTCTCTGTCGATTCCAGCAGCAGCTTCATGAACCTCAGCAGAGATCAGACTGGCTAGAACTAATTCTTTCACAAGAGCAGCAGAACTAGAGTTCAGTCATGAGGATTGAGCAGATGATATCGGCTCCCTTTTGCAGGAGCCAAAATCCGAAGCAGCAGCTGGGGGAATAATTGAGCTGCAGGAGCTTGCTCAAGAACAATTTCTTTCAGGTGCCGACTTTGGGTGCGACCCGCAAGTGAAGAAGATCAGAAGAAGAAGAAGAAGAAGACTTGACCTGCAGGGAATCGTGCGATGGGTAGTAGTACTAGTGCGCCGCCATTGCAGCAGCTAGTCATATCTCCAAGGAAGAACTCGTTCTGCAGCAAAGCTAACATCAGCTTGAGGTGTTGTTGGTTCACACTCTTGACCTTGTTCGCTTGCATCAGTATGTTCAAGTTCCTCCTCTTCACTTGGAATCCCAGCTCCATCACGAACTCCCCCTCCTCCTCCTCCTCCTCCTCGCGGGTTGATCATGATCATCTTCACTATTCTTCTTGCTCCCCGACTATGATGATGAGGAGGATGATGATCTCCAACAACAATATTGTCCCAACTGAGCTACTGCTGCCTCGTTCTGCAATGCAACAGCAGCAGCAGCAGCAGCAGCAGGGGATGAGAAGCTTCTCCATGAGAAATCTAACAGGCAGCATGAGGTTGGAGGAGCAAGAATTCTTCCGGCACCAGCCAGATGGCCTGGGATTCAGACCCTGCATTCAATTCAGCAAGGAATTCAAGCAGGAGAGTGCAGAGCTCATAGCTCAGAGGGAGAAGTACTTGCTTGTGGTGGTGAATGGAGGCTTGAACCAGCAAAGGAACCAGATTGTGGATGCTGTGATCATTGCACGTATCCTTGGAGCCAATTTGGTAGTACCCATTATGGAGATTAATCAAATCTGGCAAGATGAAAGGTGCATGGCCCACCCACCCCGCCCACTTGCCCCTGACACACATGATCTAATGATACCCACATTTCTCTTTGTTTGTGAAGAAGATCAACAACTGCAGATCATCAGAGTAGAGACAGAGAGAATTATAGCAAGCAAGGATCAACAGTTGTTGCACTCTTTTTGTTGCAAATCCATTTCAAGGGATGAGTGGAGACTTTTTGGTTTTCTCTATCTGGATAGAGAGTTGATAGTGATGACTCTGTACCAGCTCCTCATATGGTTTCTTGAGCTTTTTGTTTTCGGTTGTGAAGCTATCTAGCTCCTCGATCATCATGTGGTCTTTTCTTGAGCTGTTTGTTTTTGATTGTGAAGCTAGCTAGCTCCTTGATCACCATGTGGTGTTTTCTTGAGCTTATTGTTTTTGATTGTGAAGCTAGCTTGCTAGCTAGCTCCTCAATCATCATGTGGTGTTTTTCTCAATGAGCTTTTGTTGGGTTTCATGGCAGTGAGTTTGGGGAGATTTTTGATGTGGAGCATTTCAAGGAGACATTAAAAGATGATGTTAGAGTAGTATCAGCTCTGCCATCGACACTTTTGATTTACAAACCTACAGAAGAGAAAAACATGCCGTTGAATGCAAGCCCACACTGGTTGAGCACTCATTATGGCAGGAAGGTACACACATACCATACATTGGACTCCCTGAAAACAGTCTTGATTTTTCACTTCTTCTAAAGCAAAATCAACACGGTCTGTGGACAAGTTCCTCAGTGAAGCTTGTTTTGCACCCAATATGGAAATTCAGGTCACATGTTTTGCTCTTTTGCACCCAGTATGAAATTCACACATGTGTTGCTCTTTTGCACCCAATATGAAAATTCAGACATCTGTTTTTTGCTCTTTTGCACCTGATATGAATATTCAGACATGTTTGTTTTGCTCTTGTTGCACACAACATATGAAATTTGGACATGCTTGTTCCACTCTTTTCCACAAGAGAATGGTGGAATTGGACATGTCAAAACAAGAAATTTTGTGCTGCATGCAGTAGTTTTCAGAGGCTGTTGATCATCATCCTGTGGCATCATCAGTGTTAAAGTAAAGATAGCTCAGAATGAGAATTGGTGGTGGGTTATGATGGGGTGGGAATTGTGATCAGATGAGCCAGGAGGGGGTTCTCTTGTTGTCCGGTCTTGACTCAAGGCTTGCAAAGGATCTTCCCTCAGACCTTCAAAGACTTCGCTGCAAGGTGAAACTGATTGAACTCAAATTCTCTTCTGCTGGTGTGAGTTAATCCTTCTGTAGAGCACAGACTTATCCCTAAAGTGGATACTCCTTCCATTCTGGATGGCAGTAGGTTAACAAGTAGACAGGCGAACACACACTCCAACCCTGCAAAGTCTGAAAAATCTCACAAGTCAATTTTGCACCCTCTTTCACAGGTTGCATTCCACGCACTCAAATTTACAGCACCCATCCAGGAGTTGGGTGACAAGCTAGCAGCACAAATGTGGAGCCAAGGCTCATATTTGGCCGTGCATTTAAGACTTGAGAAAGATGTGTGGGTGCGCACAGGCTGTCTTCCTGGGCTCGGTAAGGAGTTGGATGAAGAGATACGGATCGAGCGGAGGAGGAATCCAAGGCTTCTCACTGCCCGTACCAGGATGGGTTTCACACAACGCAAGCTTGCAGGCCTTTGTCCTCTCACTGCTGCCGAGCTTGTCAGGTACCAATAATAAAATTGTGCACAGTTTAAAACTTGTCAGTGCTTGTCTTGAAACCCATGCATGTATCCTTCTGGTTGTGTCATACAACTGAAGATGCATATACACAAACAAACCAGTGCACTACATATGTGCACAACTGAGGATGCATATAGAAAAACATACTGGTGTACTAACCATATGGGTGGTCTCTTTCTGTTGAAACAGGCTTCTGAAGGCGCTGGGAGCAGCAGAGAGGACAAGAATATATTGGGCAGGAGGAGAACCATTTGGCGGAAAGCAAAAAGCACTTGGGCCAATTAGGAAGGCATTTCCTGAGCTTCACAACAAAGATAGCCTTGCAACGGCTGAGGAGCTCATGCCCTTCAAGAACAAGGCATCCAGTCTTGCAGCAATTGATTATCTTGTATGCTTGAAGAGTGATGTATTCCTGCAATCACATGGTGGCAATTTCGGGCATTTGATGCATGTATGTCAACTACTGCTCTTTCTCTTGATACCAACGTTTCTGTCAATACCCATCCTTTATCTCAGTATCAAATGTATGGTTCCAGTGGGATATAGACTTTTACAAGCCAATTCACATGAGAGAGAAGAGTAAGGAATTGATCTATTTCAGGTTCTGCAAGAACAGGAACAGCAGAGGATAATATGGGTGGAGATTTTGGACTCTGTAAATTACTGGTGTGGTGCGTGTGTTTATCTTTGTGTTTATTTATTTTCTTTGTTGAGTTTTGTTGATATCTTGGGTTGGAATGTTGCAGGGTCATCGAGCATATACAGGACACCGCAAACACATTGTACCAAACAAGAGGCAGATGATCCAACATTTCCTCAACACAACAATGCCCGCAGCAGAGTTTGATGAAACCATCCGGGCACTTCACACAGATAGCATTGGCCAACCTGTTCACCGCATGAGTAAAAGCAATCCTGATGTGCTTGCATACCCTGTCCCAGAATGCATGTGTCAGAACCCAGCACAATCATCATAAAAACCCATGTTACCTCAAATGATCTAGCCCAGGTATATACAAATGGGTCCCACACAAACAATCCAATTCGGTTGTTTGCTTGCTGACCCACTCTTCAAAAACTGAAATACCAGTAGCTACATACAGCATTAGACTTCATGTAAGTGGAACCTTGAGCCTTATGCTGGAAAGGCAGCCACAATAAGGTTTAGGGTTTAGGGTTTAAACTTGAACCTAGGATATCAGAATTTTCCCATAATGTGGAGTAGGGAAATTCGGTAATGTGTACATTTGTATTGAGACAGCTTAGAATTGGGTAGACAACTCAAGCAGAATCTTCCCTTTAATGTCCATGATCATCAGTATGTATTTGACGATTGAAGCTGCAAAATTATGCTTACTGATTGCATAGTGTGAATTTTCCACAGAAGTTTTCTGTAAACAGGATGATGATTTGTAGCTAGGATCAATCTCTCTTTTCATGAATCTTGCTACTAGTCAGCAACTGGAATCTTGCTTGACTTCTTCATCTGTCAAAAGGCTAGAAAAGAGATGTACTTATGTCACAAGCTTTGACAATGGGGCAAGCTTTGTTGTCGTTTACTTATTCAGCACCATGATCCCAGAAATGCTACTTTCCACACCCTTGCATTGAGCCCTTTGAGAGCTCCTAGTGTTTGACATCTTCATTGCCTTTTCTGTCTGGCACTTTATCTCAACATAGTCATTGCCATTTTTTCTCCCCAGTTGATAACACACTCCACAGCATCAAACCCATTGCTAGCAAAAAATTCTCTCCTAAGAAAATCTATGAACTTTTGTAATATAATCATATAAGTAGTAGTTTGTGATATAATCATATAATACAATAAGCATGTGTCCCCATTGTCTTGGGCACCTATTTGATTTTAGGTCTGAGCTAAAAGCTTGCACTATTGGTGGGGATTGTGCATACTAATTGTATTAATCCCGAAACATCAAGTAGATGTTAAAAATCCCCACACTTGTATAATGACAAACACAACATGACCAATGCCTGGAATGTTTTCACAATCTACAATGTCTAATGATGAACTCTCAGGATCATACTTTGCAATCTATGCATAAAATAAAATCTGATTTGGGTACATTTGCAAAGTGGATTGAATTTTCATCTGAGCTAAGAGTGTGCAATTGTGTCGGTGTAATTAAGTATGGTAAACATTAAGGCAAACCTTAAATGACTAAGTCTTTGAGATTGTTGCAATCAACATCTAGATTAACATATATGCACACACCTAGACTAACAACCAAAAGTTATTGCTAAAATGCACCAAGCAATAAAGATTTCATCCTCTTTGTTGTTGTAAGAGACTAACTAGCATGCCTTATTTTCCATTCCTTATTTTGTCAAAAGTCCAATCAAAAGGCAATCAACTTGAGGACAACATAAATCTAACATGCCAATAATAGCAGATAGCCTTCACAATCTAGGTTCTCATCACAATCCAATTCAATGTTGATGTTGAATATGTTAAACTTGGACATAAATGGGATCACTTATCACAATCTCTTATTCTCATTTGATGATGTTGTATCCTACATTGAAAGAATCATTAAAATGACTTCTTCGAAAACTAAAACCATGTATCACATGTTTAGAACCATTATTGTGGTGTTAATACAACCTCGTATTAAGACATGGTTATAATAATGTAGAATTAGACTTTTTCAAGTCTAAAATTTGACATTCAAATTGCTAGGGTACTCAAACATGATATTAAATTTCTACAACATGATGACAACCCTTTGTTAGCTCAACATTAAATAACATTTTGTTCCATGCACATGGTTAAAGGTTCCAATGATATATTGTGTATTCAAGAAATTCCTAAACATAAGACCCTGGAACTGAAGATCATGATTTACATAATATGAAGCAAAAAAATTCTTTCAAATGATACTTAATCAAGGATCTTGAAGCCCATTAACATCATAGGTTATTTTCCCCAATCTTGTTTGCATGCACATAATTTATCTTGAATTGTACAATGGTGATTGTCCTTTGAATCAAATGTTATTTCACAAACCCATCCTTGGGTGGTACCATTAAGAATGTAACACCTTCATTCTATTGGACCCATCAAATTTTATAAAAACATAGAAAACATTAAAATAAAAAATTTCATTTAAAATTTTTAACGAGTACATTTATCAAGTTGCATAGATTTTGAAACTTCAACAATATCCAAAATATTTTGCATTTTGATGTTCTCTATGCATTGAAAAAAAGTTTTAGGAACATAACAATGTTTTTTTTCTTGAACTTTTTGGTCAAAACACAAGTTTGAAACATGTTTTGAGATTTTTCTTAAGAAATAATTTAACCTTACACTAGGTTAGGTAATGTAAGCCACCTAAACCAAACTTGTGGCTAGGTAGCCTAAAAGGCCATGTGGCCTAACTTATGTGCCACATGGCTTAACATAGGTTCCATGTGCCTTAACCTAGGTGCCACATGGCATAGTGTAGGTGCCATGTAGATTAGGTACCATGTGGCCTAGTCCTAGGGTTTGCCTAGGTGGCCATGTGCCACATTTGGATTGGTTACAATTGTGTCACATGGTGTAATCTTGTATTGTTTAATCAAACAATTAGAAATTTTGCTTTTGTTTATATATTTTTAATTTTAAAATAAAAATATTTTCATATATCTTCTTTGGATTTGTTATGCTTGAACCACATGGTAGCAAATTGTTGGTCACTAAAATAATTGCATTAAAGTTTCATTGAAGTTGGTAAATTGTGAATGTGTGTGTATTTTAAAACAAAATATTTCATTTGTCACATATGACTAGTAGTCAATTGTGACTTGTCTTTTGTTATTAGATTGATTTTTAATTGCAAATGTCATTTGCAACTAAAAACTAATTGTAGGAACCAATCATAAATCCTCATTTTTCTTCCAATGAAAGCTTCAAACTCTAACACATTTTAACATGTTAGGTGATGCACTTTTCATGGCCAAGTTGTGGAAGGTGTCAAATTAAACAATGTTTAGAAGCAACAATGAAATTAATGGTTGAAATGCATAAACATTTTTCCACGTTGTGGGGTGAATGATGCATTAGCTATTGTGTACCTTCATTATTGGTTGCTTGAAGATTGTGATGAATCATTCAACACCCATTTAAATGTTGTGAAGTTTTTATTTTGTATCTCAAAGAAGATGAGAGTTTTAAACAATTTGTTATTCAATAGACATCCATGTTTAATAATCCTTTAGGTTTATCTTGGAAGATGATTTCATTTTTTCAACATTTAAAGTTCACATTCATTCTTGTTCGAGCAAAAGGACATGGCTATAGTTGGTTGATAGGGCATATATTCATTCATTGTACATAACACACTCTACTTTCACCTCAATGTTGTGTTTTCATTTTGGTTTGATTTAACCTTTCAGCATCTAGTCTTCTCACGTGTGAATGTGGACATGGGTTGGACACATCTAGCACACACTTAGTTTGTTGCCCGTTTGGAGGTCAGCGGATAATCACACATGACACCATCCAAAACATCATGTATGCCCTCGCTTGAAAATGTGAGCACATTGTATGGAAAGAGCGGTGGTACGCCCTTACATCAGGAGTTTCATTACAAATTGATCTTTATATGACCCGAAAGGACCAAATTTTTGTTGCCAATGTGATGGTTACTGACTTGACATGAAAGATGGTGGTTTTTAGTGTCAATAGTCAACCAACAAGTGTAGTTACAAAACTTAGCACCATTGTTAAGATCTGCAAGTATAGAAGGTTTCATGAGGGCACCATTTTATTCCAATGGCCATGGAGGTGCATAGTGCATGGTGCACTCAAACATGATATGAATCGTTTCATCAAGGAATGTGCCCATCTTTTCCACAATAGACAATCAAGAGGTCATTTATCCTTGTATTTTTGCATTCAATTTTTCAGGTAGCATGTTAATATTGCTTTTTAATGTGTTTTAGCCTCTACTATAGAGAGGAAGATTGTGTTGGTGGGTGATGCCTATTCTAAACCTCCCATTGTTATTAAATCTCATGATTTGCATGCACGCAACATTAGAGGGGGCCGTGGGTGAGATAACTTCCTACCATGAAAGGGACAAGCTCTTTCCTCTTTTTTTGTTCATTTTTTTGGTTCCTGCGGGTTGTTCGTCTTTTGGCCTTTTTTTGGCCTTCCCTTTTTGTCTCCTGTGTGATGGTTTTGGCCATCAATTTTTTTTTCATTTTTTCATCCTGTTTTATTTAAGATGACAATGAAAAGTAATGCGAAAGTTGCCCTAGGCCTTCCTAATACTATCAACATCTTATAGTATGTGAAATTGTCACAATTCAAATGGAGGACGAACATGGATTCAATAACTTGAATTTGATCAAATCTAGGATTCTCAACTGATTGAAAAAATACATGTTTTTGTGCATTTGCATGTTTTGATAATCCTTTTGTACAATGCAAATTTTTCCTTATGACCAAACTATTGGGATTTTGTAATGAAAGAAATGTTGATATGCCTTGAATGCTTAAAAGCTCTCTTACAATTGTAGGTTGCCCGATTCCAAGTGCTTGCATCCCTTGATCTATGTATTTTGGGTGGTCTTTTGTTTTTGTTTTGTTTGATATTTTCATTGTCTATAAGTTTTTGTGATTTTTTAACTTTTGGTTGTTGTCAATCAATGGGGAATTATAAAATTTGAAAGGAGTTATTGAGGATATATTTCTACAATCTTCACTAATTTGCTTACAATTCTCTTCCTTATATATGTATTCTTTTGTTTTAAAAGCATTACTACTAACTCCTCAACTCACAAGAGACATTATGTTACAATTGGTAGAGTCTTGGATGACCAAGGTTAAATCCCTTCATATAATGTGATTATATGTAGTTCTTTAGCAACTTGGCATGCATGCTATAACCAAGTTTTCTTTATTGACTTTGCCAATTTTGATTGTAACCATAGATAGTAAAACTTTCTACTAACAATCACCTCTAATATGCCACACAAAAAAAATAAATTCATGGAGATGAAATCTATTCTGCCAAATTTGCACTATCAAAGCAAAAAATGGTTGCATAAATCTCCTTTACAACAATTCTGGCATTTTCGCAGAATGTGCAACCCTTTCTTTCCTCAGGTGGCAAAACAATGCGACTTTTTAAAAATAATAATAATAATAATAAAATAAATTCCTGCTTGTGGGGGGTAGGGCCTAATAAAAAAGAAAAAGAAAAAGAAGGTGACAAGCTCACACAAGACCTAATAATAGTAGGCATAGAAAAAAAAAACAAATGCTAGCTACATTTCTTGAGTTATGAATTCACACAATCACAAAAGGGAAAAAAGTAGTAAAATATTTGCAAGAAATCTGCCAATACCTATTTTAGTTACTAACAACCACACAAGAAAGAAATGGCCAACATACTTGAGAGGAGCATTGATTGAGTGCCACAAGAATTGGGTTGTGGCTGGGAAAGCAAGTTGGAGAAGTTGGGAGACTATCTGCAGTGAGTCAGCCAATTCAATGCCAACCTCTTGATGCTGGTAGCAAATGGTAGTGCTGGTGTGGTGCTTGGCTTGGCTTGGCTTGGCTTGGGTTGATTGGAGTGGGGAATTAGGTACCATGTGGGAGGACTAGCCTAGCCTCACCTCAGCAATTTTAGGAGGTATAGGGTATAAAACCCTAAACCCTAAACCCATATATAGCATGTATATATATATATATATATATATGTGGCTAATTGGAGCTCTCCTATTTTGCATGTCTGGATTGGTGACCTAATCACCCAATGAGTTACCTTATCAATAATAGCCTTTACCAAAACAAAATTTCTTCAAATTTTTTGGCTATGGTCATGACAATAGGTAAATAGGCTACCCAATGATTTATTACCTATTCCAAATGGTGAGCCCTCCTTGGAACTCCCCTTTTTCTTTGGGTCCAAACCAATTGATTTTCCTTCCAAAAAAATGGTGCCATGTAGGTTTTGCCTTGATTTGCTACTGTTTTTTTTACTTTTTAGGACTTTGGATGGATGGATGGATGGATGGATGGATGGATGGATTGGACCCACAACTAATAATCATAGTTAGTACCATAGTTGGCAACTTTGACACAAAAATTTTGTCCTTTGAAAGAGATATCGGTAGTCCTAAGTCATGACCCCTAACAGGAAAAATACACAAAATACACAAAATATTTTATATGCAGAGATTCAAGACATCCAATTGGAGATGTACAAAGGTATCTCTATCTATCTATCTATTTATTTATTTGTTGGTTTTATGAAGGAATTAGGTCTGCAATGCATCCTTCAAGTTCAATTTTTCTGTTTCAAAAATCACAAAATTTGAAACTTTGTACATTGCCCCAAATTAAAGTTTGCACACCCAAAATAAAAACTTATGGTTCCATTTTATTTTTTTGAAAAAACAAAAGCCAATTATTTTATTTTATTTTATTTTTAAAAAAAACACTGGGGCCCATAGCCATCACCCTTGGGGGGGGGGGGGGGGGGGGGGGGGGCCCACCCCACCCCGGGTTTTTTTTTCTGTGTGGGGGGGGGGGGGGGGGAGGAGGGGGGGAGGGGAG
>Ga0116227_10011307_pt1 | contig 15044 bp, 7 predicted proteins | sample S1TSphgellanicum_FD_89693 | JGI IMG/M metagenome (GOLD analysis project Ga0116227, IMG submission 89693) | Host-associated microbial communities from peat moss isolated from Minnesota, USA - S1T2_Fb - Sphagnum magellanicum MG | ecosystem: Host-associated > Plants > Peat moss > Unclassified... | reverse complement strand
GGAATTAACTTTTCTTTGTTTTTGGTGCAATTTTTTGCAGAGATCATGTCTGAAGTTGGACATCATTCAACTGAACTATTCATTCAACAGAGCCAAGTTTGAGACATATGTGTAACTGGACTACTACAGTCAATATAGTTCCTATAGTAATTTTGAGGGTGTGAATGAACAAAAATAGTTACAACAAACAACAAAATTTAATCCCAAACAAATAGGTTTTGAAGGTTTAGGGTTTAGGGTTTAACAATTAAGCTTTCACACATGTTTTAGAAAACCTCTCTATATGTGATTTTTTTACATGTTCTCCTTCATTATGGGTTGAACATCCTCTTGTTAAAGCAATGCAGTTCTTATTAAATATGGGTATGTCCTCTTTTTAAAGCAATGCAATTCTTAATTATGAGTACATTGACATGTGAAAATAGGCCTCCCTATGCATTAAAACAAGCTACTTTATAAAGCTCTCTTTGAAAACTACAGGCATGTTTATTTGTATCCAAAAATTATGATTTAACTTCTAGTACAATTGTCTTTTAATTTCTATCTTTGTAAAAATTCTCATACCCAAAAACCATGTGTACATACCCACCAAGCTTATGGTGCATTCACACTCGATGTTAAGTCAATGTTAAATGAAAATCTAGGTGACCTCCTAGGTGGCACACAATGTTAAATAACTGATAGCTTAATGTTAAGTGAATGTTAGTTTAATGTACAATTTTCATGGTAAGTAGGTTTGAGTCCTAAATGATCAGTGTGATGTTAGGGAACTCCACACTCGAGTCCCTAACACCAAGTGTGAATGCACCTTTAACATGATTTAAGAGGTAAAACCTTTATATTTTGGTTTGCTTGTTTGTTGGGTTCAATTTTAATTCAAAGTTGAACATTTACAATTGATTAGGTAATGTTGCATATGGTTTTTGGGGTGTTGATTTTGGTTGCATCTATGGTTTACACATTTACACAAATGAGAATATCATACCTGCAAAGCAGGGTCGCCAAAAAATAACTTAAAAAAAGACAAATGAAAAAATTGGAAAAATATGAAGATAAAGAGGTGAACTGTTGTAACTATATATTAAGTAAAACATGAAATAGTTCAAAATTGCAAGAAAAGACACATCATTGAACGACTCATTTTGACAATGTTCAAGTTTCGCACCCAACACAATCAATGTTTTTTCTAGAGTCTATGCATTGTTGATTAGCCATTGTGTGCTCTCTTCTTCACACATGTGAAAAGCAAAGACATACACCACTACCTAAAGACACACTAAATAAGATTAGGTTACAATATTAGGTTTGAGGCAATGCAACCATCTTGAATAGGAAAAGTCTCCTTCAATAGGAAAACAAATTTTTTGGGTCCATATTTTATTTTTTGTTGGGACAAAATTTAATTTCTGAAAACAAGTTATTATCCATTTCAACATGAACAAACGTCCTAAAAACTAGAGAAAGGACAAATATGCATGGCCTTGTTTTTTCAATTGGCTTGGATTCACTATAAACCCTATTAGGTATTTTTAATGAAGATAAGCCTTGTTGGTATACACTAGAAATGCATATTTAGAATTGCAACATTCCCTAATGGACTCCATGGCACTTGCTCATTGGAAGTGAAAAAAGTGGGCCACATCCCGTCATACCCCATTTGAATGAAGTTCCTACATGAAGCATAAATAACAATGGAAGGAAAGGCTTCATCTTATTTAGAGTTAAACTGATATTTTGGTGTGTTAATGACTACATATATTTTTATATGAACATATCATCTATATATTAAGATAGGTGTTTGTTTGGATGGAGTTGACCGTGACATAACCCTCCCGAATCATAGGTCCCATTTCACTTTTGGTACTAGCATAATATGTTCAACAAGGCAATATGCACATTTGTCATTTCTCAATTTTGGACCAATGGAGGAAAAAAAAAAATCAATTTAGAATTCTTTTTAAAAATTAATTTAAAGTTAAATTTATTTTTTTGGTATCAATTTGACAAGGTTCCAATATAACTCTAAATTCAAGCCCACCTTGATCATAATACTATTGGGAGGTTTAATTTACATGGGCCAATAACAAAGGGGCCCATTAGTCCTCTTTATTAGATTAAATATGATACCTTGAAAGTTGGCACCCAAGGTTGATGTTTGAAAGGATATTGTTAAAGGTTGGGCAACTCCATGATAATGGTTCATGAGGTTGGTACTAATGTTGTTTAATTCTTGGTTTTTAAAAGAATTTAAATTTTTTTAAAAACAAATAAGTGAAAGCTTTTGGTTACAGTTTCGAGTACCATATTATTTTATTTGGTTCTTGGAAGTCATTCTTCCTATATTTTAGGAAACACCTGAGACAAAAGCTTATTTTTTAATATGCTATAAAATAATGATATATTCTTAGCATATTTAAGATATATTTAAGATATATTCTTCAAATGAATGGAATTTCAATATAAAATAATAGCATCTATCTCTTGTGTTCAATATATTTATGCAAGAACATTTGAAATAACCAAGCTCTTTTTGAGCAAATTGAATATTTAGTTGTAAATATACATTTGGCATGTGAATCATGCATGGTTTCCATCTTTTCATGTTTTGATTGAAAAGTTTGAACTTTGTAACTTTTAAACATGGAATTTGTTTTATATTTGTAGGAGATTGTAAGGCATTTGATGCACCTATGGCAAATGTTGAAAAAACAATAACAATCATGAAAAAAATTTCTGGCACAATGCCTATATGAAATGTGAATTTTAATTCGTGGGACAACATTGTTGAATGTTAAAGATTATCTTGTTCATCATGTAGCACATACATATATAGTAAAAAAGATGCATTGCCAATTTACAAACTGAATTTTGGAATAAAACATATGAATTATTTGCATCTTAAACATGATATTTGTAACTTATTTTTTTTAAAAATGAAATATGTTATGAAGCCATTTTACAAGTTTCATTTATTTAATCATCAATTGTTGATCATCACATTGCTATGAATATTTAATTAATGATATTTTAAGAGGTCTACATTATATTATTCAAATTCATAATTTCATTGGTATTTATCAAAATAATTTGATTAAAGATGATTAACTATTAATCTAAACAAATGGATACTTGACATAAAAATTGTCTACATGCATATATGTGTATGTATTTATGCCAATTTTGAGATGTACATATCTATAAATAAATTTTAAATAATTAATTATATGCACACACTATAGGGAATCGAAAGAGAGACCTAATACTAATGAAGTGTTACTTATAGTTAGATGGTTAAAATAAACCAATGACCACCTCTACATCATCCATTGGAAGTTTCTTGTGAACTGATTGTGAATGAAATCCAATTAAATCGATTAATGTTTCAACTTGTGAACTATTTCATAAAAAATATTTCATGTCTAGGTAAAAAGGTGGGTAGCTAAGACAATAGGTGGTTACAAGCATGATGATGCACGTAAATGGTTAATATGTAAAGGTAGAAACAAGCTGCAAACTTCTTTGAACTTATTTCAAATTGTTGGCAAACAAAAGAACATGTTGATGAAACATATTCCAAATTGGTTCAATTTTTGTGGTTTTGGTCTAGTTTTGGGAAAGACAAGGAAATATGTCATGTGGGACATAGTCACACCCACTTCATGTTTTGGAGGATAGGGCTAGGATGATCAATACAAGACGATGTTTAGTGTTTCCATATCTAACAAAATAACTTGTTGGATTACCTAATCAAGTCACATATACCAACATCCAACCTTATTTAGTTCTAGGTGAGGAGAACATCTGGCTTGATTAGGCTAAAAAACCAAAATTGACAAGAACAAAAAGGATTCCTAGTTCAACAACATGAGGCAAATGAACTACATAACAATTAGAAGATGTCAAGGATGTTGTGGAAAAAGGCGTAACATCATTCAAAGGGGTTAGTAATTTTTTCAACATTCCTTTGATTTTAATGTTTGACAATCTAAATGGTTCAAAAACTATAAAATTTGGCCCACATGCTATGTTGTCAAAGGAAGAGAAAATTAATGTTGTTGATTGGATTTTTGGAATGAAATCATGTGGACTTTTATCACACCATAACAACTTGAACTCAAGCTAACATAATTCACCTAGATTCAATCTGCTCCATTTTGAAATGGGGTACCCAAATACTTTTAATGGTATCAATTTAAATGCATACATCCAAACTTGTCAATCAAATTCATGGCAAGGTTAAAGGTCTACAAAGAACAAGGTTTAAACAACAATGCATGTAATTCATTCTACCAAAATCTTGTAACATTATACACTCAACACAAGTATACAACAAATCACATATGGAATTATGATGATACATGAATTCAAATATGCCAATAATTAAGGACAAATTTTTTGGTAAAAATAAATTCACATCAAATGTATAACACCACATGACAAACTTAAAATATTATTTCAATGGCACAAAAAAAAAATTTATTATTTTTATATAAATGACGTGTCTTTTCTACTTGTGATGTTTTGATGTGAAGTACATATGATTTACATTTTAATTAAATATGTGCAATTATTGTTACAAACACAAAAAAAACTAATTAAATAACAAGGTTTCCAAACCACATGAACAAAAGTAGGCGTAGTTTTAAATCCAAGTCATGGAATCATATAATCAAAAGAAAAAACACAATGTGTGCATGATGTGAATGCAAAAGGAATTTATTACAAAATCATAACAAAAATAGAACAAGAAAATAACAAAGATACTTACGCAAAATTAATGTTGACAAATTGAAGGTAATGTGGGATTCTACTTTTATTTATACCCGTTGGGTACTTAATTCAAAAAAATAATTCAAAGAACTTTCAACCTACATGTGGCCCATGTTCACCCGTGTGTGGGCCATGTCCATCCATGTGAAAATTAATAATGAATTGTGAATTAACTAAGATTTAATTATGAGTTACTTAAAAGTTAATTGGAAATGAACTAATATTTAATTAAAAGTTAACTAAGAGTTAATTGGAAATGAACTAATATTTAATTGGAAGTTCGCTGAAAGTTAAATAAGAATTAATTAAGAGTGAATTGAAAATTAAATTAGGAGTTAGGTACAAGTTAATTATAAGTCATGAATGAACATTCATATGAATGAATTCAATGGTGTTGGCATCTATGACAATTATCCTGATGTTTTGCATAAAATGACACAATTTTTATGGATTAAATATGAACATTCATGCATGTTATTCAAAAAAAATGTCTCATCCATTTGAACGTTTAAGATATTGAATATGTACAAATATCATTCATATTAACCATAACATGAATTTATGCAATTTTTGTATATACCTATGAAAACTAGATTTCACACAAAATTTGTACAAACTTATGAAACTTCGTAAGTTTGTGAGACATAAGCATGTTAAAGTAAGTTGATTGGTGATCCTTGTTCAAAAAGCAAAAGTAAGTGAAAAGTAGAATTTGCATTTTTGAATTTTATGGCTTTTAACAATGTTACAAATTTTAGAATGTACTTGTTATACTAAATAAACCATATATGGTCATATTTCATGTACTTTATTATTTTCATCATTTTATTTATTTATCACAAGTTAATGACTGATATTTTTTCAAAATCAAACTATTCAAATGTTGTGATATTGATGTTTGAATTATGATGCATATTGATACTTTTTTTTTTCAAACTTGAATATTTCAATTATGATAATGTGAAGCCTTTAAAAAGTATTTTTCCAAATTAACAGAATTATGCATCTAAAATATGATTTTCTTATATGAACCTAAACACTAATACTTGTATATAATATGTCAAAAAAATCTTCTAACAATCTAAAATTCATAAGTAGGACATATGAACTTTTTGGTCAAATGATAATTAATCAATATATTTTTACGTTATTTTGTGCAATATGGGACAATAGCGTAAATTTGGAAAGTAGAGTGAAAGTAGGTTGAAAAAAAGGAAACACAAAATCTTAAACTTTATGAAACATATCCATACCATCCTACATACATTCATGTAGTTTTTTTGTATGGTTTTAAAGATTAGGTTCTACTTTCTATGCTTCAAAGTTGACAATTTTGTGTTTTCTACCTGCAATGTATACTTTTTTGGCCTACTTTTGTATGCTTGCACCTTGTGATGCATTCCCAAGTTTAAAGAATGAAATATAAAAAATGTTGTAAATGCATTTGGGGAAATTTTTGTTAAGGCTTTTCATATTTAAGGGGGAAAGGATAAGAAATGATTACATCAGAAATTGCAAGCCACAAACGTGCATAGTAATGCATAACAAAACACGGATGACATTTTTTCTCTTCAAGGAAGTTTTGTCATTTTCACAAGGTTTGTTCTTGGATTCACATTTCAAATTAATAGGCATTTAATAATCCTAAATTGGCACGGTTCACATGTAACATTAGAAGTAGTAACACAAGCACAAACACTTGAATTAGACATGGTGATTTTACCTTTACATGCATCTCATGTACTACAACCTTTAGATGTGAACTATTCCAAGTATTGCAAGACTATGTTTAAAAATGAGAGACACAATAACATGTTTGATCCAGCTATTAGGAACTAAACAAATCAACTTTTGTCAACTTAGTTGACAAGGCATTGACATTTCATTATCAAAACATAACATCAAAAGCAAGTTCAGGGTTACATGAATTTAGATTTTGATTCCAAAGGCCATGAAGAACAAGACCAAGTTTAATGAGATGCACACAATTATAACTAACATGAACATGTTAAATGAAAACATTCATAACTTAGCTGAAAAAATAAATAAAGATCAAGTTTGGGGAGAACATGGAATTGTTAAAGAGTTAATAAACATACTAAATATTGAAAAAATTGTTGAATTAAGGTACAATGTTAAAGGCTTAGAATCCAATGACCTCAAATACTACATGGAATATCCTAGAAGTTTTGTTATTACAAAGGAGATAGGGACAATAGATCAAAGCAATGAACTACATATGAACCTTAGTCTAAGGTTGAAAATTCTACAAGTTGAACTCAAGAGATGATTTAATTTACAAATATGTTATCATTAGCCCATTTGCTTACAAGGACATGAAGGAAAAAATAATTAATTAACTATGGAAGATCGCACATGACCTTTAATGATTCTACAACAAGAAGCTTTGGACAAAAAAAATAGTCAAACTTATCAAAGAATAGAAAAAGGCAGGAAAATAAGGAAAATAACTAAATCATTTAACCTAGCTAATTGAATGACTCAACATATGGTGAAAAGGCATGCAAAAGAAAATTTAAACAAGGTTTAATTTGTGGTACCAATTAGAGATTCACAGGACATTTTTTATTGTAACTTTCAAGTTGGTATTAAAGTTGATCTAGTTGGATATGGAGATATAAACTTAGGCTTTGCAACACTAAAACAAGTAAAGGCCAAGGCTAGGGCTAAAGTGCATGCAAAAGGACCTATTACAACAACCTACCACAAATTAACCAACAATAAGAAGGGGGGGTGGGGGGAAGAAAAATGTTTCAAAGTTTTGGTAGGTTCAACCAAAGAGGAGGGAGGTGGGTTTGAGAAGAAATGAATAAAAAAATGGGATGAAAAGCTCATGTGTCAAACTTGGAGGTATTTGCAAGCAAAAAACAAGGAACCAAAAAATATACATCTACAACATTCAATGAACTCTTCCAAGAGTTCAATTGTTTGTTGCAAACACAAATGCTCACATTCAATGAAATGTTTACACAAGGTTCGAATTGAAAAAAAACATAGAACCAACCACTAACTAAAACCACAAAGGCAACTTAGGGATGAAAAATATTTGAAGATGACAACCATGAAGACAATGAGAAACTACAACTTGCCTTTCTTGCAATTGAAACACAAAGTGCACAACACTTGGACTATAAGCATGAAAAAAAGGTAAGAGGAAAAAAGTGACATTGTTGAATGAGGTGGGAGCACTAGGGCAAAACCTATGCATTTTGGGTGGCAACACCTTTAACCATTTAAGATTTACAACAAACCTTTACTATCTTTCAATTTTTATCTCACCCATTGATGTTCAATGAACCTTTTTGCACATAAAGTGATTTTTTTTTGCATCCATTAATTTTGACCAATGGTTAAAACCTATCCAATGTCAATTGAAATTTGTCCATGGACATGGTGCAAGATGTTTGTTCCATAATCTCCCATGTGTTTGCTTGAAGTTATTTCTAGTTGAAAAAGGTTCCTTACTTTAGAAACCCTTATCTTTTACATTTCTTGATCAAATTGAATGATTCAAACAATCTTAGGTGCACCTGAAGATGGGGCATGATTTCTTTTGGAGATTGACACCAGACATGCTAGAACCTAGGTGCTAGAAAGTTATGAGTCCTTAAGTGTTTAGTCATACACTATTCTACTTTATTAATATCCTAATATTTCATGGTAACCTATGGGACAAGGATAAAATGAAAAAATGTTTCATGTCCACAAACCATGCATTGTGCATGGTCCATTGCTTGGTGCTAATTCATTCTATTACATGAGCTTGGCTTATGCAACCCAACACCCATGGCCAAAGTGAATTGGCATTCATTAGTGCACTATGCAAAATAACCTTTTTTTATTGGCAAAAATTGCCAAAATAAAAACTACTTGAATAAAAAAGTTGGAAATGAAATGCTTGTGGAGGTTTCATTGGATTCCTATGCCATAGGTTGTTACCAAGTGCCCCAACATTAAGCAATGATTCATTCATAACTTGAATCATAAGGAGTATTCCATTGGATGGTGTACTTGGGTGCTAGGTGACATAAGGGTCCAAAATCTCTATCCCATCATCACTAGTATCCATTCCTTTCAAATACATGGCAAAGCTTATGGTTTCTTTCTTTTGCCAAGGATATTTTGCAAGCTCAAGAGGATGAAATTGCAAGCAACTTAATTGTCCCCTACTACCCTTGGTGGGGGTAACTGTATGGGGCCTTAACAAAAAAACAAGATTGAGAAAATACAAGTTATTGCATGACCTCGTTCAATTGGTCTATATCATTATTAATGTATCAAAACAAAATATTGATGTTTACCTAAATGAAATTTAAAATCCATATCATAACTTATCATTCATTCATTTGTGTTATGTAAGCCTATTATTCTCTAAAGTTTAGTTTGGTTATAATCACGTTTGGTAATAGGCCATATATCCATCTTTGATTGTTGCAAAATGTATTCCAAATGCTAATAGAAAACATGACAACTTTTGCCATAATAAAACATCATTTACCATATATCAACAACAAGTAGCCATTGTTGTTGACTTGCCCAATCCTAAGATTTTTGCTTTACTTCTACACTGGTAGGAGTAGGGAAAAAACTACCCTTGTTGAGTTGGTTAAGTTTAGGTTATACCCAATTTATGCATTACTCACATCTTGTGCCATTTGTAGTCTCTCCCTTTTTTGACATCTTAATCTGCAGGTTCCCATTTTGTTAGGAGAAGTATGATGAAAATTTGATAAAATCCATTCAATAACATCACATATATTTCACATCCTACTAGTTAAGGAAGGTAGTTTTGTTTGTTTTGTTTTGCCACATTGAGATCTCACAAATCATTCCCCCTCCCTTCTTGGAATGGTTGGAAAACCTTAGATGAGTAGGGTGCATGGAGGTTATTAGGCAATGTTTAAACATGCAATGCAAGAATTATTGAAATTTCAGTATTTTCATCATTGAAACTTTAATAAAAATAAAAATTTCAAGGAAATTAGGGATGTGCTCTTGATACGGTTGGAAAGTGCTAGATGAGTATGGCTTCATTAAGGTGGTTTTGCAATCTTCAAACCTATGATGGGATAATTTTTTTAAATTGAGTGTTTTTTTCATTGAAAATTTAATAAGAATAAATATGTAAAATGTGTGTTTTTTTCACTGAAAATTAAATAATAATAAATATATAAATTTCATGGTGAAAATAATATATATTTTATAAGTTACAATCAGTTTTTTTTTTTTTTTTTTTTTTTATTTTTTTATTTTTAAAAATTTGTTTAGTTTTTTCCCAAAAATTTAGCATTTTTTGGGGGAATTTACAGTAAATTGAAAATAAAATTCCAATTTTATTTGTTGTAACAATGCAAAAATTTGCCCCTCCCAGAAAAAAAACATTGTTTATTAATATGTGCTCAGTGGCATAGGCCAAACTACCCATACATATAAAAACATATTTGACAACTCTAAAGGTGCATTCACACTTGGTGTTAGGGACTCTAGGGTTGAGTCCCCTAACACCATGCTAGCCTATTTAGGACTTAAACCTATTTGCCATGGAAATTTTATGTTAAGCTAACATTCACTTCACATTGAGCTATGGCCCATTTAACATTGGGTGCCAACACCTAGGATGCCACCTAGATTTTCATTTAACACTGACTTAACATCAAGTGTGAATGCACGACAATAGTCTAAACACAAAAACATGAAATATGATGAAAACCTGCCAACCATCCATCAATGAAACAAAAGCACCCAGAAAAGTGGGGGAGAAAAAGGACAAGATTGAAGGACTCGAGTCTAAGAGGGGGAGAAAAAGGACAAGATTGAAGGACTCGAGTCCTTGCCAAATGAAGAAACCACCAAAGAGGGCGAACCGCAATGGGCACATAAACAAATCAAGTAATTGCATGCATATATGACACAAGAAGCATATTAGGTTTTATTTTCTTTTTAATATTTTAAAAAAAAAATAGTGCATGCATATATGACTATCTTTCTATTTCTCTATGTACTACTACCTTAAGGGGTTTCCTTAGAACAAGAACCCTAAGGGATTATTTATACCAAGAGGGAGATCCTCGTATTTTTATATGTTCTTGTGTTTCCATGAGAAAGAGAGTCAATTACATGCTTGGAGGTTCCCATACTCGTGAGTTCTCATGAGGTTTGGGAACACCCTCAGGTTACCCTTCCTTTCCTTTGGAGAACCCACTTGCTCGGGAGCCTCCTCCCCCACAATCTAATGTTGGTGTTACGGCAGCCCTGTGCAGTGTTTCTTTTACTGGCGAATTTTTGCCAAATTTCAACCTTGAAAAAAATATGATTTCAACCTATACAAAAGATTTTTCATGAGAAAAAAACATTTGCCCAAATTCACCAGATTTCGAATTTTTAAAAAATTCCTAATTGCAAAATCTTGTGATAACTTCCACAAATGTAGCCAAGAATATAGAAGGATTTTTTTATAAAAATTGTACCTTCATATCTATTATGTAGCCAAATTTGGCTAAATTATTTTCTAGGTGATCACCACTTTGGCTACATCACAAAATCGTTAAAAGAAACCATGCTGACCCAGCGTCTCAAAACCTTGTAAGTTGTATACGCCTGCCTTTCCTTTACAGCATCATCTTTCTTACTAAGCTTTTGACAATGATGGAGTTATTCATAAAGTCACCCTCTGTTTCACCCCCTATCCCCTCTTTCAGTGGCATCTCGGCCCCTAATCGCCTGACTTTACAGATAACTCTAATGTGTCACGAGTCTTTGTAGAGTCTTTGTAGAATGTACAACTTACGTACTTGGGTTGTCCTCCACGGGAATACTTTAAATTGTAGGAATTTTGAGTGACCCAAGCAAGCAAGAATAAAAAAATTGTCACTTCCCGGGAACCACACCGAGACACTTCTTTACACATTAGTATTATTTATTGACTCTTTTGACTTGTCACAACTCAATAACTTGTGAACAAAACCTTTGTTGTGAGTCAAATTAGGTGATACTATGATGCACGAGGACGGTAGCAGCCCACCCGACTGCTGGAAACACCGTCCTCCTCTGTGGCTGAATGAAGGGCACCAAGTAAGAGTGAAGGACCCACATCACCACCACCTTCTCCTTCTCCTCGAAGAAAAATCACCTTATTAAACATTATTAGAATTATTATTATTTCTTCCATTGTATCTATATAGTATCCATCTCCCCAATCTCTTAATAATATATTTTATTTATTTATTTATTTATTTTGTGAGGGCTTGAAATTTGAAAATCAACACATGACTTATTTTGAAAGTTAGTAGAATGGCATGTATGTGCCTTTGGCCCAAGTGTGAACTTGGGAGTCGGTACCCAACTAATTGAATTTGAATTATGAAATTTTATTGAATTTTCAATGACAAAGATTACTCAAAATTTAATATCTTTTGCAGAGAAATCTCACAAGTCAAGGGTTTTTTCCAACCTTACCAAGAGTGCACCCCAAATTCCCCCAATTTTTCTTAGTTTTGATTTTTAAAATTTTTTTATTGACAATTTTTTTTCAATATTCAATGGCTATTGTAGGGTAGTCTAAATATTATGAAACCACCCCCCCCATGCACACCTATTCATAAAGGGCTTTTCAACATTCCCAAGAGCATGGTGCGGGGCCTATGGTTTGGGAGATGTGACAAACAAAACAAAACAACAATATGTGACAAACAAACACAACAAATAATCTTCCTTAATAGATAGACTATTGTGGCATGCATTGTTGGCCCAAATTTGAACAAGATCTTGAGCTCAATTCGGATTTTATTTAAATTTCAAATCAATTTCAAGTGAAAAAAAAAATTCAAATTTCTATATCTCCCTCACCTTAGGTCCAAATTTTATTAATTTCTGGTGACAAAAAAGTAATCAAAATTCAATATCTCCAAAGCTTTTTTAGGTCTAAAATTTATGAAATCACCTCCAAGAAATCCACTTATCAAAGGCTTTCCAATAGTAGTACCAAGAAGAGCCCATCCCCATTTTCCTAAAATATCTTTGGGGGGGGGGGTAGAAAAAAGGAGGAGTCTATAAAGGAAAGCTGAAAAAGGGAAAAGAAAAAAGCCATAGTAAGCTCTGAAAGGCTCTATAATACGGCGCAGATGCGGCCATTCCACAATGGATGTTATGTTCGGTAGACTCTCACGTCAGGTTTGTCATTGTTGGCTGCGCGTGCAAAACACCCCCCTCCTCCCCCACCCCCCTTATGAACTTTGTGGGTGCATCCTTGTGCACAGACAACCAACCATGTCGCCTTACTACATTTGCCGGCCATCTTATAAGATATACTAACTAGGGTTACCTTGACGGTCAATATGTGGTTTTTTTCTTCATTGTCACTTACAAAAAAAATTATTATATCCCGATAGTCAATTATATGAACTTGTACACAAATTGAAGAAACGTGTTAATCATTTATCATATGCGTGCACATCCACATATTGCACGTTCCGTTGGGGCTTGGGATTTAGCATTGTTTTGGTGTTTTCTCGTCTAGTGTTATTTATGTTAATTAGTTGCGGAGACAACCCCCAAAGTTCGAATTTGTCTTACTAGGATGATGGCTTTATTTTTTTATTTTTTTTTAAATTTAAAAAAAAAAATTTGGGGGGGGGGGCCTACTCCTAATGTATTGCTTGAAGGAAGAGCATGCAAGAACCCATAAAATCCCCGTACTATCCCCGTAAGAAGACGATGGATTTTTCTTTTCTTTTGTAAGTTGCTATGAAAATGTAACTAAAACATGGATAGGGAGGTACTTTTTTTCCGGCCGGGGAGTTATCTCACTTGAGGGATGAGTGGGACTCAAGGACTCGTTGTCTCCGTCTTCTTCTTTGTGTCGCCCACCTCACATCATGAGGTAACTCCCGATGGAAAGTACCTCCCCTTGCACAAAGGATGAATATTCACAACCATTCCTTCCGAGAAATCGGCAGGCATGGCGTCACCACCCCGTTGGCGGAGAGGTCTCAGGTTACAACCCGTATCTGCTGCGTACGGGGTCGGCCGGATGGGCGCAGGGGGTTGTGCTGATAGTGACAACAGCATTCATCCCAGACGTCCGAGTAGTCATCGGTTACGGGCGAGTGAAATCCCATTCGTCGAGTCACCGGTTATGTCCCTGTAACACGGCTCGGGCAGCCCGGGTAATACTCTCCCTCGGGAGAGACTAGGTAGGTACCTCTCCCCCCTTATACAAAGGAAGAAAATCCATCACAAGAGCGGAGGAACCAAGACAACCGACCGCACACGGTGAACCAGAGCGCACCATGAAGGATGAATGGATGGATGATAAGTAGTCAGAAAACAGTTTTCTGTTGGGTCCCAGTTCCACTTGCTAACCATCATGGTTAGCTAACTCAGTTGCTTTTCTTTTTCTTTTTTTTTTTGGTGTGCTACCTACCTACTAACTAACAACCTACAAAGCAGTTCGTTAGTAGGTATGTAGGTAGTAAAAGCAGCGCTTACTTACCTACCTATGTGTAGACCCTTTCCTTGCCTAATAATGTACCTATTTTTCTACCTATCTACCTATATATGAGACCTATTTCCTACAGAATTAGTTTACCAAGGTGTTCAAACCAAAGATTTAAACTTAGTTGAGGTTCATCCACAAGCGAGTAATAACAGACATCATCCAGTGGATGGTGCGCTGGTGGGTGCTGTGCTGGTTCACTGGTGGCCCCGACCGACCAGACCAAACTAAGGAAGGAGGAGAGAAAATTCTCCCGAGGCCAGGTGGCAGAAAATCAGCGAATCTAACGTAATGGCAACGAATCTGCAGCTGCCATCTGTCACACATTAAAACCCCTTGTGGACACTTTTTGTCCTTTTTGCTCGTAGCCTTTTGTTGATGAGCTCACTTTTTGATCCTTTTTTGCTTGTGAATGTGCACAAACTAGTCAGTTGGAGAGTGGGAGGGAAGCAAAGCAAGCTAGATAATTTGTTTAGGGTTTAGGGCTTGGGAGGAAGGAACCCTAGACCTTTCTTGAGGTCTTGGTCTAGGGTTCCTTCCCCCAAACCCTAAACCCCAAAACAAAATATCTAGGTAAGGGGCAAATCTATTTGGCAGAGAGGTTTTTTTTTATTGGGTCCGTCCATTTAGTACCAACAACAAGACAAAAGTTACACAACCCCTGAAGCCAAAAAAAAAAAAAAAAAAAACCCCACAAACCCAAACACCCCCCCCAAATAGCACACGAAAAAAAAAAACGCCCCACCCCTCATCTTTTATT
>Ga0116227_10011305_pt1 | contig 15045 bp, 13 predicted proteins | sample S1TSphgellanicum_FD_89693 | JGI IMG/M metagenome (GOLD analysis project Ga0116227, IMG submission 89693) | Host-associated microbial communities from peat moss isolated from Minnesota, USA - S1T2_Fb - Sphagnum magellanicum MG | ecosystem: Host-associated > Plants > Peat moss > Unclassified... | reverse complement strand
TTTACCCAAAATTGGGGGTTTTTTTGGGGTTTTTTTAAAAAAGGGCCTTTAAAAATTCCCCGGGGGGGGGGGGGGGGGGGTGGGTGGGCCAATCCCAATTTCTCTATTTTAATTTCTGGGGGCATTGAGAGACTACTTACAAGGGACTACAACAGATTCTAGAACGATGTACCACCCTACGTGCCTACCAAGTTGGTCTAAAATAAATCAAAGTTAAAGTTAGGGTTCTTTTTTTAAAAATAAAAATATAATCAATTGTCTTTTTTCTTATTTCTTTTTTTCAATTTTGTCATGTAGGTCACTCTGGTGATCATCCACAAGAGGAATTGGTCAAATTTGGCTACAGTTTAGAAAGGAAAGCACAGAAAATTTAAGAATCTTGCTATATTTTTTTGACCACGTTCTGGAGCCTCAAACCTAATATCAAAATACGACAATTTCAGAAAACATTTCTTCAAAATGTGGCCACTTTGGAGCATTTTTTCCACAAAAAGTCTTTTAAGTCATTTTTTTGTTGTTGTTGCCAAGTGACCTAAATTTGCTAATAGAAAAACTATGGGGAAAGTGCCTAATAGTTACCTGACTATTGTGCCTAATTCTTGTAAAATATGCCGAGAGATTGCCTCATTTCTCAAGAGTATAACAAAATAACCCTAATAATTAAAATTCTTCCAAAGTTGGAAGAACACATGAATAGGGCAAATCCATTCCTTAAGCATGATATCCTAAAGCATTATACCTCTGCATGAAATAATGCCATGTGAGCACAATTCTTCAAACTTAAATAGAAGGACCACTAGACACCATGCTTGACATGACCAATGCTTAAAAGCTGTTCCATACACCTTTCGAACATTGATGAATGCAACTTAAGTATATGTGTACCTTAAAGCTCCAAGTCCCATGTGTTGAGTCCACCCATCCTCAATTCATTAGCCTAATTAGAACAAAAAGTTAGAACCTAAGAATTCTAAATCCATTTGTCTAATTGACTTCTCCAACATTTTATAAAATATTAAGCAGGAAAATGCCTAACATGGTAGGCAAGATAGGCTAGTTTTCATTGGGTCCCACATTTTGAGGAATGTTTACGGTTATTCTGAACCATGGGTTCATTTTTTGGGAACATCATGGAACAATTCCTATTTTAACTGTTGCTGGGTTTAACTTGACCTAAGTGTAAGAGCCATTCCGCGACAAGCTGCTTGTTTGTTGTTGGTGCAGACTTTGTTTGTGTGTGTGTGTGTGTGTGTGTGTGTTTGCGGGGACAATGAGCCACAAATTCTGTTTGACCTTTGTTTGTGAAATAGACAAGTAAATACATATTATATCATATTATATACTCAACAAAAGAAAAAAATTAATGCAAGTTTTATATGTTTATTCATTGATATACATTTATATATTTGATCGGGCATAACTATTCCCCATGTACCTAAGGTAATTGATTTATCCTAACTTTGGAGATCTCCACCGTCCAATTTTGGAGGTTACTATTAGGCATTGAATCTTTGAACAAATTGTTATGATCCCTTGTAATCATATGAACGTTGTGAAACTCTTGGGTGGATGCATGTTACCGTGCTTATATATTGCAGTTCATGTAGAATGTTGTACTTAATCTAACAAAACCACATTAATCCATGTAATTTGCGATTGGTATTGAGCCTTAATCATGCATGCATTAATGTGGCTAGGCAATGTTCAAGGTGACTATGATGCTACACGATGGGTTTAATAGTACAATTTAAAGGTATATTATGTACATAGCCATGATTATAATACTTGTCAAGGGAGACAATATAATGAGCTTTGTACACAATAACTTCCTTCTGCATATTGTAAGTTTAACCAAAGGGCTTCAGTTAGGGTTTAGGGTTTTCCTTGTCTATATGGTTTAATCAAGCCCCTTGAAATTCCCTCTACAACCACCTTTTGCATCATGGTCACAATTTCTCTACTTTAGGTATGCTTCTTCTTCTTCACAATACATGCATTTTTTTGGTTTTAGTAGCATTGCTTGTGTAGCCCTCACAATGTCCTCCAAAAGAGCCTCTTGACTCATCTTTAGAGTTGGGCTTTTTTTGAGTACCTATATCACTACAATTTTTCAAGCACCTGCCTTAGCATTGATGTTGCTTGGGAGTTGAAAACCATTGGGGAAAATATTGGAGCTCATTTTGTGTATATCATCATAGTTTCATATCATCTGGTTTCTCCAAAATGGAACTTGGTTTCACAACAAACGCATGATTTTCTTGTGAGTTGAACTCTACACGATTGCAACATAATGCTCATTGTCAAATCACATAACATTTGCTGAAATTTATGAGATTACAGTAGGATCAGAAGCTTGTCATAATGGCTGTAAAAATACAGCGAGTCCTCAAGCAGTTCACTCCTGCAGCCCAGTCAAGTAGCTAGGGGACTTCGAGGATAGGAAGCAAAAGGCCAGTTTGCGGAGAGGCAAGCAAGCAAGTCTGTTGACTTTCATTGTGCCAAGATACCCCAGGTTTTCTAGAATACAAGAACTTCGCTTCTCTCACTGCAAAGTTCAAAGTTTTAGCCAAGTCTTGTGCAGAAGGGGGGACAACACTTGCATCAAGTAAGTAAGCATCCACATTTCACCAAAGCTGGTCCTGACATTTGAACTGCAACGGAATCTCCCACAGGCAAGTTTTGCTTGTGCACTCTTCCCCCACTACTGTGATGCATGCACTAAGCACCTCTTGGCAAATCTTTAGCATAACAAGCTGACTTGCTACCACAAAGTTGCAGATTCTGCACTGAAACGAAGGGGGGAACTTTAAGGCCCGATCTTCAAACCCACTTTGTCAACTCAAAGATAAACCATTCGGTGAGGTTCACTGTTTGAACCACTCATTCAAAGTTCAAACAGTGAGCATCAAAGCCAATAGGCTAGATGCAGCAAGGCATATATATATATATATATATATATATATCTGACCTTTTATCACAGGTTTATTAGGGCTTAGGATTTAGTCTTTGATCCAAACCGTCATGGCTAGCCAATACCCACTATAGCCAAAGTAACTTTAGTTGTTATTGGGTCACTGTGAAGTATTATAGTTACTGAAATTCTGGAAACCCTAGGGTTTTGGAGGACTTGGTGGTACCTTTTCTTCCTTGCTCACTCAAGCTTGGAATGGGCATACAATTCCCAAGAAGAGAGAAGCTTATGTACGTATGTAGAATTGAAATAATATTTCTTTTGATAGTGTACATTGTATGTTTTTGTTTGCTGTTATCTGGTCAAGGTGCCAGAATGGTGTCCTCAAGGCTGAGAACCGTCCTCTTTGTTGGACAATTTGTTGTATTCACTGAAGCATCAATCTATGGATGCTTAGTGGTGCCTATGATACTGAGGAAGTAATGGAATTGTGCCCATGTTGCAAAGGGAACTGTTTGAATCTGTTGATCCAACTTGTACACCAAGTCAACATGATATGTAGTGTTATGAAAATTGCAAAACTTTTCTGGCATTGTCCAGCAGGGTTTTTCTTGTGAATTTTATGATGTAGCCACACTGGCAATCATCCAAAAGAGAAAAATTTAGCCAGATTTGGCTACAGTTTGGAGTAGAAAAAATTAAGAATCTTGCTATATTTTGGCAACCTGCTGGAATCTGTTGCTTAAATATGGTGATTTCAGAAAAACAATTCCTCAAAATCTGGTGACTTTGGTACTTTTTTTTTCACAAAAATCCGTTGTATTAGTGGCAGTGGAACCTTTTTATCTCCAAGTAGTGAAAATTCACAAAATAATGAACGATGTTGCCCAGGTGTCTCAAGACTTGTGATATATATCTTTCTAACTTTGAAATTCCAATTTCCAGTGTAATGTGTGTGCAAGTCAGACATATTGTTGTCCCTTACTTGTAATGGAAGCCGTGAAAGAAAATGGTTATCAACCTGGAAATTGCATTTCTACACAAAGACAAGTTAGAGTAAAACTTTTGCTGTTATTGCTGTTATTAAAAAATAAGAAAAAAGGTTCAGAATTCATGGGTGGGACCGTGCTTTCAAAAACCTGCAGAATAATCACATTGAGTTTTGACAAGTCAGAGAGTCAGCAGAACAAGATCAGGGCACAGTTTTAAGAGCTGTATTTACAGAGAGGCTCCTTGGGAGGTTCTAGTAAGAGTTGATGCTCATAATCTCCTTACCATATCTTCATGACTTCAGCTTATGACTTCAGCTCCATGCAGGCCTTATATAAGTAGGTGAACATTGTCATTCACAGCTACACAAACAGAAGAGACTGGTCACACCCAGACAATTTCTTTTTAGGAAATTGTGAAGTTGTTTCAGGGGAGAAAACCCGTTCTTCAAGAAGTACACCATTTGTTCATTCCAGAGTCCACATAAGTACACTGTATATTATATAAGTGCAATACATTTATCTCAGGGCATCAACATACATGTTTCCTTGGGCCTTTTTTACTTCATGTTGCAATTCTTTTGCTAACCCATAACAAAAGTTATTCTAGGGCTAGACTTGCTTGCCTTCTTCAGAACAGCAGATGAACAAAAATCACAAAGATGGGCACTTATAAAAATTTGCTTGCCATTCTGAAGTTTAACCTGGCTTAAAATTTTATTGGGTCTGATTTTTCTGCTTTTTGAGATTGCGAGAAATTGGTGATAAATTGGTTTAGGGTTTCTTACCTCTAATTGTCTAGATTTGTAGGGGCACTCAGTAAAAGATAGTTCACCTCTATTGTTGCGTAGTTAGAAAGGGATTAAATAGACTGGAACTCTGAGGAATACAGCTAACTCAACCCTCCTCTTCAAACAGAAAAAAGAAACCAGAGAAAAGCACAACAATATGAGAAACCGCTATGAGAAACCTTTTTATTTCTCTCTATGTGTAAGTTGGGCAAATTCCCAATTGGGACCAAAGTGTTGCAAAGTGCTTAATAGTACTGCAAAAAGATGAACTTAGTTTTTGACTGATCCGTGCAACATTTTGTCTTATAGTGACAAACAGATCTTTAACAAGAGGCCATGTATGGCCCCATTGCCATTGCGCAGAGCTATGGAGCGTCGGATAATATGTACATACAAAACACACTTAAATGAAATTCCTCCATGAGAGAGAGAGATCACTTTCTTTTTAATTCGGTGTGGAAGAAGATTTGAGACATGATTTTCATGACCTGAATAAAGGCACCATGCAGTTTGTATAAAGTGGGCATGTGATTTTGCTCAGTTCAGCAAAACTGATAATATCTGCAGGCAGCAAAAATCATGGAGACAGCTAGTAGCAGAAGCAGCAATAGCAGCAGCAGCCAGCAGCAGCCCCCAGTGCAATGCAACAAGTACAGTTTATTATTATTCAAAACTGATGGGGGGTGCAACCTCTATACCTATGATGAGGAAACAGGGAGCTTGACAAAAGGGTCTGCAGATTTCTAAAGCTAACTCTTGGACATCTGAATGAATGAATGAATGAATGGGTATTGTTAATATTCAGTTCTCTGACTCTCTGTAGGTTCCATCAGTGTTCAACTCATAGAGAGAGACCATCTTCATTTACAACAAGGGCTTATAACACCTACTACTTCCAGCAAATTTTGTCTGTCTGCTGGTACCTCAACAACTAGCCCTAGGCTTATGGGTTTCATGCTGGCATATTTAGGTTTAGGGTTTCATGTTGGCATATTTGTGTGGATTATTAGCTTGAAGGATATTAAATTTAACCACTTTGTGAAAGTTTGTCTCTAGACCTAATACCTCTATATGATATATATATATATATATTTCTGTGTATATCTACCTACCTAGTACTTAGTAGTACTGCCTGTGTCTCTCTCTCTGCTGCCAGGGATATATACCCAAAGACAATGATGCTGTATGACAAGTTGTTAATTAGTGTAACTCCTACTGTTTCAATTCAACAGCTGTTTATGTGCTGACCTGCAATAACCTTTGACTGGACCTCCTTCTTCATACCCACGGTCCACTCCCTCTGGTACCAAACGACAATCATGTTGTTTGGACCAATCCCAGGTACCAATAAACTCACCAGAGCTCAATTGCTTCCTTCGAGGGAGAGCGGCTAGTATATACACATAATCTCACAATAACTCACAAAGTTGGTCAGTCTGGTTTGTGCTTTTGGTACCTTGTGTAGAGTCCAGTCGTGTCAGGGTGTTCGACATTGATACCTCACTAAGTTGTTCTGGTATGTGCTTTTGGTGCCTTGTGTAGAGTTGAGTCCTGTCCTGTCCAGGACCAGAGTGTCCATTACTCACTTGTGGCTTTGGTATTTACTCTTGGTAACTTGTATGAAGCCCAGTCTTGTCAGGATGCTATGATCTCTGATAACTCACTAAGGGTCTCTTTTCATTAGGTTGCTCTGACTTGCACACAGTATGCTGTGGTCTGATGTGATCACAGCACCCTATTAAAGAGAAATCTATTGAAATAGAGCCTTGTTTCTTGCTGCTTGATGAGCCACTCTCCATTGGAAAGTTGCAACTAGGCTGAAAATATGTCTCGGTATGTAATGTTAGGAAACTCTATGAACAGTACATATGTAAGGAACTTTCTAGAGAACTTAAAGTGTACCAAACATGTTCTCATTTTCAAAGTGATAGATGTCACTTTTCAGTGATTCGAAGTTTGACATGCACAGCTCTGCATTTGGTAAATGCTTGACCAGCTGAGCTCTGAGGTGATTGTGAGCACATGGAACACAGTAGAATGAAAAGCTGCTATTGAGACAAAACAAATGGCCTAATGAAAAGTGGCCCTAAGTCAATACAATAGGTATGTGCCATTGGGTTCACTCTTGCGAAATGGCAGTAATCACAACAATGGGAGGAGGCTCTTATTTACTATTGTTCCAATACTTTTCTCTTTTTACATATGATGTGATTAGGGTTTAGTTTTGGGTGGAGAGGAGAAGTAGTATGGATTGGTCAAGCTCCTATCCATTCAGGTGAGCTCGGTGATGCACCCAACATAATGGGCAAGGGCAAGACCATTCCATGACATTAAGGTCTGGGGTGGGACTTCAACAAATTTCTTTAAAATATTCATGTATAAATTCTGTCACTATTACAAGTGTATGATCATCAACAAAAGATTATGTCATATAATGTGGTCAAGAAAACAACATAATCTTTCACCCCAGACCTCAATGTACAGAGGGAGAAGACATGGTGCATATTGATGATGCAAGGGAGGAAGAGGAGGACGAGTTCTGTGCATGAGACTCGACTAGAGCCCCAACCTAGCATGAACTTTTCTGCCATCAAACCTCACCCCAGGAGTAGTAGTTTGTCTCTCTTCCCCCTGGCCCCCCCCCACCAAAAACTTGGCCCCAACTAGGGTCTCATTATCTCCAGGACTTTGTAGGGTGATGTCATTTTGCATTTAACAACAAGAGGTCGAAAATTGTCCTTTCATGATTCTTAGATTTTATTTGTGGCTTGTTTTAGTTACACCATATGAAAAAAATACAAAAGAAACTTTGGAGAACAAGAAGTTGTTGGTGTTTCATGTTAGTGACATTTGGTATGACAATTTGATCTTCTTCTGCAGCCAACCAAATCCAAAAAGATAAGTAAACATAATATGGGGGAAACACGCAACTGACTTAATCCAGACACCTTTGGTGGTGCTTTCCAACGTGAACTCTATTGTGAAGCAAATTGAGAGAAACAATGGGCCCCAGGTGAAATTTGCATGGATGTTGCAAAATTTCTGCATATCTGGGATTGAAGAGCACCACAAAAAATAAAAAATAAAAAATATTGAAACCAAAGCTGGCTGATCATGATCATGATCATCCCCAGAGATTCTCATTGCTTCTTCTTTGCCAGCTGCTTCTGGGGGCCACAATTCGTTTAATATCATAAGCAGATGTCCCAAGGGTTAATCTAGGCTTTGTTGTGGTATAATTGTAATGTGTTGATAGGACGCGCGTGTGTAACGTGTGTGTGTTTTGAGTGTATTTTTAACCCTGAAAATTGGGGTTGATCCTGGGTCCACAATTGTACATGCCCCAGGGATTTGTTGGGACTTTTTTTTTACGGGTTTGTCTGTGTGAGGGGTGTCTGTATGTGTGTGTTCTGTGCGCCTTTTTTGTTACCAGCAAAAACTCAACTCCCCCTGTGAACCCAGGGTTGTGTACTTGTTCACAGTTGTTTGTTCTATAGGTCCATAAGGACCTTTATTGAAGGCTTGTGTGTGAAGGGTGTGCATGTAAATTCATGTGTATTTTGTGTGTATATTCAACCCCGTAAATTTGGGTGATCCAGGTGTGGAGGGGGGATGTCATCATTTTTTAATTTTCTATGTACATGTCCTTAAGGTTATTTGGGGGCTTCTTTATGGAATTGTGTATGTCAGTTGAGCATGTGTATGTGTGTTTTTTTAGACTTTGTGTATTTTTCACCCCAGAAACTTTTGTGATCCTGGGGCCACAATTGTTTGCTTTAATAGTCACATGCTCCTAGGGCTAGGTATGAGAACTTTCTGGGGGCATTGTGTGTGTGTGTGTGGTGTGTATGTTTTACCCCAACTCAAACTTGGGTGCTTATGGGGCCACAATTCTTTCTTTGATAGCTACATGACACTAGGGCTACCGGGACTTTCCTTGAGGATTGTATGCATGTACATTTGTTACTCTTACCATAAAACTTGGGGGATCGTGGGTCCACAATTGTTTGTTGGCCTTCCTTTGCAAGGAAGGGATATCGTGTCAAGAGTCATTATAGAGTATACCTAGTGGTTTCAAGTGACTTTTACCCTTGGAAACTAGTGAGATGATTCATCTAAATTTTGTTGTAAAAGAGTTCACATTCATCTTTTGATGTTTTGTTTTCTCCGCCACCTTCTAAACCATACCCCTAGCTCCAACTGACTTTGTCACTGATCCAAAACTTAGAAAACTAAATACGTAATCGCCTTTCCACATAATGGGTAAAATACCCATTGTCATACACAAAACATTTTGGAGTTTTTCCAAAATGTGACATGTCATTGAAAACATTCAAAAACACTTGACATGATGAGTGCTTTTTTTTGGTGCAAAATTTTGCACAAGTATGAAAATATAAATATGAAAAGGGAATATTTGATTGCCTACTCCATGCTTTTTTTTTAAAGAAAAGAGTCATCACATTTTTGAAAATTTTGAAAATCTTATCCCAACATTTCCCTATTGTTTTGGTTTGGTGGCATTTAAAAAGATGTTGAGATAAGTTCCTGCGACTTGTCACCATTTAATGTGAGATGCCTCTTGAGTTGCAAGATGAAATAACAATGATCATGACAATTTTTTCAACAACATAATGATATACCCTAAAATTAATTTTCATTATGAATATTACATGAATGGTAGGGTCATTGAGTATAACATGCCTTGTTTTATTAGTCACATGACTCTGGGGTTATTAGTGCTTTTTTGAAGGATAGTACTCATGTGTGCATCTTTTACCCAAAAACTTAGGTGATTAGAAGGCCACAATCAAATTTGTTTTACTTAACCCTAGGGTTATTTGGGCTCTTGTTTGTTTCCATTTTAAACTTGTTAGCTCAACAATAATGGGGTCACAATTGTTTGTCATATACATGACCCTAGGATTATTGTGGGTTTCTTAGTGGATTGTATGTAAGTGTAATTTTTACTTCAACAACTTGAGTGCTCTTGAGGCCACAAATTTGTCACACTCATTATCATGTCTTTCTAATGAATTTTATAATGTAGCCAAAGCTACCACGATCCATATGATGACTTAACCAAATCTAGCTTTAAAATAGATAAGAAAGTGTAAATTTTTCATCATCATACTCCTATATTTTTGACTATTTGGCTAAACCAAGATAGTAATCTGATGACTTTTTTTTTTTTTCTTTCCCTCTCGACTTTTGAGGAAGATTGAAATCAAAATCCTTAATCAAAATCAATCCAATTTTCCTTTTTTTAATTTCGCTTTTTGGCGAAATATGAATAGTAAGGGAAAAGGCCTTTGACCCTAGGATATGATCATGGGTGTACCTATGTCTCTTTTTAACCCGAGTAGTGAGGTATAAATAGGTCAGCAGTTTGGAATAAAAGAAAGGGAGTATTTTTGAATAGCATCTATTGCGTCACCAGCTACATCAGGATGCCCCTAATTTCCTTGCACCAATGTAGTAACTTACTAGCCTTTTCCTGAAGTTCTTTGCTAAGATATCTTTCTTTTGCCTAGTGTTTCTTTTTTTAATGAATTTTGTGATGCAGCCAAAGTGACCATCATCCAATGCCTTGGTTTTTAGAGTTGAATTTTCGCCAAAGGAGTGAAATAAATAATATAAAATTCAAAATTAAAAGTGATTTTTTGCAAGGTTTTTATACCCAAAAGTGAGAGAAACAAACAAGTAAAAATTGGCAGGTTCCTTTAGTTGGTTTGCGGACATAAAAATTTCTACAAGGTTGATTTTAGAAATTGTGCTTCATGTGATTTATAGCCAAATTTGACTGAATCTTCCTAAAGACAATTGCCACTTTTTAACATCTTCATATGCATGGTCATATCCATGATCTGCCACTTACAATACACTAAAGAATTCCTGAGAAAACACTATCACCCATAGGAGAATTTAAACCTCACTGGCCATTATCCATAGAAGGATTTAGCCAAATATGGCTATAAACTCAGTATGAAACACACAGAAAAAAATGTTACTTGTAGAATATTTTTGACTCCTGAACTGAAAGTTCCAAACATAGAGAATTTATCTAGCGATGTTTAGTTTTAGTTACTTTTGGCGATTGAAAATTTTGATTTTTTTTTGGGAGTTTCGCCAGTGTCTCTCCTCCAGGGGCAAGTTTGCTCAACAACTTCCCATTTTCCAAACAAAGATGGCGTAGAATCTTTCTTGTCTGTGCCGCCGGACCCGGATTGAGCGAGCATTCCTAAGCTCTGATCTTTTTCCCCCATCGCCCACCCACCCACCCAACAGCAGCAGGAGCAGCAGCAGCAGCAGCAGAAGCTCCCCTCCTGTCCTGACGCAGCTGCATTCTTTTTCCCGGTTGTAAAATTTTCTTTGCAACTTCTGGGGATCCGTGTCACGCTTTTTATTATTTTATTTTCTCTAGACTTATGCATTGCCGATTCGGTGTACCAAGGTTCATAGATCGATAGGTAGATATTCAGGTCGTTGACGCAGATTTTTGCAAAATGGACTGCTTGATAAATAGATCGATACTTACGTCGTTGACGCAGATTTTTGCAAAACGGACTGCTTGATAAATAGATCGATACTTAAGTCGCCGAGGCGGGTTTTTGCGAAATAGACTGTTTCATAAATAGATATATATCCAGGTGGTTGACGCAGATTTTTGCACAATGGACTGTTTGAAAAATAGATACATGGGTTTGGTGATCAACACGGCTATTTGTAAAATCCACTCGTTGATAGATAGATAGATACTTCGGTCTGCTGATCAACGCATGAGGTTTTTGCAGAATCCACTGGTTGATAGATAGTGTGGTCGTGGACTTCTAGGTTTTCGCAAGATACCCTAGCATCACGGGGCTGCAGCAGCTTTGTTACACAACTTATAATTTTGTAGCCTTGGATGGATTCAATGAGTTTATTTTACTTTTTTCCGTTGTTGTGGGTGTATGGTGTTCTTTTGTCAGAGTCTATAAATTGCACGCTGCTGCTTCGGAAAGTTTATATACGAATTGATATTCTCCAGAGTCCAGTAGTAAGTAAGTAGCTGATCTTGAAGTTCGTTTTGTTGTCTTTGATCTTCTTCAGCTGAGTCCAAAATCACAAATGAGTATAATAATTAATCCTGCAAGTGATTAAATGTTTGCTCAGAATCTGATTAAAGAGACTTCCGCCTACAAGTACTCATATGACTTCAGGATACTTCTGAAACAATGGAATATGGAACGAAGAAGAAAGACCTTGGAGGAGGAGAGGTGGTATAATTAGGGTTTGAGACTGGAGTCGACAAGCTACTGATCATTGGTGATAATAGCATAGGAGATGAAGGTAACCCATACATGTGTCAGGTTATAGCTGACAGATATGAGGACCAGGATCATGTCTGATGACGAAGTGTCAAATTTCTTTCAGCAGCTAGCTACTTGACATGGAGTAGCTGGTCACGAGTCCTTTGACTACAACTGCAAGCAGATCATGATGCAACTAGTTACTGCCGGATCACGACAATATTTTGTGTGGCAAACTACATAGCAGCTAGCTAGCTAGCTAGATAGTAATAAATCAAGCTCCCACCCGGATGTATGTATATCTTTAGCAAATTATCGCATGTATTTCGAGTTTATATAATATATATATCTCGTGCAAGTCCTGCACCTGCAATTCATAAGCTGGTCATCATGATCAATTTGTAATCTTATTTATAATTTTCCCTGATGCTACATGAAGTTGTAGAAATACAACCAGCAAGCAGCTGGAGGAAATCCGCAGAACGTCGACCCAGCAGAAACCAACTGGAGATAAGTTGCAGCTGGGTTGGCACATGCAGTAGTCACCTTGATTTAGGCTCTGCAGCCGGGGCCTACCTGGCTTGGTGCCATCATCAAGTCTGATCTGCAGCGGAGAAGTAGTAATACAGCCAGTATATATGTTAAACCTTAGTTTGACTTCTAGCTGTTGGCTTCCTATGTGAACTCCAGATTTACATTTCAGTTTTGCTGCAAGACCGGCGGCAAGCTGCTGCACCCCTACCTAGCTAGCTGCACCAGCTTCAGCTTGTGAATTCCATGCCCATGAAAACTAGCAACCGGACCAGCTTCCAAAGTTGCAGGTGCAGCTACTCAATGGAAAATGAGAATTCAGTCATAACAAAGTTCTCTCGCGCATCTGCAGGAGAGACAACTTCTTGTCTCCAGCTTCCAAAGTTGCAGGTGCAGCTACTCAATGGAAAAAGATCTTTTCAAGCTCTGTGACTCATTCGCGCGGCCTGCAGAAACCATAGCCCGCCAGTTGAATGCACTGGATAGATATACTAAGCGCATGCTGCTCTGCTACTACGTGCAGCAGATCATGTGTGCAGTGCAATACATGAAATTTTAGCTGTTGAACTGCACTTTTTCAGATTGTTCTCCATAACTTTTTCTTCCTCCCTCTTCTTCTAGATTCTTCTCCACAACAACTTTGACTTCCTCTTGTTCTAGGTTCTTGTCCGCAACTTCTTCTTCTAGATTCTTGTCCACAACTTCTTCTTCTTCTTCTTCAAGATTCTTTTCCACAACTTCTTTATCTTCTTGCTGCTTAAAATGAGGAATCTCTTACACTGTATTACTTAGATCAAAAGAACATCTTAGTCACGTACTGAAGTTCAACTGCAACTGCAAAATAAAATAAAATCTCAAAACAATAATGTTCCCAAAACCCAATAATATTAACGAGTTTCTCCCGCACAACTGGAAACTTCTAGCTAGGTTTCAGAAACCCCATGATCTGCAAGACTGTACCACTACGGCTGCTGTTGCTGCTGTTGCTTCTGAGCTGCATGCAAATTTTGACATGATGATCTAGATGCTACTGCAGCATATTTAATATAGTCAACCCAAGAACTCTAACAACTGGCTCAAAAACACCGAGTAATCAAATAGTTCTTGCAGAGCTGTTGAGATAAAATACAAAAAACCACTCTTGGGTTCAGAAAAAAGCGAAAAAAAGGATTCCGTGAGATTAGCAATTTATTTAGTAAATAAACAACGCACCAAATTCTGTTTTCTCACAAGTAAGCAAGCAAGCAGAATTTAAGAATTTTGCTATCAAAAAGAGAAAACAACAACAACAACTACTAACTGCATAGTTTTGGTACAAGTTCTGTTCCAGAAGTTGGGAGCTTGGAATGTGTGTGTGTGTGTGTGTGTGTGTGTTGTTTTTTATTATTATAATCTCTTTTGGTACGGGGAACGTCAGGACTCATTTCCTTCGAGGTTGCCTGCAGCGCAGCAACAACAACAACAGAGTACTTTAAAACCTGACCTTGATTTCCGCCTCCCATCTCCCCCCCCCTCTCCCAATCCCTCAACCCCCCCGCCACCCAACAACTGTACCAGTACTTTATTACCCTCTTTATTACCCACCAAGCAAAGGTACTATAATCACGAGAACTGACACACCACAGTCCCCCCCACCTCTCCACAGTCTCTATGGGTTCAACGTCAGAAGACCAGCAGAGAAGGACGGATTCAAGATGAGGTGGGGGGGAGGGGGATTGGGGGTAACGAAGGAAGGAAGAAGGTGCAATCTTTCCCACAAGCACTCAAAAAACCAAGAGTTCCTAGTATACATACATAAAATAAATACATACATTTATTTGTACATATTTATATACATAATGCAGATAAATGTAGAGAGAGAGAGAGTGATAGAGAACAACATCTTCATGTTTCCATTCATTAAAAAAAAACAAGTGGGTGTGTCACACTGTGGCCTTGCCATTTACATTAAAATATATCTTGAGGCAAAAGAAGAATTATGGAAACTCAAATATTTCATCATGCAACAATATAATCTTCCAAAAAATCCTCTAAAAGAAACCAAAGATATCCCCCAAGATATTATAACTCTATAACTAATCTCAAGTTTCAACACAAGCCAAAATATCATCTTTCCAAAATCCTCATATAAAAATAGACCTTTCTACCTAGGGGCCAAAATCCCTTCAGCTACTATACACTGAATCTAAACACAAAATCCTTGCCTTTGGTAGGCAAGGCCAAACACATGTTTTCTTCATATCTAAATTCAATGGTTTCTTGTTCTTGAGACACTGAGACATTCATTGATCAGAATTTTGCAAAACAACACAAAACACACAAATCCCTTTTCTATCAATGTCTGTTACAAACTGATCATTTCTTCAATTTTTACACCTAAATTTTATTATTGGGCTCTGCTGGGCAAAAGGGACAGAGTTCACATCAGTTTTAAGTTTTGGCTTACAATTTGCAAGGAACTAAATTGAACCAAGCTTTTGGTAAATTTCGAAGATCTTGTCCTGCCCAAGTGAATTTTTTGGCTTGAACTT
>Ga0116227_10011304_pt1 | contig 15045 bp, 7 predicted proteins | sample S1TSphgellanicum_FD_89693 | JGI IMG/M metagenome (GOLD analysis project Ga0116227, IMG submission 89693) | Host-associated microbial communities from peat moss isolated from Minnesota, USA - S1T2_Fb - Sphagnum magellanicum MG | ecosystem: Host-associated > Plants > Peat moss > Unclassified... | reverse complement strand
CCCATATTCAGATAATTTATTCAAGGCATATCGCCTTTGTAGTAACCATATCCCTTTAGGGGATTGGATTACTTCAATGTTGAGGATGTAACGCAACTCTCTAAAAATTTTCATTTCAAATTTTTGCTTCAAAAGCTTCTTCAAATTAGAAATGTCTACATCACTATCTCTTGTGATAATCAAGTCATCAACATAGATGATTATGACTACAATCCCATGATTTATCTTTTTCACATATAGTGAAAAATTTGCATTGGATGTTTGAAATCCACTTGTGACAAGATATTGACCTATTTTGTCTGACCAAGCTCTAGGTGCTTGCTTCAAGTCATACAAAGCTTTCTTCAACCTACAAACCAAATTAGGATGTGTTTGGTCCACATAACCTGGTGGTTGTTCCATGTACATTTTTCCTAACATTTATATTATTTTCATGGAATATTTTTTAATTGAATATATGTATTCACATACACACATATATCTAACGAGGTTCCTATTTTTCTTTTCTTTTTCATTAAAGCAGAGGAGAATGAAAGTGATTCCATGACAAAGGTATGAATGATAAAAATACCTTCCCACTGGTTGGGGTCCCCCCCCAAATTAAGTTTAAAACATAAGTTGATAGTTTGTACACAATTTAAGGTTATGCAAAAATAATTCCAAAATTAAGTTTAACACCTAGTTCTAAAAAAGTTGTTAAATTCCACCATTAAAGTTATGCAATCAATTCTTTTTGTGTTTTATTTAATTTAGGGTCAATGTAAGGATTTTTTGTTACATACAAAGGTTTTAACTCAATATTTTAAGGTTCATTATATAGGTTTATTTAATTTTCAAATTCAATGCATGCATTAGGTTGTAATGTCTACATGATGAGGGTTAAAATTTTCAATTTGTAATACCGTACCTTATCGCCTTATGTTAAATCCCAAATTGCAATACCTAAATAAATCTATGTTATGTAAACCCCCTTGATTTCATAATGCAAAAACCTATTCCCTCATCATTTAAGGTTATGTAAGATCATCTTGTTTACCAAATGCAATACCTGCATTTAGTGTATAAAACAATAGGACATATCCAAAAGATACCTATTTTAAAACAATTAAGCAATTATCAATACCTTCATCTTTAGGTATAAGCATTGACTATGGGCATGTCCTAATTTTTCCAAACCTCAATTTGCAATCCTATATCATTTGTAGTGAGTGTTAAAGTGATCATTAAGGTAATTTTGCCTTTATTATTATAATGTAATATTATTAATTTACCATAGTAAGTTTTTCATTATACCTACATAAATTTATATTTGTACCCTCACCAAAAGCGCCTTTTTGGTTAATAAAAATTTATTCTGCAAATATTGTAAAAATTAATCCCTCATCATCTAGGTTTACTTAGGGGGATCTTGTTCACCAAATGCAATACCTACATTTAATGGACCAAATGCAATAAGAAATATCCAAATGATATTTATAACTAAAGCAAATCATCATTCTAATGAAAAAGGTAGGATAATATTTGCATTACATGGTCAAATCCCCTTCTGAAAGAGTAGGGAATTTGCAAGACCTTCATCTAACATTATTAATACCCACGAAATATATGAAATTATATGCAATACTTGTGTTAATGCTGGTTAACCTTTAACTATGATATACCTTAAACCTTGAAATCCCTACATGCAATACCAATTAAATGCCACAAGAAACAAGATGGGTAAACATTATCCGCATATTGACTTGGTGATTATTGTACAATTGACTTGCAATACCCACCTCTGTATAATGTTTAAGTGAAATATTCTTATTTGGGAGTTCTAGAAGATATGTGTTATATAGCCTTAAAGTGTAACTTTAACTTTCAAACCCTATATGTTCACTAATACAAAAATCAACGCATTAACACATAAATAATCTATTCTTTGACACAATTGTAATATGATGCACATTTTAGTAATGGAAAATTAAAATGGGGGATAGGTATAAAAAAATTTGTGTTTTTTTTTTACTCATGAGCCCTCTTCTTATACATATTTCCATGTTTTAACATCATCTCATGCCAATCCTTCATCAGATGCAGTGAATTACCAAGTCCATCATTGACACAATGAAATACCATGCTAGGATGCATGACTTCATTCACCTTGGAAAGGCGAATACTTCATACATTTGTTGCAATAACATGCAATAATGATGTGGTGTGGTCTATGAGTTAAACCCCACCTTCTTTGATTTTATTGATGATTTCTTGCATTATCTCACTCATTCAAGTAAGCGTTTTTTTCCATGGAGGTGGATGAATTTGAAGGTTGGTTGTGATCTTTCTCTTTTTCCACATTGGGGGAGGTATCATCCGGTCTCATAAGCTTGCACATATCAACAACCCATGGTTTTTCAGAGTGATCTTCATCGGCCTATTCATCATCAAATTCATTGTCATAAATGTACAAATAAGTAAGGTCCGTAAACATGGTAGCAAAACCTCCATAATTAGATCCATACCATGTCCCACAATATTAAATGATATTTTATTTAGTGAGATTGGTACATGTAAGAAAAATGGCAACTTGATGTTTACATAAGTTTCCATGCAACGCCCATTCACATGTGCAACAAACATATTTGGTGAAAGGAAGTGAGACCTTATATGTCATATTCAGATGTCATTGGTTTCATACCATCCATGCATGGCTAGTTTCGTTCGAATCATCTATCCCATGGGTGACATTAGTGTGAGGGATTAATGTGGCCTTCTCAACATTCGTTTTCACAATGTGTTCCACAACCTTATTTCTTATGAACATGTGTTTTTTCATTTTAGCTATGTGCATGTAGTATTTTGCAACCGTTGTCATGAGTCTCCACACTAACCAATTAATTCGTTGACTTCGAAGCCCTTTTGTTTCCAAAGAAAACCAATGTTTCAATGCCCCATGGTGAGACTTAATTGATGTTTGTGTGTCTTGGTTTAAATGTGGCACTTGTCGAAGCCCCACCATCCACAAATTTATAACAAGATATAGTGTGCATCCATAAATTGTTGTGCATGTATTACATTTCTTTCTACCATATATAATATGGATTAGGGTCATAATGTGGGTATTGCATTTTCCCCCCATATACAGTGTGGATCTTTAAATTATCATGCAAGTATTGCATTTAAGGCTCTCACATATAGTGTGGATTAGGGTCATAATATGAATATTGCACTTTGCCCCCACATATAGTGTGCATCTTTAAATTGTCATGCAAGTATTACATTTAGTGCTCTCACATATAGTGTGGATTAAAGTCTTAATGTGGGTATTGCATTTAGCGCCCACATGGGATTGGTAAGTCCACCATTGGTGTTTTTACCTTAATTCAAAAAATGAATATTTTGGGATATGCACAATATGGCGCAACAACAATAATGGATTAATAGTTAATTCACATACAAACTTGGAAATAATAGGTCTAAAAATATCAAATCCATGAATCACAAAATAAATGTTGGGTGAAGTTTTCAATGATCTTGTTTCTCCTACAAGTCATGAAGGCTTCAATGCTTTCATTTGGTTCAATGAGCATGTACATGACGGTGTGAAGGCCATCCAATATTGCACGTTGCATTTTATTATCTTTGATTTTTTCCATCAAATGTAAGCACCAAACCTTTAAGACATGCCACACACAAAAGTAAACAGGCATTTGATCATCACCCCACATAATCCTAACCATGCATAAAATACCAATTTATTATCATTTCAATTAATAACATTATTTAAAATGGAGAATGTGGGATGAAATTTTGAAATGGTTGCATGTACATAAAAGCTCAAAAAAAGGTAGAATGAAAATAAAACTCACTGCATTCAAAGGAATTTGCCATTCCACCAAATCATCGCATGTTTGGCAGCTTGTAATGATCCAAAATATACAAAGTTAACCAAGAAGAAATATAGGTTTAACTAAAAGAAATAATTTTAACTAAGAAGATATATAGGTTTTTCCAAGGGATATAAGTTTAGTCAAGAAATATAAGTTTAACCAAAAGAATATAGGTTTAGCCAAAAGATGTAAGTTTTGCCAAAAAAGAAAAATTTAGCTAGTAAGATATATAAGTTTAGCCAAAGAAAAGTAGTTTAGCCAAGAAATATAAGTTTAACCAATAAGAAATATAGGTTTAGCCAAGAGATAGAAGTTTAGCCAAAAGAAAAGTTTAACCAAGAAGAAATATAGGTTTAGCCAAAAAAAAGTTTAACCAAGAAAAAATATAGGTTTAACCAAGAGACAGAAGTTTAGCCAATAAGAAATATAGGTTTAATCAAAAAATAGACGTTAGCTAGCAAGATATATAGGTTTAGCCAAGAGATAGAAGTTTAGTCAAGAAATGTAAGTTTAACCAAGAAGAAATATAGGTTTAGCCAAGAGATAAAAGTTTAGTCAAGAAAAAATATAAGTCGAGTGAAAAAATAAAAGTTAGCCAATAAAATATATAGGTTTAGCCAAGAGATAGAATTTTAGTCAAGAAAAACTACAAGTTTAGCCAAGAAGAAATATAAGTTTAGTCAAGAGGAGATAAGAGTTTTGCCAAGGTAAGTAAAAGATTAATTGTTAGTTAGTAAGCAGGGCTAAGATTTAGGTCAATATAGCAGCTAGGTGGGTGGGTAGTAAGGAGGTCAGGGTTGGGAAAAAATTGGCAATGAAAAAAAAGATGATCAAAGGTCAGCAGCCAAAAAAGATTGACTGTGGTAGAACGTTCGTTAACATAAGGTAAAGAGGTGAATGAAAAAGAGGTGAATCATCCAGCCCATCCTACAGACAGAACGGCCAACTGGTGCAGTCATGGGGACTGGTTCACTCTCGCCGGTGTGCTAGGTCACATGACACATACCCCCCTAAAGTGGGGACCGTCCAATTTGGAACTGTCAGAGAGAACCGACAGGGTTACTGATGCAGCATGGGAGATGATAGTGAGTCGACAAGAAACTCTTTTCCAGTGAGTTCCAGTTCCTTAGTTACCGATGGTGGTTAGCTCAGCATTACCTACCAATTAACAACATTCTAACCCTTACCTCCATAGTAACCATGTACATGCATCTGGTTACAGGGTAGTCACCTATTGTCTTAGGAGGCAACCCTTTTAAAGTAAGTGGCTCTCATTTTGGTGAAGACACGTCAAGGACAGACCTCAGAGTGTAACCGGATTGGAGAGTCACGACCATTGATTCAGAGTATAATTGTTGATTCCAGGTCTCCAACATACCTAGGAACCTTCAGAAGTACAATGGGAATACCACCACCCATAGCACCTAAACCTGCAAAAGTACAATAATACAACCCAAAAACCATTAACAAGCATGGTTGAAAAAGTATGCAGATTTGAAAACTCCAATGTGATAACACTCCAAATTATGTACATGGATACAAATAGTATTCTGCAGACCTGTGGGCCAAGTTCAATCAGTACAACCAGCTCATGAGGATAAGTATGATGTAAGGGTTGTCTGGAATCCCGTTGCAGCTGATCCCATATTTGTGTGTCCCAATACTCTTGGGCTCCTTGCCCCAGAATACGCCCACTGTGAACTTGGAATTAAAATGTAACTACATCAAAAGCTGCATTCTTGTCACTCTTTGTCATGACACAAAGAACATCTATACAAGATTGAACTGCAAAGTTATAACTAGTGTTGTGGCTTCAGTTGATATACTCAATAGAGCAGGTCTCCTGTTCCAGTTTATAAAAATCTTAGAAATTCAGACACCTCTTGTTCCAGTTTTTTGAATATTTTTAGAATCACACAATGTATGGTTCCTAATTTTTAAAAGGTATTTCCAGTATTTTTGACCCAGTTGGGTTTTAGGGTAGGCTGTTCTGGAATTCAGTGAATTGGGTCGAAAGTTCCAGAAATAAAGGCTGTTTAGGTAGGCTCTTTGACTGAGTTCTTTGAATTTCTAGAATCCAGATTAAGGGTCAAAACTGGTTTTATGACCTTTGAGAATGGATTCCCTGATTTTTGAGACCTGTTGGTCAAGGGTATATATATATACCCCTATGCTTACCCGTCGATTCCAGGTTCTCAGAAAGAGAACTGCCTAACCCAACACTGGTTGTAATCAGTGTGAGACGGGTATTCAAAACTACATCAAACCCCTACTAGGTATCAAATTTGATATTGTGGTTATTATAAAATAAAATTACCCAGTTCTTATATTTATAATCATGGGTCTCAAACTTTGAAAAAAGTGAAATAACCACCTAGAAAACTGCAGGTTCTTTCGTGAAACCTGGCAGTTCTTTGATTCCTATATATTTTAAATACCCAAAACTTACAATTATTAAAAAGTTCAAAGAACCACCCCACAGTGGTTATAACCGGTGTCAGTTGGTTCTTTGATTTTGAGAACCTCTGCTTCCAGGTTTTTAAAACTTATGAAATTAAAGAGCTTATTGTTTCCATTTTTTGAGAATTTTCAAAATCTTGGAGCCTCCAATTCAAGTACTTTAATACTTTCAGAATAATATATTTTTTTGGTTCTGGGTTTGGGAGAAATTAAAAAAATTACCAGTTCTCATGAAAGAACTGGCAGTTTAGGGTACGTTGATTGACCTGGTTATTTGATCTCTTAAAACCCAAGTTAAAGGTTGAAATTAGTTGTGTGATTTTAAAAACCTTCGACCAAGGGTCAAAACTGGGGTTTTTTTGGTAACTTTGGACAATTGAAAACTTGGCAATCCTCTCAAAAAAATGCCAAAATAAGTTTAATTTACACTACCCAAAATCATCCTAGATATTCTCAAATTTTTCTGAAAAAAGAGACAAAATTTGTCAGAAAAAGTGGCTGGTCAGAACAGGTTCTTTGATTTTGAGAACCACTAGCTAGGGGCATACATATACCCTACCAATACCCACTGGTTTCATGTTCCAGAGAATGAGAATGTCCAACAATGACCAATGGTCAGTTCAACAGGACTACCTTTTTTTTTCTTTTGGAGGAGGAGTTTAGGATGTGGATTTTTCATTTCCAGGAGGTTTAAAGGGAGAGGCAAATGAGAAATAACTCAACCAAGTAGCTATGGGTTGTAACACATGACTAGTCAAAAGTGCTCTTTGCGTATCCAAGAACACAAATCTATTGCAGTAATTACTCATTTTATCCTTTGCCTTGAGTTCTAGTCTTGCAACCAATATAAGTAGGAGAAGATTATAACAAACCTATTTTGGGATTCTCCAAAGCTGGATTTAACTTTTTTTTGTAATGGCTCAATCAAAGATGCTCATCACAAAAGAAAATAAATTGAATCATTGGGAGTCCCCACAACTAATTAATACAAGCCACAATAGTCTATCATATTACAATACATGCTCATAGAAGAATATTTCAAAAGAAAAATCCCTGCAAATTATTAGACTGTGAACTAAGGGCCTGGGTAAGCCAGCACTTCAAGGGTACGTAAGGCGCTCAAAGATATTATCTAGTGTTTTTGGAGAGCACCCTATATTCATGAATATCTCTCTTAGAATAGAGGAGGGATCTTACACTTGCTCTTTAAGACTGGGAGGGAAATTAGGCAGGCATGATTTCCATCCTACTGTTAAGGAGTTGGCACAGTGAGAACCACTCCTCCTAGGGATCTAGACATGTTTAGGTTCATGGTAATTTTAACCTCATGCTTTACAATGGCCAAAGCCCTAGGGTGGGTGAGTTCCCAAAATGCATGGGGAGGAGCCAGGCTATTGCTTCATACTAGGCTCCTTATTTTCAGAATGCCCCACCCTTGGAATTTTACCCTACACGTTCAGCTTCTTGAGTGAGGCCACCCAAGAGGCAATATTTAATTCAGATTTTAAATGTTGAGGAAAGAAAATACAGGGTAAATCTGGGTAAATTGTAAATACCAGTGTTGCACTACTATGGACTATGGACTACCTATGGATTATGGAACATAACGGACTGGTCCTGGTATGGGAGGATTTTGGTTTCCTTCATATGTGGCAGGTGCTGCTATTGTCACTTCAAACTGTTTTCACACCAGTTCCATATTGGTGTTAGGTCTTTTTGCCTGGTATATGGGAGGCATAAACCTGATATTGGTATAAGGTTGGTATTGCCTCAGGTCATACCCTATTGGTATGTTCTTCTATTCCAGTACTCATCATATCAGTGAAATATACCCAGGTTGCTCCATTTATATCCAAAAAACACTTGTAAATAGATATTCATTCCTAGGGATTTTTAAAAAGTTTTTGATGTAGCAAAACTGGCAATCACCCACAATAACATTTAGCCAAATTGGGCTAAAAACCAGATGTGAAAACTGAAAATTATGAGAATCTTTCCGCATTTCTGCTACCTGCTGGAACCTGTTGTAGTGATGGGGCAATAAGTTGGGATTTACTGAAATGGAACTTTTTTCAAGTAACAACACTACTGTTCCCCAATGTTTTTTTCCAATTTTGTGATGTAGATTAAACAGAAATCGTCCATAACAACCCAAGCATCCTTCTATATATATATATATATATATGACTAGCTAATCAAGAAATCTGGGATTTTATTATAAATTTGCCACATCACAAAAGTTTGCAGAAAAAAAATGATTGGTACCTAGCAGCATTGTTATTTGCTTTTAAAGACTTTTTGGGGAGTTTTTTCAAGTGTAAATCAGAATTTCTTTTTTCTTTTTTTTTGCTAATCTTGGCAACAAAAAAAGCTTGGAAAATTATTCTGGAAAACGTTTTCCCATCAAACAAAGATGCATCACAACAAAAAATTCCACCCAAGTCAAATCTGGATATACAGAAGGTAAAAGACCTATTGGACTAGTTTGAATCCAGTACCAAATATATAGTCAATTTTTTTCTTTCAGGTGACGAATTTTTTCACTATTTGACCTGAAAAATAGAATTTTGACATTAAATACCAAGGATTTTGGGGGGAAAAAATGGCCCTAATTCAACAAATTTTTATTTTCTTTCGAAAAAATATTGGCTAGATTTCTACAATTTGTTCCAGCATGTAGCCAAAACTACAAAAAGATTCTCTAAATTTTTTACTTTCAGATCTGGTCTATAGCCAAATTAATCTTCTTATGGATGATCTCCAGTTTGGATACATCTCAAAATTGAAAAAACAAATCCCTGCATATACACCTTCACTTGTAGATAAATAATGGGTGTAGATTACATGTGACATAGTTGAGTTTAGTGGAAACTAAAGTTTTTATACGACCTCAAAACTGATGCACCTAGTTATATGACTCAAGTGCAAAATGAAGTTTTTATGATATATATGCCTAAATTCAATTGTTTTGTTCGAGTTGGGACCCATGTATTACTAAACTTTGATGAAATTATATGGTGTGGTTATGTTGTTGCAATACTAGATGAAGCCTCAAATTAGATCATACATGAAGTCAACAATGACCCATGTTGTGAAGTTTTACATTTGGCAATAGCTCCAATTCACATGCGTTTTTTTTATTAAAAGAGGGGTTCTTGGATGATGAGTTACATTGAACATGACTAGTAATCCTACATATGGAGCTTCAAATGGAAAGAAATCCATGACATGACACAGCAAAATTGGAAAAACACACATACATGCACAAACATACAATTGTAGTCATCATTGGGATCACCACTGATGGTCAAGTTGTGTGTGTGTGCATTAGTACCAGTATCTTGTGGTAAACAACATTGTAAATATACTGTTTTTCCAAAAACATTGTCATCTTCTATAATATAGTGAATGGAAGTTACTGAAAGTCATTGAATGAATGTGATTGTAATGTGATGAATTTTCATGGAATGTATCCCATCAGTATATATGAAATTGGGGATGATATGTGGTGCATGAAATTAACTTGCCAAATGAGATGAGTTTTTTTTCCATGGATGAAATTTCATGGAAACCATACAACATTCATAGTGGAAGTGAAATATCATCTAAAATTTACCATGCCCGATATCAGTTTTAACAATATGTCTTGCCAAAAACATTAACATACAACAACCAAATGACCCATCCTTTTCAAATCTTCGTCCCATATATGTTAGTCCTTGAAAAAAGTCTGATTGCATTCCATTATCATGCTGACCTAAATCAATATGAGCAAAATACATGTACTGTATTTGGAATCATCAAAAGCTCAAAAAATTGATATGTAAAAGGGAACATGCATACAATTGTTAGCAGAACATGCCAAGGAAGAACTAACTCATAAGCGATTCTCAGATCAAATAATTCAACGATTTGTCTTGTATACATTGGTCACAGATGATGCTGAAGCTCAAGGACAAGATCACTCATGGGCCTCCGAAGTTCGATCAACGATTCAAAATTACAAGAATGGTACCGCTCCTGAAGTTCTCATAACGAAGCTGCCGAACTACTTGCGAGTACCTCCGGAACAGTTCACTCCGAAAGAATGGCGATTTGGCCTCCACAACCGTGAACTTGACACTTGTGGAGCAGAGGGTTTGACGATTGCTGTAGCAGGATCTTTCTTTGCCGACTTCGAAAGCGATGATTGGGACAATTTCTGCAATTATGTGGTGGATGATCCTGTGAGGTTTGTGAGATTGTATGGACTGCAGGATGGTTTCACCAAATTCAGTGAGAGGAAGGTGAAGTACTTACTAGCATTAGATGCTCTACTCCTTGTGGTAAGCGATGAGAATTTTGGGGGCAGGCTTCAGTTGGATCTGGGCTGGTATCGGAAATGTCTTCGGACAGAAATGGTGTTGTTGGAAAATCAAGTACCAATGGATCTACCGAGGAAGGTTGCTGAAGTCATGCTACCCTGGGATTTGGAATTGGATACGATTCTAAAGAATGACATGGAGTGGCTGTGCCCCATTTCATTCAATACAAGTCAAAATCCTATCGGTGCCCACTATCCCGACCTAGTCAATTGTAGCCACCTTTTGGATTGCCTTTACAAAATGATATGTGGCCCTGACCCACCAAAGACCGAGGGTCCTTATGTTTCTATAGCGTCTGCAGTGAATTTGAAGATGACTGGCATTAAGATCAAAGCAGTTCCCGGCACATTGAACATGGTTCATTTCAGGGAGGATGTCTGTCCCTACCTATCATAGAGATAGATGACAGATTTGAAACCTTGTTCCGCAATCTTGCAATCTATGAAGGTTTCAGTTTGTGGCATGAATTTCACTATACAGTTGGTGACTATATTCAACTGATGGCAGACCTCATTGGAAGCGTAGATGATGTGAGGCTATTAATCAAGCACGGGGTCATCAAAACACACCTTCGCCCGGAAATGGCAGTACTTGATATGTGGAGAAGCCTGAACGAAGGATTATGGTACAGCTACGTATCAAAATCTACTATTGAAGTCGCCGAAAATCTCTACAAACATTGCAAAGCTAGGAAGAATGTTACCATAAGTGAATTTTTTCAGTTGTTTTGTTCGAGACCATGGTATGCGGAATCTGCCATTGCAGTCACCCTAGTAACCCTTGCCACATTGGTTCAGACTTACACAGCTGTCATTGGTTCCAATAAAATGAGACCTCATTTTTCTCCTGGTTGAACTGATAGTCTACAATGCTGTTACACAGTCTCAAATTTTCCAGAGATTTCAAATTACTTGTGTTTCTTTCACTCAATTTGCTGCAAACTCTAGATATTCATGTACAGGTCTGCAACCACTTGCAGCCACAAAATTTACATTAGGTTAGTTTGCAACCAGCTGAGAGCACAGTCTGTGCATATGTTTGTGAACACCTGGGATTCAAATGTCTGCAAAACCTCATAATTATCTGAAGTAGGTACATAGGTTGTACATAGATTACATAATATCATGGACTGTAAAGCTTTTTGTAGAAGAATTGTTGTAGTCAAGGTTAAAGCTGAGACAATTAATTGCTTGTTTTTTGTAATTGGTGTTATGTATACTTGAAGAAGTTTATAATGGTTATCTTTGAATAATGATCATTACACCAAAATGTGTTCTAGTTCTTTTTTGGTTTTAATAGATTTTGAGTGCATTTGAACAATTTCATGAAGGTGAAATTGATTAACCCCTATTGAACGGGGACCAATTATTATGAAGAGGTGAACTAGTCGTTCACTTGTTAATTATTTAACTAAGAATCATGAAAATTAATTAAATTTAAATTATTTAATATATAATATGATGGATAATTTCATGATTTTTAACTTTTGAATTATTGACATGTGTCATTATTTAAACTAGGTTAAAAACCTAGCCTAGTTATGTAGGCCACGTAATCAACCTAGGCTTATTATAAAGAATCAAATAAAAAAATATTCGGTCAATTTATCATTGTTAATCACACATGCATCACTTGTGAAGTTTGATTCCTTAACGTTTAAAATGGAAGCAAGCAACCTTATCATCAAGTCACCTCATTTGTTGTGATAATATATTACATTGCATTTTATTTATTAAAATATTTCATTTTAAACATTACAAAAATATAAATTTTAAAAATTCATATTTTATTGAGATTTTGTCAAAATGAAATGATTTATTAAGGGCTTTCCAATGGTATGTGGCAAGACACTTACACAAAGAAATCAAAGTGATTCTTGATTTTTAATGATTGAGAATCAAATTGACAATTTGACTCTTGGTTTTCCTTTTGGTCATAATTTATGTTTTAAGTACCCAAACGGGTCATGCAAGTCCATTTAGACATTTACCTTCTAAGAACTTTCCAATGATATAAATAATCTTTTAATCCAATAAATTTTGACCATATAATTGCCCTTTGAAGATTCAAAAGTTCATTGAGACTCCAATTCCCAAAGTGGGAGTTCACTTGGGTGTGTAGGGGTTCATTCCTTCACTCTTTTGCACTTTTCAGAGCATGAAATGTGACTTCTGGGTTTCATTCTTAACCCACACCTTTGCAAGCCCTTGCTTTAGTTGTGAGCCCAAGGTTAGGGATGCAATAATTTGTCGTTATTTTATTAATGGCTATTGGTGGTTAGTAATGGTTATTTTATTAATGGCGATTGATGGCTATTAGTGGTTATTTTTATTAATGGCTATTGGTGGTTAGTAATGGTTATTTTATTAATGGCGATTGATGGCTATTAGAGGTTATTTTTATTAATGGCTATTGGTAACTATTTTATTGTGGCTATTAGTAGTTATTTTATTAATGACTATTGGTGACTATTTTATTGTTGGCTATTAATGATTATTTTATTGATGACTATTGGTGACTATTTTATTGTTAGCTATTAGTGATTATTTTATTGATGACTATTGGTGACTATTTTATTGTTGGCTATTAATGATTATTTTATTGATGACTATTGGTGACTATTTTATTGTTGGCTATTAGTGATTATTTTATTAATGACTATTGGTGACTATTTTATTACTGGCTATTAGTGATTATTTTATTAATGACTATTAATGATTATTTTATTGCTGGCTTTTAGTGGCTATTCGTGATTATTTTATTAATGACTATTGGTGACTATTTTATTGCTGGCTTTTAGTGGCTATTCGTGATTATTTTATTAATGACTATTGGTGACTATTTTATTGCTGGCTTTTAGTGGCTATTGGTGATTATTTTATCGTTAGCTATTAGTGATTATTTTATTAATGACTATTCGTGACTATTTTATTGTTGGCTATTAGTGATTATTGGTGACTATTTTATTGTTGGCTATTAATGGCTATTTTATTAATGGCTATTGGTGATTATTTTATTGTTGGCTATTAATGGTTATTTTATTAATGTCTATTGGTGACTATTTTATTGTTGACTATTAATGACTATTTTATTAATGGCTATTGGTGACTATTTTATTGTTGACTATTAGTGACTATTTTATTAATGGCTATTGATGACTATTTTATTGTTGGCTATTAATGGTTATTTTATTAATGGCTATTGGTGATTATTTTGTTGTTGGCTATTAATGGTTATTTTATTAATGGCTATTGGTGACTATTTTATTGCTGGCTCTTAATGGCTATTTTATTAATGACTATTGGCTGTTTTATTGTTGGTTATTAATGGCTATTGGTGACTATTTTATTGTTGGCTATTAGTGATTATTTTATTAATGACTATTGATGACTATTTTATTGCTAACTATTAGTGATTATTTTATTAATGACTATTGATGATTATTTTATTAATGGGTATGGGTGATTATTTTATTGCTAATTATTAGTGGTTATTTTATTAATGACTATTGCTGACTATTTTATTGGTGATTATTAGTGGTTATTTTATTAATGGCTATTGGTGACTATTTTATTGCTAGCTATTAGTGACTATTTTATTATTTTGAAATAAACTCATCACTCTAGAAAACATAGATGCTAATTACGCTTTTATTTGAAAATTTGTTGATATAAAAATTCAAATAAGAGAAGAGACAAACAATCACAGAATTCCTTAGTGCACCTGAAACAACATTCCACAATCTTTGTCACTATTAATTTGACAAAACATCACATTCAAATAACATAATTTTGAAGTTGAAAGCTAAAATTGTGAGTTTCAAAGTAACCACGCACTACATTAGCCTGGTTTCAGTTGTTGGATCTTCAATGAATGGGACAAGTGAAAACCAGATTGTGATGCTATGAAATCACCATTTTCATTATGGTCCAAGTAATTGCCTGAAAACATCCCCTACATAGAAGGTTGATTGGCCTTAACATGTTAGTTCATGATGTAGGCAAGACAAATCCTCAAGCTAATGGCTCAACTGGTTGGGTTTTATGGATGCCATGCACCTTGCTAGTGGTTGTGGGTTCAGTTCCTCGCTAGGCCATGTTAGGGGTTGCCTGGAATTGCCAAAATTCAATGCTTTCAACCATGTATTTAAGAACTGTTAAGAATTTGAACTCATTTTCCTAAAACAAAATGGTAAATGCATAACATTGGTGTGAAATCTCAATGTCATTTGGATTGACAGTCAAACCAACAAGCATCAAAAGGCATTGGATTGCAGAAAATATCAAGCTAGGATATTCTTGATGTCAATAAATGGAAAAGAAAGGTTGATTTGAATCTCTAACTTATTT
>Ga0116227_10011303_pt1 | contig 15047 bp, 5 predicted proteins | sample S1TSphgellanicum_FD_89693 | JGI IMG/M metagenome (GOLD analysis project Ga0116227, IMG submission 89693) | Host-associated microbial communities from peat moss isolated from Minnesota, USA - S1T2_Fb - Sphagnum magellanicum MG | ecosystem: Host-associated > Plants > Peat moss > Unclassified... | reverse complement strand
TGAATTTTGACCATTTCAAATTTCATCGAAATACACAAGGTGAAAGCAAATGCACATGCATTTAACAATGTTTAATACACATTATTTGACCATTGATAGCAAGGTATTTATAATAGCTTGAGCAATAGCCCAAGTTTTGCACATTCCAACTTGTGATGAAAAATTTAAAAATTGTTGTCACCCATAGTAAATGAAGATTACATTTCAATATTCTAATATCTCTTGGAACATAATGACTTGTGGTGCAAATTGTGTTTTCACAAAAGTTTTAAACATCCTTGTTGATAGCCTTGCAATAATACGATAATCCTTTCATTATTGTTTCCCATTCCTAGATTTAAAAATCCAAATTATAGTCTTTAACAAGGATGTTTGAACATTTCTCAAATTCATTTCTAAAAGTTTTACACGCACCTTGAAATCATCACAACCATCATTACCATGAATCATGGTTTTTAAAGAGGTTCAAGTTGACTAATTTGTCATTTTGAATAGTGGACATGTACATTTTGATTAAAGGCTAAGGGCTTTAATGACATATTTATTTATTGATTGATCAACTTGACTATAATGATTTATTTAATTAGATACATATAGTCAAGTTGTATAACCTTAGTTAAAATGACTATTGTCTTTAATCAAATTGAACATTTAATCAAGATGGCCAATGATTTTTAATCAAAATGATCAATGGCTTTAATCAAGTTGAACATTTAATGAAGATGACCAATAATTTTTAGTTAAATCCGACATAGTCTACCACCCTATGTATCTACCTCCTACCTATTCACTCATCTATTTACTTAGTTAACTATTTACCTATTTATTACCCACCCACCTACCTACTATTTACTTACCTACATACCTACCTACTTAAAACATAAGCATGGTAAAGTAATCAACTAAATCTCCTTGGCAATTTACTTGAGAATAATGTGGAATATTTTCACTTTATTGATTAAAAACAAGATAATTTTTCACTATTGTGCATTAACTTTCAAATTCCACATTGTAAAAGTAAGTTGAAAGTAGAATTTTAAAAATACAAGTAGATTTTGCAATCTACTTTTCATTTATTTTTACACTATGGACTTTTGTAAAGTATGTGGTAAGTAGGTTCTAACAAATAAAAAATTAAATTATTTTTTATGGAGACTCTAAAATTACAATTATTTTTATATCCTTACTTAGTATCAATATGTTTCATTAAATTAGATGTGTTAAGGATTCCCAAATCACAAATTTACCATGTTGTAAATGGGGGTTTTTTTCCTACTTTTAGAATTGATTTGTTTTTAATTTTTTGGAAATAGATTCTTACAAATGTAATAAAAGGCACCAAGGGTATTTTATCATACTTCCATCCACTTTGATGTTATTTTCTGGCATTTATATGCATGACATGATAAAAATGGAGATACAATTTTTTTTCTATACTTTACCATGTTTTTGCCCCCTACTTATATTTTTTCACTTTTGTATAATTTACCTAAGTTTACCTATCTACATACTTACATATAATCTACTTATTTATCCACCCATTTACCTATTTAAGTTTAACCACTAGATTTAGCCATTATGTTTAACCACTATGTTTAGCCATTAGGTTTACCCAAAATTTAGCCATTAATTTTAACTTAAATTTAGCCACTAGGTTTAGCCATTAGATTTGGCACTAGGTTTGACCACTTTGTTTAACCACTAGGTCTACCCAAAATTTAGCCATTAAGTTTAATTAAAATTTAATCACTATGTTTAGCCATTGAATTTGGCACTAAGTTTAACTTAAGTTGAACCATAATTAGATTTGGCACTATGTATAACCTAAGTTTATGCATTAGGTGTAACCATTAGGTATAACTTAAATTTAAGCACTATGTTTAATCATTAAATTTATTCACTAGGTTTAATTTAAGTTTGCCCATTATGTTTAACCACTAAGTTTAGTTTAATTTTAACCATTATGTTTAACCAAATTTTAGTCATTATGTTTAAACACTAAATTTAGTAACTAGATTGAACTTAAGTTTAGTCCTTATGTTTAACCAAGGTTTAGTCATTATGTTCAATTATTAGATTTAATCATTAGGTGTAACAAAAATTTAACCATGAAATCTAACCATTAGATTTATCAATTAGGTTTAACCACTATGTTTAACCATTAGATTTAATTAAAGTTTAACCATTATGTTTAGCCATTACATTAAGTCAATGAGCTTAACCATTAGGTTTAATCAATTGATTTAATCATCATGTTTAGTTTGATTTTAGCCACCAATTGTCACTTAGGTTTAGTTATTATGTTTAGTGATGTGAAATAAACACATGAAATAAAAAACTTAACAAAAGTTAAACACTTTTGATGGTGTAGTCCATTAGTAAGGATTTGGTTTATTTTGTGAAGGTTTGGGGTTCAATTCCTAACATTTGTAACTTATGTGCATGTTTAAAAGGCTAAGGTAAGTAGGTTAGACTAAAGTAATTTAGTGAAATTTGGTTAAGTTAAGTTAGGTAGGCTAGGTTAGGCTAGGCTAACACCTACCTCTTTAAATGTTTTTTTTCGACCTACTTGGACCTATTTACTACCGATTTATTTACATAACTATTAATTTAAAAAATAATAATCCAAAATAATTTTAATTTAGGTATAAATTTGACCTAGTCAAATGGTCCAAACACTACTACAAAATGCATCCTAGTTCACTTTGGGTTTCACTAGATTTTGAGTGAATTTGAACATTTTTATTTAGTGAAATTGTTTAACCCCCTAGTGAATGGGGACTAGTTGCTACGGACAATAAATTGTTTCACTAGTACTTAATGAAACAAGGTTACTCTCAAGTGAAATACAAATTTACTAAACCATTCACTTGCTAGTTAATTAACTAATGAATATGAAAATCAATTAAAATTTAATTATTTAATATATAATATTATTGATAATTTCATGATTTTTTAAACCTATGATTTATTGACATGTGTCATTACCTAGTATAGGTTAAAAACCTAACCTAGGTAGGTAGATAAGTCACGTAATCAAACTAAGCACCTATTCTAGGAATTCGATAAAAGAATATTTTGTCAACATACCATTATTGATCACACACAACACCACTCATGAGGTTTGATCCTTTGATTTTTGGAATGGAGGCAAGCACCCTTACCATCAAGCCACCCCATTTGTTGTGGTAATATGTTACATTACATTCTATTTATAAAATATTTCATTTTAAACATTACAAAAATATAAACTTTGAAAATTCATATTTTATTGAGATTTTCTTCAAATGAAATGATTTGAATTTATTTTTTAACAAAATTCAATAATGTACATAATTACATTTATTTCCTTTTGAATTTTAAAATCATTTGAACAAATTTTTTTTTGAATATCATTATTTAATAACATTTCAATGACCATTTTTTTGAAAAAAAAAGGTTAATAAATGGACTTTTTTTTGTTAATATAACAATACCACCTATGCTAATCTACTTTCAATTATTATATGACTTATTTTCATTAATTTAAATTATTTCACCCTACATTATTTACGGCTATTTATGGTTATTTTCAATTATTTATGGTTATTTTTGGTTATTTCACCCTAGGCTACTTTTGGTTATTCTAAGTTACTTTCGGCTATTTTAACTTATTTCACTTTAAGTTATTTTTAGTTATTGTAAGTTTTTTTGGCTATTTTAAATTATTTCAGTTTAGATTACTTGTAACTATTATAAGTTACTTTTGGCTATTGAAGGTTATTTCACCTTATGTTATTAACAATTCTAGGTTATTATAGGTTATTTCACTTTAAGTTATTTTTGTCTATTATAAATTATTTTACCTTATATTATTTTTGGTAATCTTAAGCAATTCTAATATATGGTTATTGGTTGTTTTTTTATTAGGGTTATTGGTGGTTGTTAATGGCTATTGGTACCTATTCTATTAGTGGCTATTCATGCCTATTAGTGCTTATTCTATTAATAATTATTGGTGGTTATTCTATTAATGGCCATTAGTAGTTATTTTATTGGTGACTATTGGTGGCTATTATATTGGTGGATATTGGTGGTTATTCTATTAATGGCTATTGGTGATTATTCTATTAATGGTTATTGATGGCTATTATATTAATGGCTATTGGTGGTTATTCTATTGGTGGATATTATATTGGTGGATATTGGTGGTTATTATATTAATGGCTATTGATGGCTATTATATTAATGGTTATTGATGATTATTATATTACATGCTATTGGTGGTTATTTGTGGTTATTCTATTAATGGTTATTAATGGCTATTTTATTAATGGTTATTAGTACTTATTCTATTGGTGGTTATTGGTTGTTATTATATAAATGACTATTGGTGGCTATTATATTAATGAGTACTAGTGGCTATTTTATGAATGGTTATTCATGGATGTTTTATTGGTGGTTATTGGTGTTTATCAATGGTTATTATAGTATTGGCTATTGGTGGGTGTTCTATTGGTGGATATTGGTGGATATTAATTGGTATTATATTAGTGGCTATTGGGGGTCATTATATTAATGGCTATTAATGGATATTTTGTTATTGAATATTTTGTTATTAAATATTGGTGGTTATTAATTGGTATTATATTAATGGCTATTAATGGATATTTTGTTATTGGATATTGGTGGTTATTAATTGGTATTATATTAATGGCTATTGGGGGCTATTATATTAATGGCTATTAATGGATATTTTGTTATTGAATATTTTGTTATTGGATATTGGTGGTTATTAATGGTTATTATATTATTGGCTATTGGTGGCTATCCTATTAATGGCTATTGGTGAATATTCTATTGTGGATATTGGTGGTTATTAATGACTATTATATTAATGGGTATTGGTGAATTCTATTAGTGGATATTGGTGGTTATTAATGATTATTATATTAGTGGCTATTGGTGGTTATTTTATTGGTGGTTGTGGATGACTATTTTATTAATGGTTGTTAATGGTTATAGTATTATAAGTTATTGTTGGTTATTATATGTTATATTATAATTATTGATGATTATTTTATTATAAATTATTGTTGGATATTCTATGTTATAATATCATAGGTTATTGGTAATTATTATATTGTAGGGTATTTAAAATCATTTTTCATAGGTTATTATTTTCTATTTTAAGTCATTTTTACCTTAGGTCATTATATTTTATTTTAGATTATTTTGACTTATTATACTTAGGATATCTATTATAACATAAAGTAGAATGACCTTGAATAATTTAAAGTATAACTTGAAATAACATATATTAATTGAAAATAAAATAACCTAAGGTATAGCCTAAAGTTAGTTGAATAATTTGATTTAGAATAACTTAAAAGCTTATAATAAACTAGTTAATATACCTTGAGATAAAATAACATATAATAATTTAGGGTACAATAATTTATAATAGCCCATAATAACATAAAATATAGGTTAGAATAAGTAAAGTAACTTAAAATAATATAGGGTATATCATAAAATAACATAGATAAAATATTTTAAAAATATATAAATAAACCTTTTTACTATAGTAAATTATAATAGTGAATTATGTTAACTAGTAATGAAACATGATGTCTACATAGTGATATTATAGTGAAATAACTTTCACTAAGGTGAAATTAGTAAAATGCAATGAAGTTATTTCACTTTTAAGGTCCCATAGTGATTTAGGCTAATAAATTGCACCCCATTTTTGTAGTAATGAAATTGATTACCTAGTCATGTTGGCAAATCCAAATTGATTTGTTCATATTGATAAGGTGATGTTTTTTTATGCTTGTCATTTTGGGTATTTTGATTACAAAAACCAATTAAAAAAAACTATGAATTATAATACTGCATATTGACATGCTTTTGACATGAAATGGCCAAAACGTGATCTTCACAAATGGGATGGATAATTCAAAAAAATGAGTAACGACACTTATTAATGCCAAAGTTAAGGTACTTAGATTCAACCTTTCGTCCTTGACATAAGCAATGATTTTGTTGAATAAACCAAAAGAGTAAAATAAGACCCATACCTAGTTTACAATGCTTGCATTTCTTTTGTTATGCACCCCAAAATCCCCATTGTGGCATGTGGGCTTTCATAAATTGGTAATAGATTTGACAACCATGGCAAAGGTTTGATGTCCACCACAAAACATCCAAAAATAAAAAAAACATTATGCAAGTAACGCATGAAACATGTGAGGGTAGAATATATATTTTCAATTTTTTCCATGATGTTTGGTAGCGCATTTGTCATTAATTGATGTTGAAATGGAAACTCAACATGTGAAGCTCCTTTTGTGGGAGGTTTTTCATTCATTTTAAAACCATGCACCCTAGTTGTGGATTCTCAATAGAGGACAACAAATGGTTACTTTCAAAATGTATAAGATCAAGTTTTCAAGAAAGGCATGTTATGTAAGGTTACTTTTGTTATAAGGTTATTGGTTGCTAAAGAACTTGATGAAATCATAGAAGGAAGGATACTCTTGCTTATTTTGTTTTTCTTCATTGAATTCCATCACCTTGAGCTTTCTACACCAAGAACAATTCCCACCTCTTGCATTCTTTCACATGTTTAGGAAATACATGTTTTCTCCAAGATGTACCATTATCTTTGTTATAGTTCACAAGGCCCTTATTTTTCCCATGGGAAACATTTTTAGCATTGATATCAATTGGATTGTATTACAAAACAATACATTGTATGATTTGAGGATTACAAAAATAAATTTGTGCACCATCACGTTGACAACCAAAAACCCTTAATAACTTGCAATGCAATGTCAAGGATATCATATATTTTAGTTGGCTAGAAGTTTTGAAATAAGAAGTGGCCAAGATGAATCTCCCTTGATATTTTATGCTTCTTGTGATCCTTTAATAATACTTTTAACAAGAGACACAAATTCACCATATTACTAATTGTTTTCAAATGCTATTGTGTGAAAGAAGACAAAACAACTATTGTTCCCTTTCAACTACAACACAACAACAGAAAAATGGAAGGGGTGAGAGAATAGAAAGTTCTTATATCCTTTTAAATACAATATAAACTCAATAAAAAATGGAAGGTTATTAAAATCATTTTTCTAGAGGTTTATTGTAAATCAAAGCATGATGTAAAAACTTTGAAAACACACATGGCAACAACTTTGATTTGCAAAAATACATGAACACAAAGAATGACCAACTAAGCCCACATATACACATGGGTCTTTTTCATATATTTTTAGATTTTTTCATTCTATCTTTCAAGGTCAACTTATTTCCATCTCTTGCATAAATCCTTAGTTATTGGCAAACTAATGTCAACCACCCTATCCTTAAGACTAATTATCTTAGTGGTGGTTTCATCTCTTAATAAATAAGAAACCAAACCCACCATTAATAACAAAAAAATTAAGTACGAATAGGCCTTGTAAGCCAACTAGACTAAGAAACTTACCCATTGGGTCCAACCACACTATTAAAAGTCACATGTGCCCCCTTAGACCATTTTTTTTTTGGAAGAATATTTAAAAAATTTGTTTAATGTGTCTTTCAAAATAAATTAAAAATATTTAAAGTAGCTTTAATACTATTATGTTAAGGTGTATATTAAAAAAATCCAAAAATATGTCATAAAAATTTATTTTCAAATTGTGCTTTTAGTGTCAAAATTTGTTTTAAGTTGCTTTTAAGTAGCTTTTAAACAATTGTTACAAAGATTTAAAAGTCCTTATACATATTTTTCACTCATTAGATTGATTTCAAGTTTTTATGACATGTACATGATGTATTCACAATAAAATTTTATATTAAAAAAATATTGTATTATTATTATTATTTACAAAGTTCAAAAAATAAAACAATGGTTACGACTACTAATGGTACATGTTAGTATGATTGCACCCCATTAATAATTATTTTTTTTGCAATTCCATTTTAGAATTAACCTTTGATTATTTTCCCTTGAAAATAATTTTGTGAAGATGATTTTTATTAGTTAACATTGACATTCATTGCAAAACATTATATAAGAGGAAGTAATGAAAATACATTTTAACAAAAAAAGGTGCAAGGGAAAAAAACGATCAAAACATGAAAAATAGAAGAAGAGAGGGGTGACAACATATTTAGAAGTTGTCAAAGTTGCTAAAATAAGTTTTTTGGAAATTTACCACAAACCTGAACAAACCCAACAACAAGATAGACAAGAAACAAGAAGAAAAATGCCTTTGGGGTACTTGATTCTTGTAGTGAATGATGTTAAACAAAGGTTGTTAAAAATTTTAAAAACACATAATCAATTGAAAGCAAAGACTTTGATAGGGATAAAAAGAAGAATGTTCAAAAGCTTAATAGCTTAAAACCTAAACCTAACAAGATCTAAAATTGAATGTGAGATAAGTGGGTTGATGTGTGTTGGATTCAACCAATGATGATATTTCAGTTAGTTTTTGGATCTATTTAAAAAGTGGATATTGTAATTAGGTTGAACTCCAATTTTGGTTTATATTCAATTCCAAAATGTTAGACTCAATCCTAGGTAAGGTTTATGGAACTAGACCCTTACTTAAGGATCTTACTTGCCCAACCAAATACCCATCCAATATTGGTTTGTAGCCAAAGTTTAGTTCTAGGAGGATGTTGGTTTGAGGTTTGGTTCATGTTCTACCAATGCAACCTTTTGATCCATGGGTCACACAATTAAATTAAAATCCAAAATATGATGTGAAATTGGACAACACTAATACATGGGAACATTATGTGATTTGAGAGGTGGGATGTGTAAGAATTGTTTAATTTTTTGTGAAAAATGCAAATCAATTCATTTGCAATGATTTTTTTTCAAGTGAATTTTCAAGTTCAACTTGAAAAATATGATTTCTTCCTATACAAAGAAATGATTTTTTTTTTCCAACAATTTTTTAACTAGTAGAAAAAAATTGTTGTTAGAGTGCATGATTACATGAATGAATTGTGCAATCACACATCCAATGAATTGAGGTTTAAATTATTACTATTATTTTTCACCACTTCATTTCAAAGGCAAATGTTTTCCAAATCTATCACATGAAATGTAATTTTCCTTTCACCAAATCAATTGACATCATTGATATTTAAAAAATATCAATGACACCCATGAAAAGGCCAAACATTTGTTGCAACATATTGAACTCTTTAATAAGAAATTGAACCTAATTTTCATGGATTGTGGTGGAAGGCTTGACAAATAAAGCAACTTAAAATTCCTTAAAAATACAATATTTGCACAACATAATGTTAAGAAATGATTAGAAACAAAATTCCAATGATTTCTTTTTGAATTTCTTTTTCCATTTTGAGCAATTTAAAAAAATGGATATTTTGTTCTAATAAGTAGCCACAAATACAAAATGAAGCTTAAATTTGGCTAAATTTTCATATGCATGATTGCCATTTTGACTACATAAAAAAATTGACCAAAACACATGAATATGTACTATGTGGTAGTGTACAAGATCAAATGGAGACTTAATCTAAAGTAAGTAAAGACAAAAGTCTTGCAATAATCTAAAATTTAATAAATTAAAAAAAGAAAAATTTAGATTCTAAGTATAATGTGTTGTGTTTAGTATGTGGAAGATGAAATGCTTAAAATATTTTCAAGGTATAAAACTTGACGGCCTCCAATTCACATCGTCTAATGTGTGAAGCAAGATGTGTTTTAAAAGATTGATACATTTTCATTCTTACTTCCATGAAAATTAGAAAAACTACCCAATGGAAAGGGAAAGTGAAGCATGAAAATATACATTTCCTTGTAAGGTTGCCATGTGCGATGTTTTTTATGCAACATGCATTTAAAAAAAGATCCTTAAATATGGTTAAATCTTTGTGTGCATGATGGCCACTTAGGCTACATAAAAAAATTCACAAAAACCCATTAATATGTATGATTTCGCAATCTACAAGATCAAATGGCAACTTAGTTTAAAAGTAAGTAAAGACAAAAGTTGTGCAATAATTAAAAACCTATTAAGTGAAAACAAAAATTTAAATTTAGATTCTAGGTATAGTATGTCGAGTACAATACTTGGAAGATGAGATGTTGAAAAGATTTTTAGGGTACCACATTTAATGGCTTCCAACTCACATTGTCTAATGTGTAATTTGTGGTTTAAAATATGCATTCATTTTCATTCTACTTTCATGTAAATTAAAAGAAAAACCCAATGGAGAAGAAAAATTAAGCATGAATAGATACATTTCCTTGTAACGTTGTTATGTGTAATGTCTTTTATGCAACATGCATTTTTAAAGGTATTTTTAAATAAATGGCTAAATTTTCATATGGCCACTTAATTGGTTACATAAAAAATTGATGAAAATTGACCAATGTGTATTATGTGGTAGTGTACAAGATCAATGGAAACTTGGTCTAAATTAAATAAAGACAAAAGTTGTGAAATAATCTAAAACCTAATCTAAGAAAATGATATAAAATTAGATTTTAGATATAATATGTTGAATCCAATACATGGAAGACTAGATGTTTAAAGTATTTTCAAGGTACAAGATTCGACAACCTCCAAGTCACATTGTTAAATGTGTAAAGTAAGATGTGGTTTAAAAGATGCTTTCATTTTTTTTCTTACTTCCATGAAAATTAGAAAAACAACCCAATGGAGAAAGAAAGTTAAACATGAAAAGATACGGTTCTTTGTTAGGTTGTTATGTGCAATGTTTTTAATGCAACATGCATTTTTAAAGGCATGCTTCAATTTGACTCAATCTTCTTGTGCATGATGGCCACTTTGGTTACATAAAATAATTGACCAAAGCACATGAATATGTACTATGTGGTAGTGTACCAGATCAATGGTGACTTGGTCTAAAAGTAAGTAAAGACAAAAGTTGTGCAATAATCTAAAACTTAATCAATGAAAACAAGAAAACTTCAATTCTAGATATAATATGTGAGTACATGGAAAACAATATGTTGAAATGTCTTTCATGGCACAAGACACAATGTCCCTCAAATCACATGGTCTCATGTGCAAGGCAAGATGTGGTTTAAAAGTTGGATTCATTTTCAGTTTTACTTGCATGTAAAGTAAAAAAAAACAACTCAATGGAAAAAGAAATTTACTCATGAAAAGATACATTTCCTTGTAAGGTTGCTATGTGCATTGTCTTTTATGCAACATGCATTTTGAAAGGCATCCTTAAATTTGACTACTTCTTTGTATGCATGATGGCCACTTTGGCTACATTAAAAATTGACAAAAACAGAAGAATATGTACTATGTGATAGCGTACAACATCAAATGGAGACTTGGTCTAAAAGTAAATAAAGACAAAAAAAGTGCAATAATTTAAAACCTATTCGATGAAAACAAGAAAAAAATAGATTTTTAGGCGTAGTGTGTTGAGTATAATTCTTGGAAGATGATGTCCAAAAGATTTTCAAGATATGCGACTTGATGTTCCTAAATTCACATTGTCTATTGTGTGAGGCAAGACGTGCTTTAAAAAATGCATTCATTTTTATTCTTACTTCCATGTAAATTAGAAAAACAACCTAATGGGAAAGAAAAGTTAACGATGAAAAATTATATTTCCTTGTATGGTTGTTATGTGAGATGCTTTTCATGCAACATGCATTTTTTTTAAAATCCTTAAATTTGGTTAAATTTTTAGATGCACGATGACTAGTTTGACTGCATGAAAAATTCGACCAAAACACACCAATATGTATGACGTGGTGGTGGACAAGATCAAATGGAGACTTGGTCTAAAGATAAATAAAATGAAAATTGTGGAATAATCTAAAAGCTAATCAATGAAAACAAGAAAAATTAAATTTTAGCTATTATAGGTTGAGCGTAGTACATGAAAAATGAGATTTTCAAGTTACAAGACCTGATGGTCTTCAAGTCACATCCTTCACATTGTGTAATGTGTACTGAATAATGCGTTTTGAAATATGCATTCATTTTCATTCTTACTTCCATGTAAATTAAAAAATCAACCCAATGGAGAATTAAAATTAAGCATGAAAAGATACATTTGTTTGTAAGGTTGATGTGGGAGATGCTTTTCATGCAACATGCATTTTTAATGGTTAAAGCTCATTATTTGGCAATGACAGCTTAATCAATGACTTCAATTAAAGAGCAGACAGTATGTACCACAGGCTAAGTTGTGTCGGCAAGTATAATATCAATGAATAGAAAGGGTACAAAGTTTGATGTTTTGTGTGGACCCATTGCAGAAGATGTTTGTAGGTGGTGTTGGCCACTACCCCATATTGAGTCCCCTTGAAGCATGGTCACATGTCTCCCTTCGATCATAATAGAGCACCAGGTCAAAGTCTGAACCAAGTAGACCAAGATGCACAGAAACTTAAGGGATCAAAGTTTAGCACCAACAGTGCAAATATTGTGATGCATCTGTGATACCTATTACTCCCATTAGACTGAACCAGTTTAATGGGAGTAATAGATATCAGATGTGAGATTTTAATGTACACATTCTTTCACTGGTACAGAAGAGCAGCCTTTAGAAAGCAAGGATCAACCCAACAATAGGATCATACATCACACCCACTCTTTGTCTAAATACTAATTTTCAGTTTTGAAGATTGCCTATTGAGTCCTCTGTTAAGGTCCTTCAGTATACAAGGTGTGATAATTGTCAACCATAAAAAATGTGCCTTTAGATATGTATATTTAGTAAATTTTACTACCAATTTAACCCCATGCTGTGTAGTTCTTAGAGAGTCCACACTGAGTGAGAGAGAATAAGGATTTCCCTTTAGTAAATGAAGCTTGGTACCGAATCAGGGACGATATTTTTCATTAGCATTAAAAGAAAATCTACCTAGCATTTTGTGAGCAGACTTAGAAAAATCATCTTATAGCTGACATCAGTGTAGTGGGACGGTCTACAACCATGACAGAAAGGCCCACAAGTTGTCAAAACATTATTCTGGTTACCTACATCCCAAATGGTCTGCATGTTCTGCCAGATCTGCTTGAATTTTTTGTGTCTGCCCAAAATTGTGCTCTGCCAACTCTGTCTGATTTAAAAAAAAAAAAAAACATGGGCTCACGCCTGGCGCAAATGACCTAGTCATGTTGACACTTCACGATTTGCACATGTCCCAGAATGGGGCGTGAAGGAGCTCTCTTTACATTCCCCTTGTGTACATTTGCACAAAAAATCCAAACTTCAAATATTTCACCTGTAACTTTTTTATGCACAAGCACTTTAATCAATTTGGAATATATTCCACTAAATAGTTGGACAACCTCATATATACAAGGGCAGCTTCAACACATTTCTCTTGAATAATTAATTAATTTTGAAGATTCCATGCCAAAAAATCAACACTCCATGAGATTCTCTATTTCTGTTCAAAGAAAATCGTTCAAAGAAAGAAATCTATAGAGGAAAAAATCAAAATTTTTACAACTAATATAATATTTTTCAGAGCAGCTAAGGTAATAATGGCATGCCAATGAGTTCCTTACTACTTAGGGTACAAGATTATAGAAATCCTTCAAGGTATGTACAAGGTCTGAATAAATGTTCAGAAAGCAAAGATGTTCCTTAAAAGATGTATTCAGTTATATTTTACTGCATTTTCATGTGAACCAACACAGAACTCCATACTGCAGTACAGGAGTTAGTACAATGAGATGCATTCGGGCACCAGAAGAGGAATTAGAGCTTGTAGGTTGGTTACTTGCCCCCAGGAAAGCTGGATTTGGGGAGCAGGGTTTTGTTTTTCAACTCTGTGACAATCAGAATTGAGGGCAATCTTTTGAAAAACGTCAAATTTACACTAGAAACAAAAAATTTCCCACTTTGTGGAAAAAAGTCATTACTATGGTGGGCCTATAAAGAGGTTGCGTGACTGACCATCACAAAGACTAATAGATAGGAGAGAGTCAAGTGATCCTGGACATCTCTGGGGGGAACAATGTCTGCTGTGCCTTGCCAGGGGAAGATGTGCCTTCACAGATGCTTTTCTTTCCTCTTTTTTTGCTCCTTTTTTAATGTTATCAAACCAATCAACACTGCTGTGCAGTTATTAAACAACAATTCTTTACATGGTCCATTTCAGGTTGGAGCGGCTGGTATGGGCAAAAGCCATTGTGAACAGTCAGTACTATTCACATGTAATAGGAGTACCCATGATTCTTCTACTTCAACACGCATTAATTCACACTAAACACTTTCTACTGGCCAATAAAAACATACCGGATGAGGGACAGGGGTCCTGGTTTATGAAAAGTCAAGAGAGCCCGTAGAAGCCTGTTTTTTAAAAAAAATGATTTCAACCTATACAAAGGATTTCTCATGGAAAAAAATTACCCAAATTTGCCAGATTTGAAAAGGGGTTTTTTTTCAAATTTCCAGTTTTTATGATTAAATTCCAGTAGGGAGCCAAGAATATAGAAGGATTCTGTTCTCTTTCTACTTTCATATCTAGTATGTACCCAAATTTGGCTAAATTATTTCGTGAATGATGGCCACTTTGGCTATGTCACAAAATCCTTAAAAAAAACCCTGGTACAACATGTCAAGCATGTGCAACATGGTCAACTTGTAGCCCCAGGTACAGGCAAAAAGCCTTGTGAACAGGTATTACTGTTCACATGTAGTATGGGTACCCATGATGATTCTTCTAATGCAACATGCATTAAATAGTGTTATAAAGCTTGGTCACTCGCCAATCAAAATATACTGAATTATGAAGGTTATCAAAAGTCGAAAAAGTTGACCCTACATGCCAAGCATGAACAACAGCATCAACCCCAGAAAAGGCTTGAGAGATCCATTTTGAGGAAGCTTGTTTCATAGGATGTGTTGAATGCAACACACCCATTAAGTAGCTTGTTACCTACTAAGCCACTGCAACTATCCTGCTTCTATAAAGGTCACCTCCAGGGTCACAATAAACCATCAGGCACCAGCTCACCATCCACTGGACACCTCTTATTACTCAGCTGTGGACGAACCTTGACTGAGTTAATATT
>Ga0116227_10011302_pt1 | contig 15048 bp, 14 predicted proteins | sample S1TSphgellanicum_FD_89693 | JGI IMG/M metagenome (GOLD analysis project Ga0116227, IMG submission 89693) | Host-associated microbial communities from peat moss isolated from Minnesota, USA - S1T2_Fb - Sphagnum magellanicum MG | ecosystem: Host-associated > Plants > Peat moss > Unclassified... | reverse complement strand
AAATAAAAAAAACCATAGAGAGAAAAAAAAAAAAAAGGCAAAGAAGGGAAGGAGCTTACCTTTCTTCTCCTACTTCTGCATTTGAGATGAAACACTCCTCTTGCATTCTTCTCTCCACATTTCTTCAATGTTGAGCTCTCCACCTTCCTCAAGCCTTATGTCTCATGTTTCCTTGAAGCTCTATGCTACTCAAGCTCAGGAGCTCTCCTGAGCGCTGGAGATGGAATGAGCCAGAAAGGAGCTCTCCTGAGCGCTGGAGATGGAATGAGCCAGAAATGAGGTGAGGGAGGTAGGTAGGAAGGAGGTAGGAGGGGGCGGAGGTACGTAGGAGGGGAAAATTTTGGGGCAAAGAAGGGGGCTGTAAAATCCCTGAGCAGGAGAAGGGAATGTGTTTTTTGGTTCATCCCGAAAATGACTTGAACAGCATCATCTGAACTGGTGCACTGGTGGCTGCTGGTTCACTCCAGCCATTTTGAAAGGTCCAAAGAAATTCTATTCTCTAGTTGCACCACATGTACAAAAAAAAACTAGACCTTTTTTTTTGCTTTCAAATTTTATCAATCTTTTTTCCTAAATTCATTACTTTCTTTTCATCTCACTTTTTTCTTCTTCATTCTCTTATTACTTCTTCTTTGTGCTATGGAGAGACAAGAGAGTTGCATGTTTAGTGTAAATAAAACTTGTCTTTTGCATGAATTTTTTCCCAAAAAAATCAGTTTTTTTTCATTTAGATCATGCCAAGTGGGCTATGTGGACAATTTTTATGTTAGGAATGTGTCAATTTGCCAAGAGTGGGGTTTTTGGTTTTGAGTGATGAACCAATCAGAGACGTCTATCACCAAAAGAAAAACTAAATGTCAAGATTGTCTTCTCAAACTTGATGAAACCCTGCCAATCATAAATAAACCAAAGTACTCAAAAAAATAAAAAAAGAGGGAATACAAGGAACAAAATGGAAGGCCCCATGTCCAGAAGACAAAATAACCACCTAAGAGGGCAAACCACAAAGGGAACATCAAGTTCCTAAACCCCTTCCTCTCACGAGAAGCATATCAAATAAGAAAAGGGGTTAATAAATAATTACAACAACAAGAGAGATTTAGTAACTGAGATTTTGTTTCATCTGGAAATTTTCTTGTTCATGACAACTTTTATTTTTCCTTTCTCACCTTCCTTGCTTCATTTTACCATTCTCAAACCACCCCCCCTCCACCTTGGTCCTCACTTCCACTTGCTGGCCACCCTCCTTCTTCCAACCCTGGCCTCCTGGCATTTTCCACTAGTTCCCATGTAATTTTGAATAAGACCACCATTTACCTCATGTTATTTGATTCAAAAAATTTCCTACTTTTTTGGCTCCATTCTTTTTTTTTAAACTTAGTTTTTAAATGTAGATAAGCTCAAGTATGGAAAGACACATTTTATGTGCCTTCTCATATTCAAATGGCTCTGTTATGGTGAGGGAGATAAGTATGTAAGACTCACAGAGAAAAGAAAAAAACAAGGAAAAGCATGAATTTTTTTTGGTTATATAGATTTCAACAAAGGACATGTGGTGCATTCATTTAGGACGGATCCTTTTAGAGGAAATATTGAGGTTTGAATCTCTTGGAATTTATTTTACCTCTTTATTGTCTATGTACACATTTTCAATAACAATCCACTTCCCCCATATGCCAACATGTGTAAAATGTCATAGAATTTTTGAAAAGTTGAAAACACAAATGATATTTCATGTAATCAAGAAAGTCAGCTTGAAGTTGGAAAATGAAAATGGTTGGTGAAGTTAGGCCAACTTCTTCAAGCAAGTGGGATTGCCAAGGAATTTGGGGAAGTTCGTGTGAAAATGGGACAATGGAAGAATGCAAGGAAATGGAGCCAAAAGTTGGACAATGGATAAACTGAAGGAAGTTGCTTCAACATTTTTGAATAAACCTATAGAAGATTAAGTTGTCGCAATCAGTCTTTTTTTTCAAAAAAATTGTCAAAAGACCACATCCTTTTCCGAAAAGGGAAATTTTGTCACAAATTCTCCTTTTTTCAAAAAATTCGCCAAATTGCAAAACAAAACTGAGCTTTTGGGATAGGAGAAGTGTCTAAAAATAGACTCTTCTGTATTTGAGACCTGCCCGTGGCCGATATTCTGAGGGAGAGTCAAAAATCCAAAAGGGTCTATTATCGGCAGAGGGCGAGTCAAAAATCTGAAAGGGTCTATTTTCAGACCCTTCGCCTACATAAAGCACTAAAGTTTTTTTTCACCCTCATTCTGTCGTAAGATGCACTACAGGTATCCTTTTAAAGTTTTTTTCATCCTCATTCTGTCGTAAAGATGCACTACAAGTATCATTTTAAAGTTTTTTTCATCCTCATTCTGTCGTAAAGATGGACTACAGGTAACCTTCTAAAGTTTTTTTCATCCTCGTTCTGTCGTAAAGACGCCGTAAAGGTATCCTTTCTTTTCTCTTTGGCTTCTTTTTCGCTACACGTAGCTCGTCATTTTTCTTCTCTTGGTTTTCGTCTACTCATTTCTTCTGTTCCATCTGCAGCTCTCTACTTAGGATGTTGATGTTGCTGTTCAAGATGGCATGCTTCCGCACAGGCCAAATCTCCAAGCAGTCATGTAGCCCCTCCCTCTTGGAGGCATCCTTTGTTGGAGCTTCTTTCTTTTTCTTCTTGTTTTTGCTGCTGGCTTGTTTCAATTTCAGCTTACTCCAATCTCCTTGAGGAACAGGTGTGCCACCCACATGTTGCCCTGCATAGATGATGCAGCAACAGAAAGCAGCAACAACATCATGATGATGCTCTCCACTGCAAATGAAGTCGCGCTCATCTCCATGGATTTCAGAGCTTTCTACACTCTTTCTTCTTCTTCTTCTTCTCACAACGCTGCTACAACTATATGTGGTGAATCTCTAGCTACTCATTGCTTCTTCTTTGCTTGCACATTGGCACCAACAACAACAATTCAGATTTCTTCATAACCCTAATTCTGAAATTGCAAGAAACTCTGAAACAAATGGCAGCAGCAGCAACCCAGCTGCAACAATTGCATAGGGCTGCCCTATTTCAATGATGGCAACTCTGTTGTTCTTCTGATGGGCAATTGCTGCAAAACAATTACTAGCTCAACAAACTGGAAAGCACCCAATTCTAGCAAAAACCAGAGCACAGAGAGAGAGAGGTCAAGCAGAAGGAACAATGCCAGGGAGTGAGCAAGCGGAAAACCCTGAACATCAAAATTGATGATGGTACCGCAAGTGTGAAATCTAACCGCTGAAGAGGAAGCAGGGTTTTGTTGTTTCTTGTGAGCACGAAAGCTCAGCAATTTCGCGAACACGTAGATCAGCAACAAGAGCTCCACAACTGCCAGTGCTATGAAACCTCCCACAAACGATACCACAGACACAAATGATTTCTTTTGGTTTTCGTCTACTCATCCTCCATTTTTTAGAAAATTCTCACATTTTTTAAATTTTAGATGAATTTTTGCAATCAGAAAAAATAACTTAAAAAAGGAAAAAAAGTAAAAAGATGAGAAAAAGAAAAGAGAAAGAAAAAGAAAAAGATGAGACAAAAGAAGAGTACTTTCCATCACATGGAAGGTACGCTGCCAGGCTTGCTTCAAGAATGGGTTTCTCAGGGTGAGTGAGGTACACAAATGAAGAAAGAAAAAAAAAACTTCAGTGCATTATGTATAGGAGAAGGGTCAGAAAATAGACCCTTTCAGATTTGAGATCCCGGCCTGAAGCCGAGGGAAGGGGTCGAAAATCCAAAAGGGTCTATTTTGAGACCCTTCTCCTAAGTAAAGACCAGTGTGATTTTTCTTTCCGCTTCCTTTTATAAAATAAAGACAAAAGTGATCAAATGAGAAAAACGATGAAAATATGCAAAAGATAGAGTGCTAGAGTTTGAAAACCGTACCTTCGGAAACGTGGAAGGCCCAGTACAGCCTGTCCCCTAAGTAAAGACCAGCGTGATATTTTCTTTCCGCTTCCTTTTATAAATAAAGACAAAAGTGATCAAATGAGAAAAACGATGAAAGTATGCAAAAGATCGAGTCCTAGAGTTTGAAAACTGTACCTTCGGAAATGCGGAAGGCCCAGTACAGCCTGTCCCCTACGTAAAGACCAGCGTGATATTTTCTTTCCGCTTCCTTTTATAAATAAAGACAAAAGTGATAAAATGAGAAAAACGATGGAAATATGCAAAAGATAGAGTACTGAGATTGAAAACTGTACCTTCGGAAATGTGGGAAGGCCCAGTACAGCCTACCCAGTACAGCCTGCCTGTCAGACAGGCTGTACTGGGCCTTCCACATTCCCAAAGGTACAGTTTTGAATTAGTACAAAAAATTCAGGCCAGGGAGAGTCCCGAAAATACAAAGGAAAAAACTCGAGCTGGTCTTTAGGTCGGTACAATGGATGTGACCACATTCATGTGTACTGACTACACATTTAAGAGTTTCTCTTGAAAAGAAAAAGACTGGTGGTGGTCCCCATTACCTGACGAAGTTGAATTCCAATGATCCCAGGAAAGTTGGACGATGGATGAACTTAGGAAAAACTCGAGTCAGGTAGGTAATCAATGAACATGGGGGGAAGTGGACAATGATGAACAAAGAGGAAGTGGAACATTGGATGAACCTAGGGAAGAATATGGAAGTTGTGTACAAAGTTGGGAAGAGTGTACCAGTGAGCCATCACCCCTTTGACCTTTGATGCTTATGTTCCTTTTCAACCAGTGGTCCAACTTTTTCAACTTTCCTATTAACTCAAGTTCCATTTCTTGTTGGACTTTGTAAAAAAATCCATTAGTTTTAAAACATTTTACACAAGTTGGCAAGTGAGGAAATTGATCTTGGGATTTCATTAGTCTAGTTCCCAATCCAGTTCTGGGGCCTGATAAAGGACCACAGGTTCAACCTCCTGCTGGAATGTAAACTGGAATTTAACTTTGTTGTAGCCTTTTTCTTGCACAAGTTCTGATTCTCTAAACAGCCCAGGTAATCTATTTTGTTGGAATACCGGAGTACCTGGGCTGGTTTGGGACTGAGGTGTCTAACAACTATTTTTATTTTATCATTCACTTTCGTTAGTAAAAATAATAATATCTTACAACTAGACACTATACTAAATAATGAAGCTAATAGAGATATCCGTAAAGTGAGGAAAAGACAGCACCAGTACCCTGAGTTTGATCATACACAGGGTGAGATTTTTAAAAACCTGCAAAAAAGTACATTAGAATTGAAGGTGGGGATGAAACTCAGAAAACCATCAATTTCAAAGTCAGGAAAACACAGCACCAGTACCCTGAGTTTGGTCATACACAGGGTGAGATTTTTAAGAACCTGCACAAAAGTACATTAGAATTGAAGGTGGGGATGAAACTCAGAAAACCATCAATTTCAAAGTCAGGAAAAGATAGCACCAGTACCCTGAGTTTGGTCATACACAGGGTGAGATTTTTTTTTTAACCTGCAAAAAAGTACATTAGAATTGAAGGCGGGGATGAAACTCAGAAAACCATCAATTGATGGTTTTCTCAGTTTCACCCTGTCTTTCTTTCTTCCTGAGCGCCTCTATGGCTGCTGCTACATAGATTTTCATTGCTCCTACCTGTACAGCTATTGTAATTCATCTCAAACCTTGTGCATAAAATGTTGAGATTCAGCATTTCGTACTGAGTTTCAGCATTTCATACTGAGATTTAATAAAATTTCCTTACTTTATGGATATCACTAAAAGAGGGGTTAGGGGGTGAAAGGAGGCCCAAAGACAGGGTGAAGACAGGGTGAATTTGCGGATATCTCTAATGTGCTTGAGAGTTTCTTTCAGATTTTCGGCATGGTAGGTAGGTATTTTTCAGAATTTTCAGCAATTTTCAGAATGATTAATGAATGCCTAACCAGCCTAGGTACTAGGGTAGAAAGGGAACTGGACTCTGTTGCACCCAATCCTTTTGCACATCTGCAATTCTTTAAAAAATCAGATAATATTTTCTACAAAGGATAGAAGGCAATATGAACTTCTTGATCAGCTAGCCACTTTTAACTAGTTATATAACATTGGTACAGTACACCATCAGATCTCATGCTCTCTGTCATGCAAGTGAAACTGGACCCAGATTGGAATTTTCTATAACAATACACAGAAACTGTAGGTTATAGCTGGTTTAGAATCAAATCCTAAGCTTCTCTTCAAAACTGGTTACAAGTTAAAACCAACGAGGATAAAGTAGGGTTACAAACAATTGCATAACATCTATCTATGAAGGAAGGTAGTTTGTTTTGTTTTGTTTTGTAGTTATGAGATCCACGGCACCAGGATGCTTCAGGTTGTGTTCTTGGAGTCTTTGAAAAGCTCTTGACAATGAGGGGTGCATGGGCTTTGGTTCCATAATGTTTCGACTTGTGGTGCAAAAAGTTCTTGAATCTTGAATGATTTCTTCACTGAAAATTAAATTAAAAGTGTAGCTGAAAATTTCAGAGGAATTGGAATGTGCCTTTGGTGTTGTTGGAAAGATCTTGATGAGCAAGATTTAATGGAATTTAGTTGGTAAGATTTGGATTCAGAATGTGGGAGATATTGATTTTTAAGTGATTTCTGCCACTGAAAATTCAAATAAATTCCAAAAAACCAGGTTTTGGAAGGAAAAATCAGTTGAGACAGTGGTCACACTTGGGCCAACGGCAGAGGCCACACTAGTCTGCATATTAAGGTAGAGAGCTGTATAACATACAAAACACCAACACTGGTTATATGGGAATGTACCTATAAAACATATGTTCTACTTGCCAAACAAATATCTTGTAACTTTTGGAAATGAAAAGTATCCCATTGGATTGGGGTAAATCATTTTTGCTTGCTTCATCATCATCATCATTGATTTGCCACTATGTTCATCCAGCTGGACTAAAAGAGGAAGAAAGAAGAAGGAAGAAGTGGTTATAGCTTCCATCATTTTCTTTATTTGAATCCACAACATCTTAGCCTTCCGTCGCCTTTGTATTGAAGCAAACAGAATCTTATCAGCATCTGTGTAATCCTCACTAAAGAATTCTTCTAAAGTCCCAAGAAAATATAGGACTTCTGTTGCAGAAACATTAGAGCAGCCATGGAATTCAGGAAGATGTGTCATTTTCCGGATTTCCTTGTCCACTAGAAGCCTTTTGAATTCTTTTGTTGCATTGGCACATTGACTGCTCAAAGATGACACAGGCTGCAATTGTGGCCTTGGACTACGGGGTCTCCAGCTACTTGAACCAGTTGGGGGCTCAACTGGTTTCATTATATCCGTTGCAGGTGCCTCAACATAAAGTGATTGTCCCACTTGCAATTCAACCCTTTCTTGCATGGCCGCTGCCAGTTCTGCTTGCACCACATATTTTATTAGCTTTGCAAACTCCTCAACCCCCATGGTCACCATCCTGCTCGGACCATTGACCACCATGCCTTCAAGGACTTGAGTGCCTTGATCATGTGCCAGTGGACCATTTGCATCTTCCATCATCTCAAATGTTAGCTTGCACCATGGGTGTGTTGACGCTTCAATTCCACAACTTTCCAAGCTCAAATCCCATACTCCCCTCTAACCGAAACATGGTATGATACATCATACCATAGTAACAACTCTATTTTCACAAAAGGAGCAAAAGCCAATGAAAAAGAAAAAACCTTTGTCTCAAGCCCCAGGAAAACTGCCCCCCAGAAAACAGCAGTGGGTAGAAACTAGAAACCCCTCTGTCCATGACGCACTTGAGATTCTAGACTTCCCTGCTCAAAATCCAGTTAGTAGCTTTTACCAGCACAGTGGCTTTTCACCTAACATGCAGACCACTTTAGCCATCACAAACAAAAAAACCACTTGCACACCCATGCTAACACAAGTTTACAAACAATACAATTTATACATAGATTCTCCACCCAACTACGGACTCCTGATGATGAAGAAGAAGTGATTCAGTACTCTCCTAATCTCACAAAACTCTTGATTCTAGAGCTTCTATTTCACAGGGTGAAACCAAAAGCCCGAAAAAACTCCTACCCTAGCCTTCCTCCCTGCTCCTCTGAGTCTCCCCCTGCCTTCTATGTTCTTAAACTTTTCTACAGCTGCCAGCTTGTAGCTCTCTGTTGCCATTCCTGGGGCTTTTTGTTATGCATTCTGTTTTGATCTGGTAGTGAACTAGAGGTTTATGACAACAAGGCAAAGTGCTCCCTGATGCACCCACACCCACAGGATACATCACTGACAATAATGTTATTTCTTTCAAAACACAATTCATTCTATTTTGAGTGCTTGCAAGTTGCACATCTGAGAATCTTCTTGCATTTCAGACAATCAATCATGGGTGTCCAGCATATGGAGTCCATTCTCTTATCAAGTTCATCCTTTCAGAATACCTGCACTCCAAAAGAGTGGCAGTTTTTGTGTGTCAACAAGACTAGATTTGCTCATGTCGTGGTGCTTGCAACTCATGATTCTCTCTCTCCGGAGTCTGATGGAATTTTGACATCATGAGGGTGCAGAGATAAGCTACACAAATCACGTGTCAGTAGTTAGTTCAAGCTGTGCATTGATCCTGATCTTTTCTCATACCAAAATCAAAAACAAGAAAACTAGGTTTACTGCCATGAATGTGTGTTGTGTGCAAGAGTACCATGTGCACCCGGAAACATGTGCACAACAGATTCTGCAGAAAGAAATTCAAGCTTGATGCACAGCAACAGTTGTGGATTAAGCTCATCAGTGCTCAAGTTTTCAAAGCCAACAAAGTTTTGGTAGGCAATTCTCCTGCTGTAGATTCTTCAGACTTCTTCTTCATGACTCTTGTGACGAGCATTCAGCATTGTCTCTGATAGTGCCTCCCCAATGGGTTTGCTCCATAGGTATTTAGAGCTTTCAATAACCGTGACTACTCTTGAAGGAAGCGTCAGGAGCTGCCTCCTTTGCCTTTCAGATAACATGCCAACCATTTCCATTTGATGACAAAGAACTGCATCCAGAGTTGATTGATGAGTATAGTGAACTTTGGTGAATGCAATCTTGAAGAGGAGAAAAAGATCCCACTAGTATTCCTCCAAACCCCACCCCCAAAAAAAAACAAAAGAAGCATCAGAAGAACTTGGATGCTAACAACATAATCCTCAAGAATCCGAGAATTGAGCATTCCTGAAGAAAAATCTGAGAACTGAGCTTTCCTGAAGAATGTGGGAACTTAGCTGTTCTGAAGAATCTGAGAACTTCGATTTGTAGAAGAAGCAAACAACAACGACGACGACGACGACGACGACAAAAGAAAAAAAGCAACAAGTCTGAAGAGTCAAGCATACGGAGTTTCTTGATCAGATTTCAAAGAGAAACTTGGAATTTGAAGATGCAAGTGCACACATTATATTCAACAAACAAAAGCTCACTTAAACTAGCACATCCCAACACACAAAGCGCGAGTACCTTTCTCTGTTGCTAAGCACCGTCAAGAGATTGTCAAGAGTTGGAAGTACGCTTACATCAAAAATGCCACAAGAAATTTGTGTTGAAATCAGAATTGCCGGTTAAAAGTTTGCGTTGAAATCTTGGCCCAGCAAAGCGAAGTCCGGTCCCAGTACTTTCCCTTTCGACAAGAATGCCAAAGTAGGGTGAGGAGAGTCTAGGGTACAACCCACAAACAGGCTTTTTCGTCGTCGCCTTCAGATTCCTTCGCACGACAGACTCCTTTTCAAAATCCACAATCTTCGCAGAAAAAAGAAAAAGCTGCACAATCTCGCATCGCAACAAGAGAACAACAACACTTGTTGCCAATCCGCGATCTCTCTATCTCTCTCGTACGCGCATTAGGTAACTCAGTGGCTGCTTCTTCTTCTTCCTCTTCTTCTTTATTCTCGCTCTTTCTATCTTGAACAAGAAGCTCAAGCGGTTGTGGTTTCTTGTCTTGCATCGTTCCGGAAGTGTTGGTTTCTGATTTGAGACAGAAGATCTGAGAACTCGTCGTGGTGGGGGGACGATGAAGAAGGGGACTACCAAAGCTTTGCACACATCAGAAGTTGGGCTCACCAAGCCCGGTCCTGCTGTCATTCCCAAGGTTTGTTTGTTTGTTTGTTCTCTTTTGTTGTTGCTTTTGGGGATTCTTCTGCCTGCAAGCTGCTGCTGCTGCTGGAGGAGGAGGTTTTTTCTTAGTTCTGATGAATTCTGATTGGCTTTTCTTTCTTTTCTTGCTGTGTCGTGTTGTATGCGTGTGTGTGTGTGTGTGTGTGTTTCTGTGTATGGTGGGAGCAGATTGATGTTCAGGCATCGGAAGTAGATGTGGAGAAATGGAAGGGAGACATTCTGGTGCTGGGAGTCTTTGAAGGCAGCTTAGAGAAGAACAAACAAGGAGAATTCGAGAACGCAGAGCTGAGAAAACTGGATGAGTTTGTGGGTGGCCTCTTGAAGGAGATCACGTCAGAGGAAGATTTCACAGGGAAACCAGGGCAGTCCTCGTTTGCACGCCTTGCAGGCTATGGATTCAAGCGTGTGGGACTCGTGGGACTTGGGAAGGTGGAAGCCAGTGAGAGCTCTACTAAACCTTGGAAGAGCTTGGGAGAGAGCGTTGCCACTGCTTCCAAAACTTCTCAGGCCCATTCTGTTGCGATTCTTCTCCTCACCGGCTCTGCACAGCTTTCAGAGAACAGCAAGGTGGCTGCTGCATCTGCCATAACCTCAGGTATATTGTTTATGCTCAATTGAAAACACAAAACCCTCTTGAATCCAATATCTTTGCCTCAAGATTTTTTGCACACTCTGTTCCTTGAGAGCTTCTCTTGGATTGTGGTATCCATGCTTCGAGAGCTTTCTCTTGAATTCTGCTATCCATACATCACTTTCTTGCTGCTGAAGGAAATGGGAAGATTTTGCTTCCTGTCTTGTAGTAGCAAGATTTGATCACAAAGCTTTTGGAAAAAAGATGAGATTGTATATTGGGACTTGAAGCTGGTTTTTGAGGGTTTGTGGAATTATGGTGCAGGGTTAGTGTTGGGGTCTTTTGAGGACACGCGTTACAGATCAGAGTACAAGAGCTCAGCATTAGAGAAGGTAGAGCTCATAGGCCTTGGTGTAGGCAAGGAGCTTCAAGACCAGATCTCCCGGACTGTTTACCAATCTGCAGGTGTCATTCTTGCTCGACAACTGGTGAACTCGCCAGCCAATGTTCTTACTCCCAGTAAGTACACATTTCCTTTCAGCTCCAATCACTATAGAAGAATGTACATCATCTATTTGTTAGCTGTTTTTCAAGCTGATAAGCACCTTATGTGTTATGGATTTGTCAATCTGTGCTTACTACACCCCTCAACAAATGGGGTTCAAAACTCGTAGATTTTACCATCTACCAGTGCACTGCCACATGTTTCTCAGCACAGGTTGATGAAGGTTTGATCACATTTGTTTGTAGCAGAATGTTTGTCATCAAGTGTATGTGCATGTTTTGATTTGGATTGTTGACTCACAGCTATCTGAAACAATCATCATCTGCTCCACGTCTGCTGCTGCTGTCATGGATACTGCCCTGTCTTCACAAAGTCTGGTGTTTTTTGGTTCCTTTTTTTGTAGGTGTGCTGGCAGATGAGGCAGAAAACATTGCAGCAGCTCATGATGATGTCTTGTTGGCAAAGATTCTCGACAAGGAAGAATGTGAGGCACTTAAAATGGGGGCATACCTTGGTGTGGCCGCTGCTTCCACCAACCCACCCAAATTCATTCACTTACGCTACACACCACCCTCTGGCGATGTAAAGACCAAGCTTGCAATTGTAGGAAAAGGGCTAACCTTTGACAGGTGCATCATTCAACACATGATTTGCATTACTTTGCTCCTTTCAAATGGTTGAACCATTTTGCCGAATGAAGCCACCTTACAAGTAGGCATCAGGGACATAGTTTGTTGAGTTTTGAAGAAGTAGAGAATGGATCAATTGAGCTTATGAAGTTTGATCTGGTGAGTTTCTGCTGCTGTTTTTGGAGCTGAAACAGTGGTGGCTACAACATCAAGACTGGACCAGGCTCCATGATTGAGGTTATGAAGTTCGATATGGGAGGTGCTGCTGCTGTGTTTGGAGCTGCGAAAGCAATTGCAACAATCAAACCTCCAGGTGTAGAGGTAGTAGGAACCCAGGGTTCATCATTACTTAAGCATGTGATATCCTGGAAAAATGACATGCTCCAAGTTTTCTATTGCCCCTTGGTTCAGAAGTTTTACAATGGGTCCCTTCAGTCATGGAATTCCCAATTGAGAAAGGGCCTGAACAAATCCAAACATTGATTGTCCACAATTTTCTACAATTACATTTGTGTTTGTCTAGTATAGGGTTGGGTGCATGACTAATATCAGTGTTTCCACAACAGGTGAATTTCATTGTTGCAGCTTGTGAGAACATGATAAGTGGTGGTGGCATGAGACCTGGTGACATACTCACAGCCTCCAATGGGAAGACAATTGAGGTTTGTGTTGTGGGTGGATCCCATTCTTGTGAATTACTCAAAAGATAGGAGTGGTTTTTTTCTTTTTGATTTTTTGCAGTGCTTTTTGTCTTACAAGGTGGTTTGCTGCTTAATACAGGTGAATAATACGGATGCTGAAGGTAGGCTCACACTAGCAGATGCACTTATCTATGCTGGTCAGCTTAAAGTTGACAAGGTTTGTCCTGCTCACTCCTTTTCTCACACAAGTCAAGGCCATAATATATCTCCTTCGTGCCCTCTTGCCTGAGCTGGTTCTTATTCATTTCAGCTAATTGTGGATTTTGTGAGAGATAACAGAGTAGAGATGTTTGTGTGCAGATTGTTGATCTGGCAACTTTGACTGGAGCTTGCATTATTGCTCTTGGAACTGACATTGGAGGTTAGTGCTTCATCTCTTATGTCTCTTATATCAATTTCTTTTTTTCCAAGCATTGTTTTTCTTTCAAACCCTTGAGAATAGTTTTCTGTTGTTGACAGAGGATAGATGCTCTCTTCTGGAACATATTAGCTTGTCTGGTAGTGAGGAACTAGACACTGTTTTTTTGTTTGTAGTAATGGATTGTTGGGTGTGTGTGTGAGACAGGATTGTTTACCCCAAGTGATGCACTAGCTGAGGAGCTCTCAGCTGCGTCAAAGAAAGCTGGAGAGAAGTTATGGCGCATGCCCATAGAGGAAGCATACTGGGAGATGATGAAGTCTAATATTGCAGATATGGTTAACACAGGCGCCCGTGCTGGTGGTTCCATTACCGCTGCCCTATTCTTGAAACAGGTCAATATCAATCTATGGGTCTATGAACACTTGTAGTTTTCCTACTTATTTCATGATTCCTCCTGTTGTTATGATGATCAATCAACAAATAGTTTCACTCTGCTAAAACTGTGTAACATCTGGGATATGGGTTGCAGTTTGTGGATGAGAAGCTTCCATGGGCGCACTTGGATATTGCAGGACCCGTATGGAAAGACAAGACAGGAGGAACGGGTTTTGCAGTTGCCACATTGGTAGAGTGGGTTTCCAAGAACTCATCGGCTTAGATGATGTGCGGAATGGATGTCTCAAAGATCTGAGAGAGTTTCACATCATCATCATCAACACCCACAGCACAGATTATTGAGCACACCAAATTATGGTATCTTTGTCAGGACCCAACAACAATGGATGCTTTGCAAGATCTACCAGAGAGATATCTATGTATAAGCAACACTGATCAACTACACAACCAGTGCAATCATATCATTTGATCACACACTATTGGCATCTCAATTTCACAACTGATTTCTTTGAACTTCTTTTGAACTTGCAAAATTTGTCTTGTGTGCTTTTGTGAGGTCTTGAATATGTCTCTTGGGGAGTGGCTACACACATCCCAAGAATTTTTTTCCCCGTCAAATGTTTGATTTCGGAGTTTTGATGTAATTTTTATATGTCCATCTTAAACAACTTGCATGATTGTCAATGCTTTATCATTAAATGCACTGTTGCACAAAATGTATTAATTTTTCTTGTTTGATTTTGATACTGAAAAAATTATGCTCAAATGTTCAATTTTGTAATTGGCAATATGTGGTACAGATGACCACTAGAACAAAAGGCCTTAATTTTTATGCTTGGAAATGTTATGATTTGGTCAATTGCCTCCAGTTAGGATCTAAAAAAAAAATTATTCTTGATTTACTTTTTTAATTGATAACTCGCGTTCTTGAAACTTTAGTACATGTAGAAAATATTGAAAATAAAGATGATGAGTTCAAGAATTTTCTTTGTGGAATGCTTGCAAATTGATAGTGCAAATTTCACAAGCATGGTTACTTGCAACCCAAGAATAACTGTGCTTGTGAAAATGGATGACAAGTTTCATGACCTTTTTGAGCTGGCTTAGTTGGCAGTAGAAGAATCTATTTTTGTTGCATTAAGTTATTTGAGGGTTTTGATGGTGTCAAAGAGGTCACACAACACACACCCTGTTTTCTATCAAAGGTTCATAACCATCTTAAGAAATAAGGTTGTACAAGTTTTAATCATTTTTGTAACTCGCCGAGGTCTGGCTCATGGCATGTGAATTGAATCACAAAATTTGCAATATTGAACAAAGCTGAAAATTGATGTGAATGCGTAGGGAGGTCAGAAGGCCCACAAATTGTCAGTGGTGGGGTTGTTTACAAGTTGAGAACATCATCTATCTATCAAGGAAGGTAGTTTGTTCTGTTTTGTAGTTATAAGATCCATCGAACCAGGATGCTTCAGATCGTGTTCTTGGTGTCTTTGGAAAGCTCTTGATGAGGAGGGGTGCATGGGCTTGGTTCCATGATGTTTGGACTTGCGGTGCAAAAGTTCTTGAATATTGAACAATTTCTTCACTGAAAATTAAATTAAATTGTACCTGAAAATTTCAGAGGAATTGGAATGTGCCTTTGTTGTTGGAAAGATCTTCATGAGCAGGATTTAATGCAATTTATTTGGTAAGATTTTTGGATTCAGAATGTGGGAGATATTGATTTTTAAGTGATTTCTGCCGCTGAAAATTCAAATAAATTCCAAAAAACCAGGTTT
>Ga0116227_10011301_pt1 | contig 15048 bp, 12 predicted proteins | sample S1TSphgellanicum_FD_89693 | JGI IMG/M metagenome (GOLD analysis project Ga0116227, IMG submission 89693) | Host-associated microbial communities from peat moss isolated from Minnesota, USA - S1T2_Fb - Sphagnum magellanicum MG | ecosystem: Host-associated > Plants > Peat moss > Unclassified... | reverse complement strand
AGGCCGCCGGCAGCGCTGCCGCCAATCCTGCGGCCCCCAAGCCTGTCGACAAAGGCGATCCTGATGCGCGCTTCAAGGCGGCATTGGACCTGATGAAGCAAGGCCAGACGCAGGATGCAGAAGCCGCACTGACGGATCTGGTGAAAGACTTCCCGCAGTATTCAGGTCCGCTGACCGAATTGGGCATGATCTATGTGAAGTCCAAGCGCATGGACCTGGCGGCTTCGGCGTTTGCAAAGGCAGTTGCCAACAACCCGCAGAATGCCATTGCCTATAACTGGCAGGGCATCCTGTTCCGTGAAGCCAACAACTACGCCCGCGCTGAACAGTCCTACCAGCGTGCCCTGAACATCGATTCAAACTACGCCAATGCGCATTTGAACCTGGGCATCCTGTACGACGTTTATCTCAAGCGTCCGGATGATGCCCTGCAGCAGTACAAGGAATATCAACGCCTCGGTGGCGCTGACGATCTGCGTGTGCTGGTCTGGGTTGCTGATCTGGAGAAAGCCAAGAGCGCTGCTGCCGCCGCACCTGCTACGCCCGCACCGGCAGCCGTTCAAACTCCGGCCAGCCAGCCAGCCGCTGCTCCAGCAGCGGCCAAGCCCAAGACGCAGCCGACGGAGAAGAAACCGTGAGAACTTTATTTTTGCTGACGGTTTTGGCATTGTCCGCTCCCGCTTTTGTGCAGGCAGCCCCCGCCGCCAAGGCAAAAGCTGCAGCACCCGAGAACGACGACCAACCTGCCTTGGACACGACGGCCCGAAGCAAGGCATCTGCACCCGGCAGCGGCCTCGGCACCACGGTTATTACCGGCGAAGGCGAATCACCGCTGGGCCTATATCTGACGCCTTGGCGCGAATCCCGTCCTGAAAAAGACATTGATCGTCCGGCCCGCCTGTTGCAGGAAGATATGCGGCCGATTGATAAGGACGTCTTTGAGCGACAAGTGGAGTACTACGATGCACTCAGTGGTGCTGCCAAGCGCAAGAAGAGCGGGCCATAATTTTGTATCGCCCTTGCAATGCGTAGACGTGACAAAGCCTGTAACATTGATTTTTAACGATTAAATATCTTATAGCTGCACGCAAATCATTCATCGGATTGCGGGCAGCACTTTAAAACCTACACAGCTATAACGCACAACGAAACACCACTGAGGATTGCAGCATGGAATTCATCGAACACATCTTGGGCTTCTTCCAGAAAGGCGGCGCCTTCATGTACCCGATCGCGCTGGTTTTGGTGATTGGTCTTGCCATCACGGTAGAACGCCTGTTCCTGCTGCGCCGTGCCGCGCGTGAGAACCGGGCCCTGTGGGAACAGCTGCAGCCGTTGATCGAACGCAAGGACTTTGACAGCGCCGAACAGCTGGCCAAGGGTTCCGACAGCGCCGTCGGCCGCGTTCTGGGCGCTGCGCTTGAACACGCACGCACCCATGGCGCCAGCCGCGCTGAACTGGAACTGGCGGTTGAAGAAAGCCTGATGGAAGTGACGCCGATCATCGAAAAGCGCACCCACTACCTTGCCACGCTCTCCAACATGTCGACCCTGCTCGGCCTGCTCGGTACCGTTATCGGCCTGATCAGCGCCTTCTCGGCTCTGGCCAAGGCTGACGCGCTTGAAAAAGCCGACCTGCTCTCCGCCGGCATTTCGGAAGCCATGAACTGCACCGCCTTCGGCCTGATGGTGGCAATCCCGTTCCTGCTGATCCACGCTTTCCTGCAGACCCGCACCAATGATCTGGTCGACAGCCTCGAAATGGCTTGCATGAAGCTGGTCAACGCACGCAGCGCCGCCAACCGCGGCAACCGCTAACACCGCCGCAGTCCAGCCAGGAACGCCGCCGGATGAAATCATCCCATCACGTCCGCCGCATGGAGCGTCATAACCGCATGCGCTCGCGCGCCGTGCACCTCAACCTCGTTTCGCTGATTGACGTCTTTGCGGTGCTGGTGTTCTTTCTGCTGCTGTCGGCCTCGCTGGCCGCAGACCGCCTGAATGCACTGGGTCTCGACCTGCCCTCGCCGGACCAGGTCCCGAGCCAGCAGCAACCACAGAAGGTATTGACCGTCGTGATCCGCAAGGATCGTCTTGAGTTGATCAACCGCAGTGGCGCAAGCACTACCATCCCGAACACGGCACAGGGCTACGATTTCAACAGCCTCGCCAGTGATCTGGTGTCGATCAAGCAAGCACAGCCCGCCAAGGAAGACATCACGCTGCTGCTCGAAGCAGACGTCGCATACGACGTTCTGGTGCAAACCATGGACGCTGCACGCTCGCTGCCCAAGGACGTTCAGATTGGCGATAACCCATCACGTGACATGTTCCCGCAGATCTCCATCGGCGATGCGCCGGCTGCAGCGGGAGGCCAATCATGAAGTCCTCGCACAAGATCCGCCGTATTGAGCGCCAATACCTGCAGGGTGGCCGCGCGGTTCCGATCAATATCGTGTCGATGATCGACATCTTCGCGATCCTGGTGTTCTATCTCCTTGTCAGCATTGCTGCGGTTGAAATGCGTCCGAATCCGGACAATCTGCAACTGCCGAAATCGACATCGAGTGATCGCCCGCGTGAAGCCGCGCAGTTGATGGTGACGCAGAAGGAAATCCTGCTGAACAACGTCTTTGTCATGAGCACGCCCGATGCGATGGCGCTTGATGGCGATGTATTGCCAGCATTGAATTCCCAGTTCGAAGAGAAGATTGAATTGCTGCCTGACGCTCGTACCAACGAGAAGACGCGCGGTGAAATCAATATCCTTGCAGACAAGGCCATCCCCTACTCGCTGCTCAAGAAGGTCATGAGCACCAGCGGCAAGGCACGCTTCTCACGCACCTCGCTCGCGGTGACGCAGCAGAAGGGAGTCGCCCGATGAGCGCCGGCTTCGTTCTCAATAACCACTGGGATTTTGCGCAGCGCGCCGAGAGCCGCTTCAAGCGCATTATCCGTACGCTGGTCATCATCTATCTCATCGTTGGCGTCATCATCCCGTTCATCAAGCTGATCGGACAGGAGAAAGGCGGCGGCGACCAGGGCAAGACCCGCTACGCGCAGATGGTGCAACCGCATCAGGAAGCACCCGTCGCGCAGAAGGAAGAAGAACCTGCCCCGCAGCCTGAGCCGACCAAGGAAACGGAACCGCCCAAGCCCAAGAAGGAGGTTCAGCAGAAGCCGGTGCCGACCCAACAGCAGCAGGTACAGACTGCGCGCCAGGTGGCCCAGCGCTCGGGCCTGCTTGCCATGGCCAATCAGTTTTCCGATCTGCGTGACCGCAACCTGACCCAGTTGGACAGCACGCGCGCCATTTCGTCCGATCAGGCCGGTGGTGGCGAAGTGGTCGGTGATGCTTCACAGGCCTTTGCAGCCAACGCGGGCACCAGCAGCACTGGCATTGCCAGCAACACGCCAGGCAGCGGACAGCGTTACCCGAATGGCACCAAGCTGGACCAGCGCAAGACCACGACGGTGCAATCGCCTGTTGGTTTTGGTCGTGATACCAGCAAGCCAGGCCAAAGCGGTGATAGCGCGATCCCTGGCCGCACGGATGAAGAGATCAATGCTGTATTTGATCGTGCAAAGGGTGCATTCAATGCAATCTACACGCGTGCATCGAATCAGAATCCCAACCTGCCCTCGGCCGGCGTGATCGTCATTTCATTCACGATTCAGCCGGATGGTTCGGTCACTAATTGCAAGCTCGTCTCCAGTACTTTTGCAGACCCTGAAGTCACGAACAAAGTTGTTCAGCGCGCCAGCCTGCTTAATTTTGGTCCCAAGGCGGTTCCGGCATACTCAGTGCCGCACTATCCGATTCGTATTCAGGCTTCCTGATCTGTTTGGCGGGTGTTGCAAGACACCCGCCAACTGCTAAAACTGTCAGCCTCCTCCGACCGCCTTGCGGTACGCTTAGCGCAGGCATCAACCAGAAGGGATTCATATGGGTTTTCTGACCGGCAAAAAAGTGCTGATCACCGGCGTTGCCAGTGATCGTTCCATCGCAACAGGTATCGCTGAAGCCATGAAGCGCGAAGGCGCCGAACTGGCCTTTACCTACCAGGGTGAGCGCCTCAAGGGTCGCGTTGAGGAATTCGCGGCGGAATGTGGCAGCAAGATCGTGCTGCCGCTCGACGTAACGATTGACCAGGAAATCGATGACGTCTTCGCCGAACTGAAAAAGCAGTGGGGCGTTCTTGATGGTCTCGTCCATTCGATCGGCTTTGCCCCACGCGAGCAGCTGCAGGGCAAATACCTGGACGCAGTGACGCGCGAAGGCTATCGCATCTCGCACGACATCTCGGCCTACTCCTTCGCTGCGTTGGGCAAGGCCGCCAAGCCGCTGATGACCGGCCGCAACAGCGCCATGCTCACCCTCACCTACCTCGGCGCCGTTCGCGCAGTGCCGATGTACAACGTCATGGGCCCAGCCAAAGCCAGCCTTGAAGCCAATGTGCGTTTCATGGCGGCAGAACTGGGCGAAGAAAAAATCCGCGTGAACGGTATCTCAGCAGGTCCGATCAAGACCCTGGCTGCAGCTGGCATCACTGGCTTCCGCAGCATGCTGTCGAAGGCCGAAAAAGCCTCTGCCCTCAAACGCAATGTGTCGATTGAAGAAGTCGGTAACGCTGCCGCCTTCCTGTGCTCGGACCTGGCTTCCGGCATCACCGGCGAAATCATGTACGTCGATGCTGGCTACAACATGATGGGCATGAGCTTCGATACTGAATAAGTAACGCTGCATCAACAAAAAACCCGCCGAGCAGCTCGGCGGGTTTTTTGTTGTCAGTAATTCAGGCTTTCAGAATATCTTCGCCTTCCAGTCGCGCAACGACGACCGCACCGCAGGAATCACCAAATACATTCACCGAGGTGCGGCACATATCGAGGATGCGATCGACGGCAAGGATTACGCCCAGGCCTTCAAGCGGCATGCCAACGGCCGCCAGAATGACGCTGATCGCCACCAGGCTGGCCGATGGAATCCCGGCGACGCCGGTAGACGTGATCAGCGCCAGCAACGCAATCAGGAACTGGGTGGTGAGGCTCAGGTCCAGGCCGTAGGCCTGCGCCATGAACATGACGACGGCCACTTCGTACAGCGCCGAGCCATCCAGATTGATGGTCGCGCCCAAGGGCAAAACAAAGCTCGTCACTCGCGGAGAGACGCCGGCCCGGTTTTGAAGGCAGTCCAATGTCACCGGCAGTGTTGCCGCCGAAGAACTGCTGGAGAACGCCGTGAGCAAGGCAGGCGTCATCGCCTTGAAATGCCGCCACGGGGATACACGCCCGATCAGGCGCAGCGTGAGTGGCAGAACGATAAACATGTGCGTCGCCAATGCCGCCAGTACGCAGATGAAGAAGAGTGACAACGGTTTGATTGCATCGAGTCCGGTCAGGGCAATCGTTTTTGCAACGAGACCAAATACACCATAGGGCGCGAACTTCATCACCAGTCCGGTGATGCCGAGCATGACCTGCTGGAAACCCTGCCAGAAATTGCGTTGTGTACCTGCCAGCGGTTCTGGCAGGCGTGAGCAGAAATAGCCGAATGCGAGACTGAAAAGAATCAGGCCGAGGATATCGCCCTTGGCGGCTGCCTCAATCAGGTTAGGCGGAATCAGGCGCGTGAAAACACCGACGATATCGCCCATATCGTGATGGCCGATTCTTGCAGTGACATCATCACGATCCGTCGTCAGCCCCAGCAATGCGCCCGCAGGTTTACCATCGATAATCCCCGGCTGAATCAGGTTGACCATCGCAAGGCCCACCAGCACCGCGAGCAAGCAGGTGCCCATGTAGTAAGCGATGGCCTTGAGCCCCATGCGTGACAGGGCATTGGGGTCATTGAGACTGAGCAGGCCCTGGATCAGCGACGAGACAATCAAGGGCACAACCAGCATCTTCAAGGCATTGAGAAACAGATTGCCGATGAATGCACCGGCAACGATCACATGGCTTTCAGGCGTAAAAAAAGCTCCAGCAACAGCCGCCAGCGCTAATGCGATGGCGATCTGCCAGTGGAGCTTCATGTCAGGTCTTCGCTTTACGATTCAGGCGTCGGTGCAGCTTCTTTCACCGGCGTATTGATGACCTTGACCTTGATGTGCTGCTCAATCGACTTGCGGTAGCTGTTGAACTCAGCACCGGCCAGGGCATCACGCAGTTGCTGCTGCTCTTTGGCGACGACAGCAGGATCGCTCGCCGGCCACGGAGCGTCTTTGACTTCCGTGAGGATCACAACGGCGGCATCGCCATTGCCGAGCTTGATATCGCTTGCGCCAACGCTGCCCTGCTTGGGGCGCGGCAGGCGGAACAGCGCGGAAATCACTGAGCGATCTTCGCTGCTGTTGTCGCGACGGATCAATCCCACGGTCTTCAGGGTGAGGCCGCGAGCCGCGGCCAGTTCTGCAGCAGACTGACCAACGCGTGCAGCCGCAGCCATCTGCGAGGCTTCAGTGGCTGCCTTGGTGCGAGCGGCTTCCGTGCGCAAATCATTGCGAACGGTTTCGATCACTTCGGTGAGGGGCTTCTGACGCGGGGCTTCGTATTCAGCCTTGCGGATGACAACAACCTTGCCAGGAGCAATGGTCAGCGGCTTGCTGTTGTCGCCATCGCCCACTACTTCCTTGGAGAAGGCCGCCTGCTTGACGGTGTCATTGGCCGCGATGCCGGGGCCGCCAGCACGGGTCAGCCAATCGGTCGTTTGGACTTCCAGGTTCAGGGCCTTGGTGATGGCGTCGAGCGAAGCCGGGTTTTCGAATGCGAGCTGTTCAAGTTTTTCGGTTTGTTCCTGGAAACGCTTCTGCAGTTCGCGCTGGCGATAAAGATCAGACAGTTCGGCCTGAACCGCCGCATCTTCAAACGGACGGGTCTTGGCAGCCTTGATTTCATCAAGGCGAATCAGGTGCCAGCCGTACTGGGTCTGCACGGGTTCAGTGACTTCACCAACCTTGGCCAGTGCATACAGCGGCTTTTCAAACTGATCCGACATCATGCCGCCACGCTTGATCCAGCCGAGGTCGCCACCTTGCGACTTGGAGCCAGTATCGTCTGACACTTCCTTGGCCAGATCAGCAAAGTTGGCGCCGCCCTTGAGCTTGGCTGCGTACTCTTCGATTTTTTTCTTGGCCGCGGCCTTGTCCGCGCCAAAGGCCACGAGGATATGGCTGGCCTTGCGTTCTTCCGGCGTCGAGAAGCGTGAATCCTTCTCGGCGTTGTAGATCACTTTCAGCACATCAGCCGTTGGCGTCACTGCCTTGGACAGCGCGTCCATCGACAGTTCGACATAGGCGAGCTTGATGCGCTCAGGTGCCGTGAACTTGGACTTGTCAGTTTCGTAACGTGCCTTGATCTGATCGTCGGTCACCGTAACCTGCGAGAGGTATTTGGCGGTGTCGAGCACTGCATACGAGAGCCCGCGCTCTTCATTGGCCACGCGATAGGCTTCCGCGACATCAGCGTCGGTGACGAAGGCGGTGTCGATCACCGCTTCGCGAAGCTGATCGATTTCCAGCGAGTCACGCAGCTGGGTTTCAAAACGCTGCGGCGTCAGGCCCTGGCGGGACAGCGCGGCCTTGTAGGCATCGGTCGAGAACTGGCCGTCTTTCTGGAAAGCGGGAATCGAGCTCAGGTATTTGAGCAGCGATGCATCGCCTGCGCGATAACCGGCCTGGCGCACGTACTGGCGCATCATCGATTCCTGCGTCATGTCGTTGAGCACGGCTTCGCGGAATTTGTTCTGGTCGAACATGTCAGCGCGGAAACGCTCGCCCATCATGGCCTGGAACTGCTGGTAGCGCTGTTCATAGCCGGTGCGGAATTGCGACTGCGTAATGTCCTGGTCGCCAACCTTGACCACAACCGGGTCACTGCCGCTGGTAAAGAATGATTCAACACCCCACAACGCGAAGGGAATGCCAATCAAACCCACTACCACCCAAACCAGCCAGCCCGTCAGCTTGTCACGAATCTCTTGCAGCATGCAGTCCTCGGAAACACTCGAATAGTGAGGTAATAAAAAACCCGGTCTGTGGCCGGGTTATAGCCTTGCAGAGGGACGAATCCCGCCATCGAAGCAGATAGATTCCAGCAACACTGGAGGGCATCTGCCCGGATAGCCCGATTATAGCTGTTTCCACTGGGTACAAGGCCTAGGGAAAACCTACTTTGGCCCGAAACCGGCCTTGGGGCGGCCATATATGCCGCCTATATCTTTTTGCCCAGCCAGTGGCCTCGAAACCCTACGCCCGGCGGCTCTCTAATGCTCCTGCCGCAAGTGCGGCGTAACCGAGCGGCAACATGGCCGACTTTCTCTACCTGATGTTAGGGCTCGCAGGCTTCCTGGCCCTGGCGATCTATGTCCGCTTTTGCAGCCGTCTCTAGGAGCGCGCCATGGCCTTTGAATACTGGATTGGCGGGTTCACGGTTCTGTTCCTGATCGGCTACCTGCTCTACGCGCTGTTGCGCCCTGAACAGTTCTAAGGAGGACTGCAGATGACGATCAATGGCTGGATTCAAATCCTGGTCTATTTTGCGCTCCTGACCGCGCTGACCCGCCCCATCGGCGGCTACCTCTATCGCGTCTTCAACGGTGAGCGCATCTGGCTTGCCCGCGCCCTGGGCAGCGTGGAACGTGGTTTCTACCGCTGTGCCGGCGTCGATGCCCACACCGAGCAGGGCTGGATGGGCTACACACTGGCGATGCTGGCCTTTAACCTGGTGTGCTTCGTGGCGCTGTTCCTGCTGCTGCTCGTGCAGGGCCACCTGCCCTTCAACCCGCAGGGCTTTGGCGCGCTGACGCCTGACCTCGCGTTCAACACCGCGATCAGCTTTGTCACCAATACCAACTGGCAGAGCTATGGCGGTGAAACCACGCTGAGCTACGCGACCCAAATGCTGGGACTCACCGTCCACAACTTTGTATCGGCGGCGACCGGCATCGGGCTGGCCCTTGCGCTCGTGCGTGGGTTTGCACGCCGCTCGGCAAAGACGGTCGGCAATTTCTGGGTTGATTTAACCCGTGCCACGCTCTATGTGCTGTTGCCGATCTCGATCATCGCCACGCTGTTCCTGATCTGGCAAGGCATGCCGCAAAACCTGTTGGTCTATACCGACGCCACGACGCTGGAAGGCGCCAGGCAAACCATTGCCCAGGGACCGGTTGCATCACAGGTCGCCATCAAGATGCTCGGCACCAATGGCGGCGGTTTCTTCAATGCCAATGCGGCACATCCCTTCGAGAACCCAACGGCACTGTCCAATTTCCTGCAGATCCTGCTGATCTTCCTGATTCCCGCCGGACTCACCAACACCTTCGGCCGCATGGTCAAAAGCGAGCTGCAAGGCTGGGCGCTGTATTCCGCAATGTCGGTTCTGTTCCTGCTCGGTGTCGCGAGCTGCTACTGGGCAGAAAGCCAGGGCAACCCGCAGTTCCCGGCCATGGGCATCAATCAGCCCATCGGCAACATGGAAGGCAAGGAAACCCGCTTCGGCGTTGCCAACTCTGCCCTGTTTGCCACGGTGACCACCAATGCTTCCTGTGGCGCCGTGAATGCCATGCACGACAGTTTCACGCCCTTGGGTGGCCTGGTGCCAATGGTCAACATCATGCTGGGTGAAGTGATCTTTGGCGGCGTCGGCGCAGGCCTCTATGGCATCTTGCTCTACGCGCTGATCGCCGTCTTCATCGCCGGATTGATGGTGGGACGAACCCCGGAATACCTGGGCAAGAAAATCGAAGCACGCGAGATCAAGCTGACGATCCTGGCAATACTTTGCCTGCCCTTATCGATCCTGAGCTTTACGGCGGTCTCCAGTGTCTTGCCGCAGGGGCTGGCAGGGCTGGCCAATAGCGGACCGCACGGTTTCTCGGAAATGCTCTATGCCTACACTTCCGCCACCGGTAATAACGGCAGTGCGTTTGCGGGCCTTACTGCCAATACGCCGTTCTATAACATCACGCTGGGATTCGCGATGCTGATTGGCCGCTTCGCATTCATCGTCCCGATGATGGCTACCGCCGGCGCTTTGGCCGCGAAGAAATACACGCCACCGTCTGCGGGAACTTTCCCCACTACCGGCGGCCTGTTCATCGCCCTGCTGATTGGCGTCATCGTCATTGTCGGCGGACTGACGTTCTTCCCTGCCATTGCCCTGGGCCCCGTTGTCGAGCATCTCGCGATGCTGGCTGGCAAGGCTTACTGAGAACTCCCATGACCACACAGAAAAACGTTCCCGCGTTGTTTGACCGCGCACTGATCCTGCCGGCCATCCGTGACGCTTTCATCAAGCTTGATCCGCGAACCCTCGCACGCAATCCGGTGATCTTTATCACGGCATTGGTGTCGATGCTCGCGACCATCCTGTTCATTCACGATCTGCTCGGAGCAGGCCAGAATCTGTTTTTCTCCGCACAGGTGATTGTCTGGTTATGGTTCACCGTACTGTTCGCCAACTTTGCCGAGGCGATTGCCGAAGGCCGTGGCAAGGCCCAGGCCGCTTCCCTGCGGAAGACGCAGACACAAACCATTGCAAAAGTGCTGGTGTCGAACAACAACGATGCGACACGCAATGTCCCGGCGTCACAGCTCAAGGTCAATGACGTGGTGCTGGTTCGCGCAAGTGAGCTTATTCCAGGTGATGGCGAAATCATTGAAGGCGTTGCTACCGTCGACGAATCCGCCATCACGGGTGAGTCAGCACCTGTGATCCGCGAGTCTGGCGGCGATCGCAGTGCGGTGACCGGCGGGACACGCGTGCTCTCAGACGTGAGCAAGGTCCGCATCACTGCCGCAGCAGGCAGCAGCTTCCTGGATCGCATGATTTCATTGGTGGAAGGCGCGTCACGCAAGAAAACGCCGAATGAAATCGCACTCAATATCCTGCTGGCAGGCATGTCCCTGATCTTTGTGTTTGCGACTGCGAGCATTCCCAGCTTCGCGACATATGCAGGTGGCTCGATCAGCGTGATTGTCCTGGTTGCACTGTTTGTCACGCTGATTCCCACGACGATTGGCGCACTGCTGTCGGCGATCGGCATCGCCGGCATGAACCGCCTGGTGCGCTTCAACGTACTGGCCATGTCGGGCCGCGCGGTAGAAGCAGCCGGCGACGTTGACGTGCTGTTGCTCGACAAGACCGGAACCATCACGCTGGGTAATCGCCAGGCCGCGGAGTTTGCGGTCATGCCAGGCGTGACGGAGGCCGAACTGGCAGACGCTGCCCAGCTTTCAAGCCTCTCGGACGAAACGCCCGAAGGCCGTAGCGTGGTGATTCTGGCCAAGGAAAAATATGGCCTGCGTGGCCGTGACCTGGCCAGCCTCAATGCCCGCTTCATTCCGTTCACGGCGCAGACGCGTATGTCGGGTGTCGATATCGACGGCCGCATCATTCGCAAAGGCGCGATTGATTCAATCACTGAATACGTTCAGCGCATTGCGGGCCCGCATGCGGTACCGCCGCAACTGACAGAAGTCGCGAATCGTATCGCCCGTGCAGGCGGCACGCCGCTGGCGGTTGCCGAAGGTGATCGTGTTTTAGGCGTGATCTATCTCAAGGACATCGTCAAAGGCGGCATACGCGAACGCTTTGCCGAACTGCGCCGCATGGGCATCAAGACAGTCATGATCACCGGTGACAATCCCCTCACCGCAGCCGCCATCGCCGCGGAAGCCGGTGTTGACGATTTTCTGGCCCAGGCCAAACCGGAAGACAAGCTTGCGCTGATCCGCAAGGAACAGGCCGAAGGCAAGCTGGTGGCGATGTGTGGCGATGGCACCAATGATGCGCCGGCATTGGCACAGGCGGATGTTGGCGTCGCCATGCAAACCGGCACACAGGCGGCGCGTGAAGCAGGCAACATGGTCGACCTTGATTCCGACCCGACCAAGCTGATTGAAGTCGTCGGCATCGGCAAGCAATTGCTGATGACCCGCGGCGCCTTGACGACGTTCTCGATTGCGAATGATGTCGCCAAATACTTTGCGATCATCCCCGCCATGTTTGCAGCGATCTATCCGCAATTGAACGCGCTCAACCTGATGCATCTGGCGACACCGCAGTCCGCCATCCTGTCGGCGATCATCTTCAATGCGCTGATCATCATTGCACTGATCCCGCTGGCCTTGCGCGGCGTCAAATACCGGCCGGTAGGCGCAGGTCCCCTGCTCGCACGCAATCTGCTGGTGTATGGCGTTGGCGGCATTGTCGCGCCCTTCATTGGCATCAAACTGATCGACCTGGCGGTCAGCGCCATCGGTCTGGCTTAAAGGAGAAACCCTCATGCTCAGTCATCTTCGCCCTGCACTCGTCTTGTTCGTGCTGCTCAGTCTGCTGACCGGCGTCGCCTATCCACTGGCAATGACCGGCGCGGCTAAGGCACTGTTTCCCTCCCAGGCCAACGGCAGCCTGATCCAGAAAGATGGTCGCATCATCGGCTCAAGCCTGATCGGCCAGAATTTCACGAGGGATGGTTATTTCCACGGGCGCCTGTCCGCGACCTCGGACACCGATCCCAAGGACCCCAGCAAAACCATTGCCTCACCTTACAACGCTGCCAATTCGGCAGGTTCCAACCTGGCGCCTACATCCAAGGCCTTGCTGGATCGCGTTGCGGCGGACAGCGCGAAACTCAAGGCCGAGAACCCCAACGCTGCCGTTCCTGCCGAGCTGGTGACCACTTCCGCCAGCGGGCTGGATCCCCACATTTCACCGGACACAGCCCTGTTCCAGGTTCCACGTATTGCGCATGCACGCGGCCTGAGTGAATCGCAGGTCACCGCCCTGATCCGCACGCATACCGAAAACCGGTGGCTGGGGCTCCTGGGCGAACCGGTCGTCAATGTTTTACAGCTGAACCTGGCGCTGGACGCCCTCGGGAAGCCGTAGAATGCGTACCTAGATGCGAGCAAACGACGTCCGTGATCCACAACGTCCATCGCCCGATGCGCTGCTAACGCAGGCCCAGGGCGAGCAGAGAGGCCGTCTTAAAATATTCCTGGGCGCAGCGCCGGGAGTCGGCAAGACTTACGAAATGCTCAGCGTTGCCCGGCGCAAGCTGCTGGAAGGTGTCGATGTGGTCGTCGGCGTGGTTGAAACCCACGGCCGCATCGAAACCGAAACCCAGCTTGATGGGCTCGAAATCATCCCACGCCGCGAAGAAATCCATCAAGGCCGCGCACTGCTGGAGATGGATATCGATGCCATCCTCAAGCGCCATCCGCAAATCGTGCTGGTGGATGAACTGGCGCACACCAACACCCCAGGCAGCCGCCATCCCAAGCGCTATCAGGATGTCCAGGAACTTTGCGCCGCTGGCATCGATGTCTACAGCACGCTCAACATCCAACACGTCGCCAGCCTCAATGACGTGGTCGCCAGCATCACGCGTGTGCGCGTGCGCGAGACGGTTCCCGACTCCATCCTTGAGCAGGCTGATGAAATCGAGTTGATTGACCTGACGCCAGATGACCTCATGCAGCGGCTGCGTGAAGGCAAGGTCTATCACGGTGCAGCGGCTGAACGCGCGCTGGATCATTACTTCACGCCAAGCAATCTGACAGCACTGCGCGAGCTGGCACTGCGTCGCACGGCGCAACGGGTTGACGAGCAACTGCGCCAGCAACGTCGCGTGCAAGGCGTCGATGAGGTCTGGGCCGCCAGTGAACGCGTGCTGGTTTGCATCAACGAATCACCGGGCTCCGAATCGCTGGTGCGGCACGCCAAGCGTGTTGCGGACCGCCTCGGCGCGCCATGGACCGCGGTCTATCTGGAAACCGAACGCAGCCGCCAGCTCAGCGAAGCGCAGCGAGATAACGTCGCCCAGACCTTGCGTCTGGCCGAGCACCTGGGTGCCGATACGCTGACGCTGCCTGGCGAACGCATTGCCGATGATGTGCTGCGGATCTGTCGCGAGCAGAATGTTACGCAGGTCATCGTCAGCAAATCACGTCGCTCACGCTGGTTTGAATGGTTGCATGGCTCGGTGGTGGATGAGCTGGTTCGCAAATCCGGCAACATCACGATCCAGGTCTTCGCGGAATCCGGTAACGCCGCGCAACGCGCCGCAGCGCCGGCACCGGAACAGCGCGCGCGACTGGAGATTGCCTGGGGCAAGCCCGGGGATTACCTGGTGACAGCCTTCTGGGTGGTGCTGGCCACGGGCATCGGCATTCTGATTGATCGCGAAGCCAGCATGGCCAATGTCTCGTTGATCTTCCTGCCTGCGGTTTTATTCAGCGCGACGCGGTACGGTTTATTGCCGTCACTGTTCGGCGCGATCATGAGTTCGCTCTGCTACAACTATTTCATGCTGCCGCCGTTGTATACCTTCACGATTGGCGATCCTGACAATGTCCTGGCCTTCTTCGCTTTCATCGTCGTTGCATTCCTGATCAGCCACCTGACCGCCCGCACACGGATTCAGGCGCAGTCTGCCCGCGATCAGGCGCGTACGACGGCAGAGCTGCTCAACTTCAGCCGTCGCCTCGCCGGACTGCGCAAGCTCGATGAACTGATGGAACTGACTGTAGCGCAAGTCACGCAGATGCTGCATGTCGAAACCGTACTGCTGACGCCCCTTGAGGGTCGCCTGCAACTGCGTGCGAGCATGCCGGCGATTCCATCACTGGACGAAGCGGATCTTGCCGCTGCAACCTGGTGCCTTGAAAAGAATCGCCCGACAGGCCGTGGCTCGGATACCTTGCCCGGAGCACGCAGGCTGTTCCTGCCGCTGCACAACGGCACTACCGGGCTCGCGGTCATTGGGGTCCGGCATGCGGATGACGATGCGCGCCTGGAGCCCGACAAGCGCCGCTTGCTGGATGCGTTGACGGATCTTGCCGTCATTGCCTTTGAGCGCATTCGCCTGGCGAGCGATGTGGACCAGGCCAAGATGCTGGCTGAAACCGAAAAGCTCCGCACGGCGCTGTTGACCTCCATCTCTCACGACCTGCGCACGCCACTGGCCAGCATCCTTGGCTCGATCACCAGCCTGCGTTCCTACAGCGATCTCTACAATGCGGCGACGCGCGATGAACTGCT
>Ga0116227_10011298_pt1 | contig 15052 bp, 16 predicted proteins | sample S1TSphgellanicum_FD_89693 | JGI IMG/M metagenome (GOLD analysis project Ga0116227, IMG submission 89693) | Host-associated microbial communities from peat moss isolated from Minnesota, USA - S1T2_Fb - Sphagnum magellanicum MG | ecosystem: Host-associated > Plants > Peat moss > Unclassified... | reverse complement strand
TAAATATTTTATAGTAATTTTACAGTAATTATGAAAATTAATGTTATGTTTAACAAATTATTGTATTTATAGTTAATAATTACCAAGAGAAAAAAATTACTTGACCTATAATAATTTTTACAACAATAAATGTTATTATACAATAAGTAATGTAATTATTTGAATAATAATTTTTTAAAAATTCGTGCAAGAATTTACTTTCTAATAAAAGTTTTTAATTCATTATTTATAATTTTAAATTATTTAATTTTAAATTATAGCCATTAAATTAGTTTCACATTAATCATATTATATATGAGTTATGTATTAATAACTTGTGAGTAACTAGATAGCTAGTTTGTTAAATATTAAGAAGGTATTACTTATTTAAGTAATTGATAATGAATACTGAATATTTGTAGTGTATAGTTTATAATTTAAATTTATGTAAATTTCATCATTATTAATTAAATGATTATCTAATTATCTAGTATTTGAATTGTTTAAAAATCTAAAAACTAAGAAAGTAAGGCATGAAGAAAGTTTTGGAATTAACACTTAGTTTGTAAAGAAGTTGCAACTTCAAAACTTATCCCATATTGTTTGTTCTTCATTCCTATTTTGAACACTATATAAACAAAAGGGGTGTGCCTATCCAATTTCACATTAAAAAATTTGTGCACGTTGGATGAGCTAATCAAAAGGTTCAACCCAAAACAAGAAAAAAAATAATGCACAATTCTAAAATATTTACCTCCCCAACCTACTTATCTATCTAGCTAGGTAAGTACCTAGTTTGACCTACCCATTTAGGTCAGCCTATATACCTACCTACCTAAGTACCTACCTATATGAGTAGGTATTTAACCTAGGAAAATAGGACCTACCTATTTACTTTTTTACCTAAGTAGGTAGATAGGTAGGTAAGGATTGTAAGGACCTATTTATGTACCTACCTAGGTATCTAACAACCTAATATTAATATTTTTATTAAATTATTTTTTTAATGTCACATGGCATATTTACATTGGGCCATGTGTCATAATATAAGATCATCCAAGTATTTGAATTAAACATTTTAATTGATTTCATAATAATAATAATAATAATAATATATTAAAACACGTGGCAGCACATGATTTGCCTTCAATTGTGACCAAAATAGTTTCATCTTAGTCGCATGTGACAATACGTATATAATGGAGTCAAAGGATGAAATGTATTTGTTGACTTCTTCTTTCATACAATACCCTTTGTCATTTGCGATTAGTTTATCACATGCAACTTCTTGTTTTAAGCGACTAAAAGGATTTTAGTTGCAAAATGTTTCTTGCGACTAAAATTTAGTCACAAAGAGTAGTTGAAAATACATGTTTTTCTTCTAGTGTGTGCATTAATGTATATAATTTGTATATACATTGATGTGCCATGTACTTATGTAATTCACAAACATGCAGTGGTTAATGAATGGTGCCCAAATTTTTTTTTTGATAAAACATGAAAAAATAAAAATAAAAATTCATAACATGTATTTTTTGTCACGATATATCTATGAAAAAATATAGTCCATGACTCTATAACCCAAAAACAATTTTTTTATATTGATGCAACACTTTAATCCACAATACATTAACTTGTGAACTCGTATATCCATGTTAGTTTTTTAAAATTAGAGTTTACTTAGTGCAACATGTGAATATCCAAAATGACTAATTTTTTTATTAAAAAAAATTCCTAATCAACTAGTCCTTTTTTACCAAAACCAAAACCCTACAAATTACATATTAGTCAATTTTTGTCTCATTTCATTAAATACCTAGTGAATTTGGGTAGTTGCAAAACCCATGAATCCTTCTTGTGTAAAGTAGGTCACATGTATAAGCCCTAAATAGCCTATATTGACCTTAGGTAGTCTTACATGACCCCTAAGGTAAGTTATAATAACCCTTAGGTAGCCTACATAACCTTTAAAATAACTTACATAGCCCTTAAAGTGGCTTATAATAATCCTTAAGTAGTCTACATAACCCCTAGTTAAATAGCCTACATAAAATTTTAATAGGCCTACATAACCCTTAAGGTAACATATAATAGCCCCTAGATAGTTAGTGTATCCCTTAAGTAGCCTATAATAGCCCTTAGGTAGCATATGGTAACCCTGACATAGGCTTACATAGTCCTTAGGTAGGCAACATATGTTGTCCCAAGGTAGATCCTTTAGGGAGCCCCTAGCTATTAGGTCCCTAGGTATTGTAAAAAACCCCTAGGTAGCTTGCAGCTAATAATGCTTTGTAGACCCTAACATTGCTTTTAAAAAACCCTAGGTAAGTTTATTTTGGTGTTAAGTAGGCCTTTAGATAAACTTGGGTGGATTTATGATGGCCCTAAGTATGTTTATGTAGGGCCTAGGTAAACCTTAAATTTACATAATTTACTTAGGCTTGTTTAGGCGAAGGTAGGTTGAATAGGCTATTTAGGCACAATAGAAGAAATGTTTATTGAAATGTGGTGACAAATTATTTCACATTAAAAAAATTGGTGCAATGGTTAGGAGTTTGTACCTCAAAGTGGAGGTGAGGGGATCACATTTTAATTCTTGCAATGTAAACTAGCCTAAGTAGTTTAGGTGTTTAAGCTAGGCCACCTAAGGTGCATATATTTAGTCTAGGTGGCCTAGCCTAGTCTAGGAATTAGGAGACTAAACTAATGAATTAGATATTATTAAATTCACTATGTCCATAACAATTAGTCCCCATTCACAAAGGGGCTAGCCATGTTCATCATGGTAAATTTGGTTTAATTAAAATCTAGTGAAACACAACATCACATATTGTAGTAGTGTTTTTTGAAGCCCATGTAAACATATAGACCTATCCATGCTCTAGACATTGGTTGTCATTACAATTCACTCATCTTTCATTCCATGGATTTGACTATCGACCCCAATAAAAATAACATAACAATTTCTCTTAATCTATATCTTCTTCATCATGTGTGGTAAATACATAATTTTTAATCCTATATTTTGATCTAATTTTGGACTAAAACATATCATAAAACTAATACTAATAAAATATGTTCATTTAGATCTACTCATATCGATTTTTAGAATTAAAATCCAATCATGAAAGTATGAGAAAAACATCAAAACAACAAATCTAGCTATGGAATTGAAGCTTTTCCAAAAAATAAAATGCTCTTATTTCATATTCCATCAAAACTCAATGTTCTACAATGAATAATCCTCTTCCCATTCTCTTCCTTCTTCCAAGACCATCTAAAAAAATAAAATCCTATGATATATTCAAATGCAAAGAATGACCAAAACTATGTAATCTAGCTAGTAATTCTTAAAATAATAACTAGGTAAGTAAAAATATACTAACTAACTATTAACATGAGTAATTATTCCCTTAACATTACCCCACTCGTACTTTGAATTATGTCCTAAAATTTTGGATCAAAATATGTTAAAGAAAGTTAAATCTGATATTATTTTTAATCCTGTGAATAAAAATTGTGATGTTGATCTTACTGTACTATAGTTTGATATGTTTATGTTTGTTATACTTCAAATTGAACCAATGTCTAATTCTCTATTGTATGCAAAGTCTATTGTTGTTTTTCTTGTGTTTATGTTGACTATTGTGCAATTGTTTGATGATGTGTTGTTGTCTATTCCTATGACTACAACTTTGATGTCACTTGTGGCTATTGCTGTGACTACAAATATGATGTAATTTGAGTCTACTCTCACTATTGCAGCTCTAGTGTAACTTGTAGCTGCTGATGTCACTATAAATATGATGTGATCTAAATATGTTCATGTTGTTGCAATTATAATATAAACTTAACCTAAATTCTATGTTCCTTAATTTGTATCTACTCCCCTATTTTAGTGGATGTAGATGTGTATTCTCGAGAATTAACCTCTTATAAAATAAATTCTATTGGTTCTAGCGTCTATTGTGATGCATATGTCATACCACCAACCTCCCCTTGGGGACTATCCTTCCCTCCTCTGATGTCTGCCGATTCCTCCTCTTCTATTCTTGTACTTGATGGTCTTGCACCATCAAATTTCCTCTTTCTTTTTCCTCATTTGAAGTTTTTGGTTTTAGAATGAGGACTAAAGGTTCATATTGAAATGATGGTATGACCTTTTCCATTTGAAATATTGTATGCATGTATAGCCTTTCATTTCTTTCATACCATCTACAAACCTTTCCAATATATTTTTGGACAATATCATGTGCTACACCCCACCATAGATCTACATCTTTTTCTTCCATTGTCAATGTTTCAAGTTTTATTTGAAATAAAGTATGTTGCTTTTTAAGTTCATTGTTTTCTCTAAAGACACTATCATAATTGAAAGGCTTGATTCCATGGGCCTCCTCTAGAAGTTTTTGCAACTTTTCATTAAAAGCCATCTACTTCTATAAATTTTTGTCCATTTCTACTTGCTTTTGGTCAAATTGCCTTTGTACCTCATTCTTGGCTTGATATGCATTACCAATGTCCACTAAGCTCTTCTAACTCCTTATGCTGCTTCAAAAGAGTCTACTCCATATTTTTGTAATCTCCCTGAAGTTTGTTGTGCTCTACATTCATAGAATTCTTCTCCATTTTCAACTTCTAGTAATTAGCATTTGCCTACTTCAAAGTTGTTTATAAAGAATCCCTGTCCATTTTGATGTTCTCCAAATCCTTGTTGTGCTTCTCCATGTTGTTAATATTTTGTCTGGATGTTTATAATTCTACCAATACCTCACTATTCTCATTCTTCTTGACTTGCAATTCTGCTTTGAACTTTTGCTCCTTCTCCAAAGCCCCTTGCAGATTTTGAATAAATGTGTATTTTTTTTTCTATAATCTATTTATTTTTTATTTTTAGATCAAAAAGTCTAAGCAAAATATTGGTCATTTGTACATTATATTTTGCTGCCTATTAAAACATAATAACAACTTTCCTATGTTTATCCAAGTATGTTTCTAACCCTTGTATAAACTCTAGTGTATGAAACCTAGGAGTTTGTCCCCAAGAACTAGTACCTGAAGGACCTAGACTTTTGTGTGTAGTCTAGATTTCTCTAAATGTGTTTATTCTTGTTGCAGAACTTGGTCTTGAAGGTAGCATACCTTCATTATTCTATGGTATTGAAACAAATTGTTATACTTTTGGTGGATTTAGGTCTAGGTATTATATATGTTCTTTTGTTACTTGCTAAGCTTGAGATTATGGCTCCTTCTTGGGCCATCTCTAGTGTCCTGCCCATCTGATATATATTCCTGCTTAGGAAAGATCTATGGTCTTGGATTATACTTATGAAATATTGATTTCTCCTTTTGTCTCTAATATTTGTTGTTATTGTTTTTTCAACAATTTTGTTGCCTATTGAAGATTAATACTATCCCTCATTGCAATATCCTCTTGTCTTTTCTGCCTCTTTAATAGAGTTTCCTTTTCCTCGTCATCATTAAACTAGGACATTAGAACTATTCTTCTAGTTGTCTTGGTCTCTGGTTGTTTCTCCTTTTTAAGATAAATATATGGAAGGTTTAAAAGTCTTTTTTTTTATATAAACCTCTCCTTTAGAGTCTCCTTTCTTTTCTTGTCCTCTTGTGGCTGCTATGTCTGCTTCTTCTTCTCCTATGGCTTTACTCCTTTTAGTGGAAACCATTTTTGAAATAGAACCTTTAAGACAATAGTAGAATGGCATACATATTTTTTGGGCTCTTTCTTAGCTATTCCCTCAATCATGTTCTTCTAGCACTTTTCCCATCTAATCAACTCTTTGACCAATAAAAAATACATAATTGTAGCCCAATTGACAGATTCTCCATGATTTGCTTTGGAGATCATCATGGTAGATTTATTGCTAAAATATTGCACATTATCTTTTTTATAAATAATGGGCAAAATTGTAGCAATTCTAATGACATACTCTGACCTCATCTTCTTTACAACCCACCCTTCATTGTTGTTGTAAAAATGGACTTTATCAGCTATGTTTGCTAGTGCTACTTTGGCATCTTATGCCTTTACTTGGTTTGCCTTTGTTTTTCTTGTATGGCAAATTTAAAAACCCTTTACCAACAAATGTCAATCTATAAATCTATGTTCTTCTCCCATCTTGACTTTGATTTTTTTATGTTTAGAATCCAATTTCTAGTTGCTAAAAAATTCAACCAAAATGTTGTGACGGGGAGTCTTCCGTTCAACCTTAAACGGACCTACCAAACCAACTATGTTCGCTCATGTTCTCTCCTCCTCTCCAAAGCTTGTCGAAAGCAAAATATTCTTTAGATTATTATTATAACTTTGCTCTGTAGGAGTAAAAATGTACTTGACCTCATCATCCTAGTGAGTTTGCACCTTCTTCCCTCGTAGATTTGCAGCCATTACTTGTTGATTTCTTCTTTTGATGCACTTCTTGTTTAGAATGTGGACTTTATTTGGAATCTACTTTTGGGTAGGCTCTTGTTGTTGTGATGATGCTTCTTGATGTTGTTGCAAATTGTCCTTCTACTTCTCCTTTCAAAATTAGAAATGGAAATCAGACCAACTTGCTCACTTGTACTTGCTTTTCTTTTGGGCTTTCTAAAACTATGTCTCTTCAAAGTTTCTTTGCAATCTTTGTCGTTTTTTCTAATTACTTCAAAAGATTTCTCAAACTTAGACAATGGAGAAGATCTTTGTGAAGAAGAAGTATAAATAGGAGACAAAAATGGTGGACCTTTTTCTGGAAACTTAAATTGCAAAGGCAAAATATTTTTAAATTTTTTATGTTCTCTCTATCTCTCTTCTTTTTTTTCTTTCAACTTCTATAATCTCTTTATGGATTGTCTTTGCAACTTCTCAACAAAGCTTTCTTCTACACTCATTCTGGAAACAAAAAATGATAAAAACTTATTTACATAAAATGAAAAGGAAGAAGTGTTCTATTGTTTGTCGCCTTTTGAAATGTAATCATCTCATTTCATGATGTAACGTTTCACTTTTCACTTTAGGGTTAATGTCTTAATGATTTGTCGTTTTTTTTTTTTTTGACACCTATCATCTTTTGTCTAAATTCATAATGACAACAATATGGGCTATAATTAATGCCTATTAACTTAATAATTCTATAGACATGGCACTAGGTTGTTCTAATGACAACTCTAAATCTAATGACCTAGTGTTGTCTACATTACAAACTTCTTCTATCCTATGTTGAGTCATCAAATTAATAGAGTCTTATTCTAATATGACAAACTTCTATGACTTATAGTCCAATGATTGTGAAATTGTATAATCATAATTTGTGGATATTTTCATAACTTGCTGATTCATCATATATACTAAGGTTTTTTTTATGTTATTATCTAATCAATATCAATTATTTCTATTGTTTTTTGATCTTCTATGTTCATCAAATTTCTCTTCCTTGTGGTCAAAACCTATAAACTTTAGAGATTCTTTATTATCTAAAGTCTAACTCCCCTTTAATGTCTGACCCACATATTTGTATGGTTTCAACTTGTTAATATTGACCAATACTGGATTTGGTTCAAAAATTGTTAACATAAATAATAAGAACATTGTTATTGGGTAAGTAATATTGTACCTTGAATGGACCAAACCATCTTTTCTTGAACTTGCCCAAGTGTGTTTTTTCTCCTTTGGGAAACCACAAAACATAATCTCCAAATTGGAACTTTTTTTCTATGCTTCTTTGTTAACTCCATAGAAATCTACTCCATTAATTTGCTCCAACATTATTCTGAGCTTCCAATCTGTTTTCTTGTAATTTTTCCAACTTTATAATTTTGGTAGTTAATACTTTAGTTGGTTCTGCATCTCTGTGGTCCCCATTAATAGCCGATGAAACACAAACCATATATTAACTGATAAGGTGTATATCTTGTTGCCACCTTGTAAACAATCCAATATGAAAACAAAATTGTGGATAGATGTTCATCCCAGTTTGTTTGTTTTTCATTGAATAACTTGGTCAATAATCTTCCAATGATTTTGTTAATAGACTCGTCCATTTCCCTGTGGATAATAGGTAGTAGAATTGACATGTTTTAACAGAAACTTTTCTATCAAATGTTTGATTATATCATTTATGAAATGTATTCCTTGATCTATAACTATGGTTAGAGGACATCCAAATTTGGTCAAAATATACTCATATAGAAATCTAGCTATAACTACTACATTATTGGTTCTAAGTGCCTTTGCCTCTACCCACTTGGTTGCATAATCTATAGCTACCAAAATATATGTGTTTCCTATTAGTCTTCTTGTTGGTTTAATTGGACCTATAAAATCTAAACCTACTTCATAAAAGGTTCCTTTTGAAATGCTATTACTAATTTGGCCAAACTTTTTGTTTTTAATCTAAGTTTTTGACGACTGTCACAACTTTTGCAAAATTCATGAGTATCCTTGAATATAGTTGGCCACCAATAACCTGCATCCAAACTTTTCTTTGTAGTAATATCTATAGTAAAATGTCCTCCTACCACTCCATGTAGCTCCTTTAAAATAATCTATGTTTCTGAGGTGGTCAAACATTTGTGCAATATGTTGTCTTGTCCCATTTTATATAGATTTCCCTCTTTCAAAGTAAAAGGTTTTGTCTTTTTGGCTAACTTTTGTTTTTGAACTTGGTTCAGAATTTTTGGCGTCTGACCTATTTTTAAGTAGCTATTTACTTCCTACATCCATATAGGTTCTATAGAAAATAATGAGGCATCCACAGTCTAATCCAGAATTTTTAATGGTTATGAGTTATTTGGTAATTTGGATGAAGCATTAGCTACCACGTGTTCTACCAGGCTTGTAGACTATTGTGAAGACATATTCCAAAAATAACAACAACCATCTGGCTATCCTTCTAGACACCTATGGTTTGTTGAACAAATATATAAGAGCCATGTGGTTTACATAAAAGACAAATTTGTTTCCCAACAAAAAATGTTTAAACTTATGCAAAACATAAACCATTGTTAAGGCTTCTCTTTCTATAGTAGTATAATTATGATCTACTTTATTTAGTAGTCTAGAGGCATATACTATAGGCTTGTCATATTTATTAGTTGGGTTATGTGCCAACATTACACCTATTGCCAATAATGATGTATATGTGTGCACATGAAATTCCAATTGCCAATTTGGAGGTAACAGAATTGGTGCTTCCATGTATTTCTGCTTGATCTAATCCCAAGCTTCTTAACACTTTGTGGTCCAAATAAATGGTTTTGTTTTCTTCATCAGCTTTGTGATTGGTGCCATGATAAAGGCAAATTCTTGATGAAACATCTATAAAATGAACCATAACATTAAATACTTGAATCTATTATGGGTTTGTAGGTATTGGCATATTCACTATTGCCTGAACCTTTTTAGGGCCTAGTATTTTTCCTTCCTTGGAAATTATAAACCTTAAAATCAATCCTAAAAATACCATAAAGGCACATTTTTCTAGGTTAAGATTGATTCTATATTCTTTAAATTTTGTAACGCAAAGTTTGAGCTTCATCATATGACTTTCCATATCATTATAGACCATGAAGTCATTTGAAAATATCTTCATGAACTGGTCCAAGTACTCTCTAAAAGCTCTGTTGACTACTTTTTGGAAAGTTGGTGGCCCATTTTTAGCACCAAATGGTCACCATCCATATAAAAGCTCCCTAATTTATTACAAAGGTTGTTTTGTATCTATTTTCAGGGGTTATAAAAATCTAATGGTATCCTGAATATCCATCTAAGAATGAATAGGCTTCATACCCTGCTATAGTGTTCAATATTTCATCAGAAAATGGTAAAAGATAAGGATTTTTTTGGTTGCGTTATTCAACTCTTGAAATCTACATAGATTTTCAATTTTCCATTCTTCTTAGGTACTACCACTATAGGTGATAACCATGTAGCCTCCTCTACTAGTTGAATGAATCTTGTTGTTAATAATTTATCAATATCTTATTCGACAACTACAATATAATTAGGGTTCAATTTATACCTGGCTTAATGTGTTGGTGGGGTTGAGGTGTCTAACTCAATTCTTTGTTGAACTAGCTTTGGAGGTATGCCTTTCAAATCCTTATAAGTCTAAGCAAACACATCTTTGAACTCCTTGAGTAAAGTCTAAAGCTCTTTAGTTTTTTCCTTTGTTAACTGTGCATTAACTTTGATGCACTGTGGATTTGTTTATGTGCCAAGATTTAGCTTAACAAACCATTGTTCTTCAATCAAAGTCCAACATGTTATTTGATGATTTTGTATTTGAATTTCAGCTAATGTCTCATCCATTTCAATATTAACTTGGCTATGATGATAATAGGCTTTTGTATAAACCTTATTTTCCATTGAAATCTCTAGTCTAACATTAAATCATATTGTTTTTGTTGTTGAAGGCACCACTTCTATTGGTCCTTGATATAATGTCCCTTGTTGTGGTTCAGATTTTTCATTGATTTTGATTTCTAACACTCCAATATTCAGCAATGAAACTATTTCCTTTGAAATAATGATTATGCCAATTGAGAACAACTTTAGTTATGTCTCAAAGATCAAAACTTCCTCTTCATTTGTTAAGCTTTCCATCAAGTCATAACAAACAAGTACTTGGGGTTTTCTAGTTTTTGCTCCTAGTTTTTTGTTAACTAATATTGTTTGATTGCTCCATTACCTTGAATAATAATGACATTATTTCCCTAGTCATGTGTAACCTTCACATATTTAAGCCAAGGTTTTCCCAATAACATAAAATAACTAGAATCTACCACATTGTTTTGCAAAACAAAAAAATGTGGCTACATATGGTATACCATGTATGTGAATCTTCAAAAGTCTGATGATCTTAAAGGTCTAGTCATATTTTGATTTGCCATTTTAAGGTGGTATGGGGTTGGTCTTGGTTTGGGTAAAACTTAATTTTGTTCTAAAGTTTTCTATTATGATATTTACACTTGTTCTTCCATTTAACAAAACATCCTCAACAATGTTCTTCCCAATTTATACTTGGATCCATCTAGTTATCTACTTCGACAGCTATAATATCAACTTCAAAATGTCTCTCAATCACTATGGCTACATTGGGTTTAGTGGCTATATTAGGTTTTTATGGCTTTAATTTTTGCCACATATATTTCTTAAGATCTAGTGTTATCTTTAACAATTGACCTAATCTCAAGGTATAGGTGGTTTCCAGCATTTGTTTATTAGTATCTTGGAATATCTATTCCATAGACATAACTTTATTGTTAGGAATAACAAACAAAGTTTTTGGTACAATTGGTTCTATAGACATCTCAAAATCTAGTGATCCTACCCAACTTGTACTCCACTGTGTTTTTTCCTTTTGATTCAAACTTTTTGGTGGGTCTTCTACTTGCATCTTTTATATTGTCTTAACAAAAGATTGTTGCAATCTTTGTTCCTCTTCCTAGTCAACAACAAACTTCTTTTTATTGGCTTTTTGTCCTTGAACATTTGTTTTTTAGTAACCTTGTTCCTAGTATTGGCCATGTTGACATCCACTATATGAACTAAAGGATTTGCAACCTTGGGCTCTACCACAATTTGTTTTTCTATAGTTTTCACTCCTTTGTTTTTAAACATATTTTGCATGTCATTGTATTTAGGACAATCTATGATCTTATGTCCAATATCACCACATATATGACATGAAGATTTCATAGGTCTCTATACTTTGATTTGTTGAATGGTAACCTCATAAATTGTAAAAATATATTATTCCTTTCTTTTGACTCTTCATGTTTCAACAATGTGATTTTTTCTATGACCATTTGTATAGTACATTCTTGTTTTCTCTAGAATTGTCTGAGGTTTTTGAGCTAATATTGTCTTACTGCTCTATGGTACTGATAGATTGCTTATAACCTTTACTTTACAAATTCCTTTTTCACAAACCAAATCTACTTTTTTATGTTGTTGTAGGGTTTTTCTCTTCATGCCTACTATTGCTACACGCAAATATGGTTGTAATCCAGATATGAAAACAATAGCTAGGAAATTGTTTGTTGTCTTGAGTTGAAGACTATTGGCTAACTTCAACAATCTCTCATAATAAACTTCCATTCTTTCATTCTTCTCCTACTTCATGTTTTTTACCTATAAATAAACTTGTTCATCATTCTAAATTGTTTTGAATCGTTTACGAAAAGTTAATTTCAATTTTGCAAAATATAATCTGGGTAATCTCTTATATAATTGTTACACCAATCATACACAATGTCTTTGAAGGTAAAACTAAACATATTAACAATTTTTACATCTTCTATTTCACCATTTATTCTAATGGTTGCCTTAAAAACTCTGACATGAACATCTAAGTCAAAATCTTTCACATACTCAGGATAGTTCAGTGGTCAACGATAAGGTTTGTTTGGTGGTAATGGTGGTCTACGTGGATCCATCATTGGCAATCAATAATATCCTAAAGGTCTTAGAGGTCTTGGTGGTCCCAATCTTCCTCTTCATGGATCTAATGGCTATTTAACAAAAAACATTGTTCACCTTTCTCGGCATATCTGTATGCACACTAACAAGTTCTGTTCCCAAGGTTTGGATTTCATACCAACAATAGTATGAATTGGTGTTGTTACAAATGGAACTTCAACGATTATAACCATAGACTAAGGCATGGCCACAAAATATAATGGTACAAATCTTATTGGTTCCATTCTAAAATTGGAAATTCCTACATGAGTAACTCCAACATTGTTGTGATGTAACAAATTTGGTACATGAGCTATAGAAATCAATACAACATCTACCACAGTCTAAGCTTTCATTCCCATTCTGTTGTTTTTCCAGATTTGTTCTCTAAATCTATTTAGAATTTTGACCCTCTCGTGGTATAGATCCTTTAGCTCTAAATTTCCATGGTCTTCTACTTTTGCAGGTTTTGGATTCAAATTTTGGAAATGTTCAACAAATCCTTGCTTCACATTATCTTCAATAAATGGACATTCATTGATTTGATGTCCAATTTTATGGTAGTATGTGCAATGTGAAGGGTTAGGTCTTGGAACTCTATTCACACTATGAATTCTTCTTCTCTATTTCCATGGGATTCCTCTAACAATGCTTCCATTCTATTGATTTAGTTTAGGTTCATTATACCTTACTTTGACAGCCATAGGTACACCTTCTACCACTGTTGGTTTTGCTCTTAATAAGACTATAATTTCTTGTTTAATTACAAGTATCAGCTCAACTCCTCTGGACATTCTGATGCTTTAAGTTATGGCTTTTTACTCAACCAAGTAATGAATTTGAGGTTCAAAATTTTGAGCTATTTTATCAAGCTTTTCATCCTCATATTCTTTTCAATAGCAAGGAGGTGAAGTAGATTTGTATCTTAGTACTATTTTTTCCTTTTTCGACATGTTGAATATCTATTCTTCACCATGAATTAAAACATCATAATCACATTATTGTTTTAGACTTGTTGATTTTAGCACAACTCATTATTAAGGTCCAAGTTGATGCGCCTCTATGCTTCACTAGTTTACACTTCACGAGAAATTATCAGTGCTGCCTGAGGCATTTTGTGGCTTGCAGGTCTCTTTTTTGTCCACAAATGTCTATGTTCGAATTGAAAAACTTTTCTAGGTGTTACAAACTACTAATCTATCTTATCTACACTCAAATTAATGGTTGATGGTAGTGCCATTTTCCACTTGTTCATGTACTATAACATGATATAATTGTTTCCTCAAACTTTTAATTACAATTATATTTTCCATCTCTCCACATTCTAATTCAAATTTGAACAAACTTGTACACTAAAACAAAATCCTCACAATTAGCTACTCTGTTTACATATGCTTCTTGAACAAAAAATTATGATCAAGATTTGGAAAAAATGCAAGAAATGAAAATTGAACTTCACTATCAATTTTTAGAAACAAAAATTCCAGCAACAAGACATAAATAACACTCAAAATTCCATTATGAATTTAGGCCTTGGGATGGTCACCAAATGGTAAATACAAAATTCTTAATCCTATATTTTGATCTAATTTTGGACTAAAACATATCATAAAAATAATATTAATAAAATATACTCATTCAAATCTACTCATATCTAGTTTTAGAATAAAAATCTAGTCATGAAAGTATGAGAAAAACATCAAAACATCAAATTTGGCTATGGAATTGAAGCTTTTCCAGAAAATAAAATGTTCTTGTTTCATACTCCATCAAAACTCAATGTTCTACAATAAATAATCCTCTTCCCATTCTCTTCCTTCTTCCAAGATATAACCATTTAAAAAAAACAATCCTATGATCTATTCAAACTCAAATAGTGACAAAAACTATGTAATCTAGCTAGTAATTTCTAAAATAGTAACTAGGTAAGTAAAAATTACTAACTAACTATTACCATAAGTAATTACTCCTTTAACAATGTGCTTTCCAAAGTTGAATTTTTATAAAAAAACTAACGACATTGGCATGCAACATTTGAATAATGTGACACATATTTAAATGAAATGCTATTAATTAAACTATTGATCATTTTTTAACAAGGAATATCATTTATGAGCTTGTTTGCAAATTTTGTTGAATGTTATTGATTTTTTTTAAAAATGTTAATGAGTTGAGGTCAATAATTCATTATAAACAACAAACTAATGTATGAGATCATCATTTGACACTTTAACACACATCTATGTTTCTCCTTCATACCCAAAAAAAAATTATTTCTCCCTCAATAAAAGAATTCCATGAATCCCCATAGGACCATAGGTAGAATAAAATTGCTTGTTACCAATATTGGTCAAATCTAGTTTTTTTACTCAAGTCCAAATCTAGGTTTGATATAAGAATTGGGCTTGGTGAGTCTAAATGGGACAAGATTTGCCACAAGGAGGTTGCTTCAATGGGTTAGGTAGATATGTTAAGATTTGAATTCAAACCCAACTTAAGAAAAGTCAAGGTCAATTAAAACTAGCCCTACACACCACACCCCACCACCCACCCCCCCCACCCCCACCCTCCCCCCCCCCCCCCCCTCCCCCCCCCCCCCACACCCCTCCTCCCTCC
>Ga0116227_10011297_pt1 | contig 15054 bp, 9 predicted proteins | sample S1TSphgellanicum_FD_89693 | JGI IMG/M metagenome (GOLD analysis project Ga0116227, IMG submission 89693) | Host-associated microbial communities from peat moss isolated from Minnesota, USA - S1T2_Fb - Sphagnum magellanicum MG | ecosystem: Host-associated > Plants > Peat moss > Unclassified... | reverse complement strand
ATATTCAATATTCATTATCAATTATTTAAATAAGTAATAACTTCTTAATATTTAACAAACTAGCTATCTAGTTACTCACAAGTTATAATACATAACTCATAAATAATTAAATACAACATAATATTTTAAAATATTTTATTATTTCTTAGAATCTGATCGAATTATATATAATATAATTAATCTAAAACTAATTTAATGACTATAATTTTAAAATTAAAAAATTAAAAAAATATTTAAAAATAATAAGTAATGAATTAAAAAATTATTTAAAAGTAAATTCTTGCACGAATGTTTTAAAATTATTATTCAACTAATTACATTACTTACTATATAATTACATTTATTGTTGTAAAAACTATTATAGGTCAAGTAAATTTTTTCTTTTGGTAATTATTAATTATAAATAAAATAATTTGTTAAACATAACATTAATTTTCATAATTACTATAAAATTATTATAAAATATTTATCATAGATGATTAATCACTGAATTTTTAAAGATAATATCATTATATAATAATTTGTGAAATTAAAATTAGTAAAATAATTATTTTAACTACAGTATAATTTTTCCAAATATTTAATTCAAGTTTGAAGTTATAAATTAAAGAGTGTGAATAATTATGTTCAATTAGAAAATAATTCTGCACATACTAATTAATTCTTATATGAAATAATTACAATGATTTTAAAGTAATGTCACATTGATTTAAAGAATTAATTTCTTCTAATATAAGATATAAATTATATAATATACAAATCTATGTTATAACAATAATTATTTAGTGTCATTTAGATTTAATAAACACAATCATTTATAGTTATTTATAAAAGTGATCTATTATGGATAACACTAGTAGAAAAAACCCTTGAAACTCAATCAATAATTTTTTGAATTCAAATATAAATTTAAGATTCCAAAATAGTAATTTAGAATTCAAATATCAAATTTCAAGTTCAAATAAAAATATTTAAAATCAAGTTGCCGATTTTTAGATTCAATAAATTTTCTTAAATTATAATAATAATTTGTAGATTGGAAAATAATAATTTAGAATTCAAATATCAATTTTTAGATCAAATAAGTTTTTTGAATTTAAATAACAATTTTCAGAATTAAAATGTCAATTTTCATATTCAAATAACAATATTCAAAATTGAAGTGTCCATTTTTAGACTCAATTACTAATTTTCAGACTTGAAGTATTAATTTTGAGAATCCAAAATAATAATTTGGAATTTAAATTCAAAATATCATATTCAAATCAAAATTTTCAAATTCAAATAATGTTGTAAACAATTGAAATAACAATTTTCAAATTTGAATAAAAAAATTCAAAGTTCAAATATTAATTTTGAGATTCATTATATGAACTATATATATATAATTTTAGTACATACATTAAAATACACTTCTATGTCATTGTAAAATACCTTTAGGATGCAACTAATTTGGTGATTATTGTGACTAATAAGACATATTAACTTATTAATGGATGAAAATAAATGTAAAATTGATGCAACCAATAAGATGAAATTTATAATAGTTGCATCATAGTTGTGAAAATGACCAAAATAGTTGAAAGTTGGTCTTGTAATTGTAAATATTCCCAAATATAGTCGCATGTAATTGTGAATGGAATGGTTACATTTTGGCTAATTTCTATTAGTGCCACCATTTACGCACGTAATAAACATTTCTTTTTTACTTATGTACATATATATTAGACTTCTTACAAAATGAGTTATCAAGGTGAAATCGAATGTTAATTCAATTGAGGTTCATCCAAATTGAGTCATAATGGACATCTAGTGGATGGTGTGTTAGTGGGTGTTGGTTCAATTTGGTCAATTTGTTGCAACAATTACAACATATATTTTGTGTTGCACCCATTATTTTCATGGCCAAAGTTGCATTTCAAACACTCATGGAGTTCCTATTTCCAACAAATGTAAAATTCGTTTTTATAATTGTGCTAAACACACAAGTTACCATAATTTGATTTTTTTATAAAAAATTTGGGCTTAACCTTGCCTTTCGCTAAAAACTTTCTTTTCAAATTCGACCAAGCCCACCTACCTACCACCTTGCCTACCTATGAATTAACACACCCACCTCCCTAACCTTCCTTTTAAACTATTAATGTATGTTAAAGGGTGAATTTGCAACCCCCAATCATTACCCTCCTCTAGGGGGTAAGACCAAAGGACAAGGTTGAAACTTTATTATTTCACGTAAAAAACTACCCTCCCTATCTTACTTTACTACAACTATTCAGGTAGGAAGTAAACTTTAAATCATACCATGAATAATGAAGATAAGGGTTTGTTGTCCACAACCAGACCTACCTTCTTATAAATGATCTCAATTACAAAGTAGGGAATGGAACATAAGGAAAGGAACAACATGAAAAAGGGGAGAAAACCTAGGAGTAGTTACTTTCCTTGGGTAGTACCTTCAATGTCCTTAGATACTGCCTAGGGGGGTCTATAAACCTTTCTAACGTTACTATCCCTCCCTTCCCCATGCTTGTAGGTTCTTTAGTGGTTATACCTACCATTTACTACCTTCGAAGTGCTTCCTTTGCATTTTATCGTCTATAACCAATTGTTATCCTTTTACAACTCTTGCCTATTGTTTACCATATTACCTTCCAACTTGCAAAAGGTAACTTGCTTGTTTGTTACCCTTGATTTCCACCACCATGGACTGGTTGTTACCCTCTTGTGGCAACCAATAGCTTAGGGCTTTAGAAACTACCTTGTGGTCAACCCCTTACTTTTTGTCCTAGAAAAAATGCATAGATATTAACTCAAGGAAACATCTTACTTTTATCACCTAAACAACTCTACCTTCCACACTTAATAGAACATCAATGCAACATAAAAAACTCAAGTCCTTCTTCCATTAAAATCACACACAAAATACATACTTCTTTTTCCATTCCTTTCTTCCATTCTCCAAGTGAGAATTCTACATCTCCCAAAAGTCTTAAATGAATTCCAAATCCCCCCAACCCTTTTCCTAGTCCCCCTTCCCCATACAAGGTTCATATTGACCCTTAGAAAAAAAGGTCTTTATTTTAATCCTTTCCTAGAAATCTCCTAGATGATTGGGTGAATTACCCCCAACCACTCATTAAACATAAGCTACTTAATCCCATTAGCTTCACCCCTTGGGTAAAGGACAATAAGTTTACTTCTAATAACTAGTAATCACTAGGAGGCCTATGGAACTTATTCTACATGTTAACAACTTATTCCTACTTGCACGTCAATTGACCTACCTATTTAAAAGACCCACCAAATGATGTCATCAACAATCGATGAAAGTATAACAATATACATGAGGCCAATATTTGTTTGAGCCCCTTAACTTACCTACCCACCAAGGTTATGAGATCATTGGTGACAAATGAAGGTATTACATATGAATTATGTAATCACCCCTAACTTCATATGGTGAAGTTCTCCTTTTATCCTTTTATGAAAATTCAGGGAGCAACATTCATGTGAATATTACATACGATGGACCAATCATGATGTGATGGGGACTTAAATGATGATGGACTAAGTTTTTGCAATATCACCATATGAGGCCATGAAGACATGAGGACCTACCATGAACTTACACAAAAAAAATTAGATTTTTATAATTCCTACATATTGGATGAAGAACAAAAAAACATCAATGATTTTAGGTGAATGAACAAAAGTATTGCATTTGATGGATCAAATGCAATTGAAGTCACTTTAAGTGGTGGAAGGATAAGTTTTTGCAACATTCACATATTTGAACCATGTTATGCACCATAGCAGCAATGACCTTAAACTTTCACCAACGAGGATATTGTTCATCATGTTGTAGTTGTAATCAATGTTTTCCTTTGCAAATAAGGGTATTGGTCATTTGGTTTTATGGTTAATGTAAACCATTTGTGGTGAATGGGGGGCATTATGTGAAATGGGGCATCTTAAGTGTGTGCAATATAACATAGGATGATCAAGGCCCACAAATTGGGATTGGAAAATTTTGATTTGGAAAATAAAATGGGTGAAAGTTGTGTTCACAAAGACTAAAATAGCCATGAGCTAGGGCAGAGACATTATATGTGATGGGCTACTTGTTGCCAACAAGTAACCTTAGCCCATCACAACATGCATGAATGATGATGCAAAAAAGGACTACATAAATATATGCATATAAAAAGCATGTATCATGTAAGAAACTGATGATATATACATTATTTCCGACAATGCTCACATACCCATTCCATATATTTACTATATTGATAATTTTCAATTAGAAAGTAGGAACTAAAAGCTTGTAAGTAACTTACCATAATTGAATAGCAAGTTCATTGGGTCTTTGTTGGATAATTATTTAATTTCGAAGATTATATTTTGAGAAATAGAATATTATTGAATATTTCAAAAGATGCTTGATTTTCCTTCACAAAAACAAATTCTTTGAATGAAAAAAGAAATTTTTTCAAAAATTTCTACATGTCTAAATTTTATTTTATTTTTAAAAAAATTTGGTTCAAAATTGCTATTCAACTAGAGTATTGGGAAATAAGGTAAAAGTATGATGAGTTGCAAAGTAAAAAAATGGGGGGAAGAAAAAAATTGCAAATTTGAATACATGCCACAAGGACAACACAAAAGTAAGTATGGTGCACTTGCAAAGTGAATTTGTAGCCAAAAATGCAAAATGGGGAACAAAATCCCAATTTGAAGAAAGACACAAGAGTAGGTAGCTAGTAGAAGTAGCAAAGAGAGAGAAAGGGTTTAGGGTTTAGGTTTAGGGGGGTTTAGGGTTTAGGGTTTAGGGTTAGAGAGAGAGAGAGAGAGAGAGAGAGGTGTGAAGGGGCCCTTTGCTGGTGGGTGGGACCTTACCGACAGCGCCTTGCCTTTCGCTCCGCACATGTTCTTCTTCTTCCCCTTCCATCTTCCTTCCTCTCCCTTTTTTCCCCACTGTCTGCTTTCGCTCTGCTCCACTAGGTACTGCTGCTGCTGCTGCTGCTGTTGCTGCTGCTCTTTGTTGTTGCACCCATTTCAACACACCCCAGTTGATGCTGCTGCTCCTTGTTGTACCCGTTCAAACATACTCCACTGTTGCCACTGCTGCTTCAATCACCATTTCGGCTTTCAACTCAGGTATCGCCATGGCACCCACGGCATCCTACCGCCTTCTCCCTCTCTCGCTCGACTGTGTGTACCCTTTCTCTTTCTCGACTCTATCTCAAATTGGTCTTTCTCAATCCTCTAGTTTCTTTTGAGCTTCTCTGAAGTTTTGAGTAGGGTCTTGTTATTCGTTTTTTTCTCTGAGGTTGTAGTATTCTGAATTTCTCCACATCATTTCAGCAACACCCATTTCTCCACGTCACCATTGTTTGGAAATCTTCTTCATCATGTCTTGTCTTGTGCACAACATATAGGAAGAAAGTATGGGTCGTGCATGCATGCCGGGGGGGGGAAGTCATCATCATGCCTCTTCCTGGCTCTCTTTTTTCTTTTTTGCTCTGTGTTTTTATTATGATGGACTCTCTTTATGATTTTCCAACATCTGATTTCCAACATCAAAGCAAAATTTTGGGCTTTGCTTCTGACAATGTCTTACTTCTTTTGGGCAGGGGGAGTTCTAGTAGCAACAGCAACCCACCTTTTTTCTCAGCAGCACAAGAGTTGTTGGGATCATTTTTTTTCTTCATCTGTGGAGAAATGGGTGTGTGGAACAAACTTCGCAACTATGCGGGTGGGAAGCAAAACCTACCAGTGGATGGAGCAGAAGCCAAAGGAAAGAAGGAAGGTGGAAAATCTGAGGAACGTATTGCAAAAAAAAAGGGAGATAAGGATCACGTAGGGGTTGCGGTCACTGATGATTCATCTGCAAGCTCAAATGTGGAGCACACCACGTACCCATTCAAGGAAGAGAGCAACTTTATCGATGACTTGAAGGAGCCTCAGAAGAAAGCCCTAAAAGATTTCAAGGAGAAGATCAAAGCTCTGATTGAGGTTAATGGTTTTGCTATCCCCCCAGAAGTCTTGCTTGAAAGCAGGGCAGCTGCTGCAGCTGAAGCACGCAAGGAAGCAGCTGAAACTGAAGCAATCAAGGCAGCTGCTGAAGCCGCAATCAAGGCAGCTGCTGAAGCCACAATCAAGGCAGCTGCTGAAGCTGAAGCAATCAAGGCAGCTGAGGAAACCACCCCTCCCACTGCAGAAGATGCAAAATCAGCTGTGAATGATGCTTCTGCAACCACCTTGGAGTCAACTGAAGCTCTAGATGAAGGAGCTGGAACTGCAGTTCCTGCAGAATCTGAAACCCTGGAGGTTGAGACTGTTACTGCTGGAGCTCCTGTTGTTGAAGCTCTTGAAGAGATGATACCAGCTCCTGAGGTTGCAGCTGTTGTGGACACGACCCCAGCTCCTGAGGTTGAATCTCCTGCTGAGGCAACACCAGCTCTGGAGGTTCAGTCTCCTGTGGAGACAGCACCAGCTCCAGAGGTTCAAGCTCGTGTGGAGGCAGCACCAGCTCCAGAGGCTCAAGTTGCTGTGGAGACAACATCAGCTCCAGAGGCTCAAGTTTCCATGGAGACTGCACCAGCTTCTGAGGATCAAGCTACTGCAGATGTTGAGATGCCTGAGGTGGAGGCCAAGGAAGCAGTCTTGGAGACCAAGATTGCAGAGCTTAAGGAGACAACAAAGGAAGAAGTTGCCACAGAGACACTTGAAGAAGAGACTGTGGACAACACAATGCCTCTTGAAGAGAGCAAGGAGAACCCTGAAGATGTCTGCTTGTGGGGTGTTCCATTGTTGGACACCAAGGGAGATGAGAGGACCAATGTGATCCTTCTCAAATTCCTTCGTGCCAAAGATTTCAAGGTTGATGAGGCCTGTACCATGCTTGAGAAGACAGTCAAATGGCGCCAGAGCTTCCTGGCCACCACTATTCGTGAGAAGAAGCTTCAATCCAACCTTGATGAATGCTTTTACATGCAAGGCAAAGACATGGATGGCCACCCTGTGTGCTACAACATCTGGGGTGCTTTCCATGACAATCCAGATCTGTTTGAGAAGATGTTAGGCAATGATTCAAAAATGAAGAGCAACTTTCTCAGGTGGCGTGTGCAGTTGCTTGAGAAGGGCATAAAGGAGCTCGAGTTCACTCCAGGAGGCACTAGTGCCATCTTGCAGGTCAATGACCTCAAGAACATCCCCTTGCTCAAGAAGGAGATGCGAGATGCAGTCCATAATGTCATTGATCTGCTGAAGGACAATTACCCTGAGCTCATGGTGAAGAATGTAAGCTCACAGGATTTTCTTCCCCTCTCAAACCCAGAAACAAGTTTGTCAGAGGTTGCAACACTGTCAGAGTCCCATCTTGTATTCCTGGAAAAGAGATGCTCTTGGAACCCATTTCAGCAGCTGGAAACAGAGTTGCCTGTCCCAGTTTCAGAGTCACCTTTGAATTTTCTATGGGTTGATGAACCATACATATTCAGCCCTGAATGTGATTGAGTGCCAATCGATGTAACTCATAAACATCTTTCAGTCACCTGTCTAACGGAAGCTTGTTTCTCTCTATACAGGTGTTTCTCAATCCACCCTGGTATTTCAGTGCACTGTATAATCTCATCAATCCCTTTATAACGCCAAGGATGAAGAGCAAGATATTTTTGGCTCGTCCAGGCCAGATCTTCAAGTGAGATTCCTCTGTCTATTCCATACCTCTGACCCTGTTCTCCTCTCAAGATCATTCACACCCAACTTGCAGAATTTGCATTGGGGTTTGAGAATCTCAGGATGCTAGACCAAAATTTGCTGCCTTACACTGTGCTGGTTTTACTGATGAACTTATTTGGGTGATTTCTGTCTTCAGCTCCATTGCACCTGAGGATGTGCCAGTTCAGTATGGTGGGTTTGCTCGATCCAATGATGCAGAGTTCACAGGGGCAGAGTCCTCTGTTAAGAACTTGACCATCAATGCTGGCAAGAAAGAGTCAATTGAAATTGCCTTGGAAAAGGTGCTGCATTTTCTCCTATCTTTTGTTCACACAAAATCTTTAACCACAGCTTCAGTTTTTTGCACTGTGACTTTAGACAGTCGACATCTGGAGCCCAATGTCTTTCCTCTTCATTCAAGAACCCTTGATATGGATAATGTTGCAGTAGAACAACATGCAAGGAATGAACTGATCCAGAAATATACAATTCTTGAACCTGATCCAGACACCATCACCAATTGCTTCTGTACAGCAGTTACAATCTGTGTACTGAAGGAAACAAATTCTGCTGATGAATTTTAGATGACAGTGGGTATTCAATCATTCTTGGTGGTCTTGTGGAACACAGGCTGGATCAACTGCAGTCTGGGACCTTTCAGTGATTGGGTGGGATGTCAGCTATGGAGCAGAGTTTGCACCCACTGCAACAGAATCACACCACACTATTCCCGAGAAGACCAAGAAACTTTTATCAGTGGAACAAACAATCAGGGGAACTTTCAACTGCCAGGAGCCAGGAAAACTTGTACTTTCCATCAACAACAACAGTGCCTCAAAGAGGGAGAAACGTGTGCTCTACAGATTTAAAGTTAAAGTTCCAGATGCAGTAGTGGCTGAGCATTAAATATCATTGACAACAGATCTCTGTGGAGTACAAACCATGGGGCATCCATTACTCCTGGAAAGGTTCCAATGTTGATCAGCTGGTGATCCACATGTCCATGATTGACTGACTGTAATTAAATTCCTGGTGCAAGGTGTAACAGTGCCCCATTGGTAGCAGTATGATGGATTGTTTCTACAGCAGGTGATGATTGTACAGCTACTTGTAGACTGCAAGAAAAAAGGTAAACACCCAAGCCATTAGTCTCTTCTCCCATCTGTTAAGATGGGCTTCGAGCAGAAATGTCATCACCCAAATGTAGTTTCAGCTGAGAAGGAGATTAAGCATGCATCATTTACCCCTTTACTATTGTAATTGTTCAAGTATACATCATGACCTTTGTGACCAAACCTAGAGTTCTGTGAAGAGAGAGATGCATACCTTAATTTTCATTTTGAATATAGGATAAGGTGCCGCATGGCAAATAGCTGTATTTTGCTGATTTGTGTGAATAATATGCTTTAGAATACTTTTGATATGTGATTTGAGCATACAAGCTTGGTCTTGATATTGGGTTAAAGACAAATTTTTTGGCTGATATGAGGCAGGTATACACCTAGTATTACCTTAGGTCCCCTACAAGGGAGGTATTGGTACAAGGCTAGTATTGTCTCAAGTCTGGCTGCCTGGTAGGGTCTTCAGTACTAATGTTGTTGCTAGGTGCAGGCCTATATATACCAACCCAACATTGGTTTGTACTCCAATCCAAGGATCTTTGGACAATTGTTTATGACTTGGGAAAGTAGTTTGCATATGATTCAATTGCTTTAGGAGTGTTGTGTAAGATAAGAGAGTCGAGGTCGATATTTTGAGTGCTATTGACTAATCATATATGGAGGAACTGATCATAACCTTTATGACCGTAGTACATGGACATACTCTTATCAATAAACGGTAAATGATAGGCATGAGTCATTACTAGAAGTCTTTATGTGGTAGAACTTATAAAGACTTTTGTTATTGATAGCTTGACAAATGATAAACAAAGACATCATTTCGTGGCAATCTAGATCATGAGCATAAATATAAACTACGTGGAGATAACAATGGAGAGAAATTACTTTGGAGGATTAAAGGAAAGACAACTCATGAGGATTAAAAGAAACAAAAAACGAATGCCTAAGGTTTATCCTATTATGTAACTATTTATGGACTAATTAGTCAAGCCAATAGGAGGTATAAAGTTCAAGCTTCAATAAAAATATGTTACAACTTGTTATATTATATGAAGAAATATTAGAGGCATTGAAATATTTCAAAATATCCCATGGTGAAAATTTTTGAAAGCAACTTGAAACAAAGTTGAAAGACTAAGGAATGATCATGATGATGAGTCTTTCGATGTATATTTTCAGCATCTTGAAAATCTAGATATTTTCACAAGCTCATAACTTCATATCACTTAGCAAAAGAATACAACATAATGATCATCATATTTTGGCAAGTTGAAACCATTAGATGCATGAAGCATTTCAAACATACATTTCAAATCTTGGGGCAAGGTGCCTTGTATCTATTACAATATATGTCCTTAATAGGTTAGGGACTACACACCTTATTGGGATCGCTCAAATAGGAACATGGTGCACAAGGAAACCTAATGTTAGTCACAAATATTTGGAATTGAAACTTATGTCCATATATCAAAGTAGTTTTATAAAGAGATATTTGCAATTTCTCAAATAGATTACACAAATCAAAACTTTATAAGTTGTGATATCCAACTCATAAAAATTTGTTGTAAATAAGGATGCTAAATTTTATGTAGAGGAGAAGGGTAGCCATAGAGGCACCTTCTCTTGTATAAAGCATTGGACTTTCTTTTCTTCAAACTTTTTCTTTTATAATATCATTCCACACTATCTATTCCTACCCCTTGCCATTAGTAATTGTGATTGCAAGAAACATGGAGTAGAAATCAATACCACATTTTATTCTTGCAACTTGGGGTTAAACATGTTATCACAATATTTGTAGAAATTTTATTTTGATTCCTTTGCATTGATTACAATTGCATCTCATTGATTGCACTAATTTTTACCAATGATGATGATAATTAGATTTTCAAAAAAAAAATCAAAAAAGAGAAGAGAGGTAGGGTGGACAAATGTTTATGAAGTGGAAGTACTCTTCTAGCATGGGATGTATTCTTGAAATATCATATAAAGCACAATGGTTATCAAATCACATGGGAAATTAAAAAATTGGTGTTTTACAAAGATGTTGAAATGCAAATATTTACAATCTTGATGAATTTTAGAATACAATTAATCAACTTTCGTGATGAAGTCAATATTCTTCAAAAAGTGATGGTCTTGTTCATCATGAGCAAAATGATGTGTAACCCTAAATAGGGTCATGTGGTAGTTATTGAATGGTTGTTATTTTTTTATTATATTTTAATTTGGGTTGTACATTGAATATGGGAGGCTATAATGTCATTAAATGTCCATGGCAAATTTGATTTCGGTAGGGAACATCATCAATAGATTTCAAGCTTGCCATTTTACTTACATGGAGGCAAGAAATTATGAAGAGGATTTTAAAAGTCTCTTGAGTAGAATGATGTGAAAAGTGATTGGAGAGTTGTTTCTTTTTATTTTTTGGACGGAAGTAGTGAACTACTAGAGGGAAGGTAATATTTATTAATTGCTTGAGAGGTGAGCTTGAAGGATTTGTTGTGCTAGATGTTTGCACTCCTAATTGATTATCTTTGCCATCTTGATTTTAAATGTGTACAAGTTGATGAAAGGATGCTGTAATGTAACCCAAGTGATTCCAAACTTGTAGGTGTAGGCAAATTTTGTGTGATGATTAAGTAGGAGTTATTGTTCAAGCAATAAGATAATTATGAGGTCATGGGAACATTATGAAATTTTGTAAAGGATTTGAATGATTTCACCATGCAATAAATAATAAGTTTTGGCTTTAAGCATATGAAACTTGATGCTAGTAAAAAAGAGCATGTGGGCTAATTTGGTGCCCATAAGTTGTTGAAGTGATTTTGTTCATAATTGTGAATGTGAAGAACATCCAATAAATCCCATGTGTGCAACAACTTTTGCATAAACTTGGTAGGCTAGGCCCAAGGATCCCTTAATGTGTTGCATTCATAAACTACCTCAAGCCAATATGACCTAATAGTAAAGAGAATACATGTTACTTGTCCACCGAGAAACCCAACTCACCTAGTCTTTTCATATCAAAGTTAAACGACAGTTATGCATGAGTCAAGAATATGAATGTGGTGAAGTGAAAATGTGTGAAATATTGCAAGGGGTCATTGAAAATGGAAGCACGTAGAAAAGCAAAGGCATTTTATCCTTGCCAATTTAATTATGAACCTAAATTAAGGTCTTTAATTTTGCAAATTGGTCAAAATTTGTAATTAGGAACTAAGTGGATTACTTTGGAAAGGAATTGCAAGTCTTTTTTCTCAAAAATAACTTTCACATGCAAATGAATTTTTTTGTCACTTGTTTTAAAAGATATTTTAAAAATTCCCAATGCGTCACATGTTTTTGTTTAGTCATTACTAAATAAATGTGAATTTTTAAAAGTGTGTACATTCCTTACAGATTCAATGTTTCATCTTGAAAAATGATCAACATTTTAAATCATCATCAAAACTTAAAATTTCACATTCTTTAATTTTATTATACTTTAAGCTATAACTTTTTTGAATACATCATATACATTATAAACCATTTATATGTGGCAAAAGACTATTGAAGCTTTGAAATTTTGAAACATTTTTGAAACATTTTTTGAATTTTTTAAGTTTTAAATTCCAATTTTTAAAAATTGTGAATGTTTTTTTAATGTGATTAATATGTTCTTATCACTATTTTTTTTCAATGAAAATTCTTTTATTATATGAGTCCTTTTGATAATCCTTTGCAAAATTGATTCTTAATGCAATAGGTGTATATTTTCAAACATTTTAAATCAAAACCAAAATTCAAAATTGGATCAAATGAACTTTTACTCTAAGTTCCTTGACATTCCTATGATGAATAAAATATTAACTTACCATGATTACTATGGTTTCAAATGGTAATAAAAAACTAAAACTCTGATTTTGATTGATTATGTATAACATTTAACGCCCTTTTTGGCTCCTTGTTACACATTTTGACCCAAATGGTGGGGTTCCCTATTATGTAAATTGTGGGATTTGATACATAAAAGGCAATGCATAGTGACATAATAATAAACATTGTCCACATTAGATTATTTTCTATGGTTGTAATTTGGATGAAAGTGGGAAATGTTGGATTCATTTAAACCTAGTTGGTGATGAACAAAACCAAACATCACATCTAATATCATTGGCCCTATCCAAATTGAGTACTTGAAAAAAATGCATGAACAACAAAACTTGATGCCTAGGATTGGTGATTTGTGGATTCCAATATAAACACAACATGTAAGTGATTTGAAATTTTATGAGCTTAAATTCAAAGAAAGTTTTTGGACTAGAGATTACATCATGTGAGTCAAGCTTTAGGAACACATCCCCAACTAATGTGTTAAACTTTGTACAAAATGCCCAATGGAACCTTAAAAGATACTCAATGGGCAAAATAAACTAGAATTATAGGTATCATGGGACTACAAATTCAATTGATCTATCTAGTTTTGATGCATGATTCTATAAAAAATGTGGTCATTTACAAGAAAAAGGTAGTCGAAACAACAATGGAAAATGGGAAGGTTGTTTTTATCAAAGATTTTTGGCTCATGTCTTCAACCTAGTGAAACTTGGAGTGAAAACCTAAATATTGAAGAGCAAGGAGAAATGATTGGTGAAGTGCACATCAATCATAATTGAAGAATCCTATACTGAGAAGGAAGGATTTCAAGTTGTAATATTTGCTAAACCTAATCTTCTGCACATTGTTACATCGATGTAGGTTTTCTAGTTCAAGTAACTTTAAATAGGCCATTATTGAGTTGGAAATTTTGAAAATGTGAATGGATGACAAGAAGGAATTCACTATTGAAAAATTGAATGTGTTACATTAATGGTTTGAATTGGAAAAAACCCATGCAATGTTGGGTGGTTTCAACTTAAGTGAACTTCATGCCTATAATTAGATGTTGGAAAAGCATATTCTACTCAAGTTTGAGTTGGTATTGATCAAGAAGAAGGGGAAGAAATGAAAGGGGGAGACTTATGAAAAACTTTGGGCAAGTTTAAAAAGGAAGGTAAAACAATTTATTACCAAAGCCTTTGTTGCATATCAGTAAGAGCAACAACTTTAGTGAATTCACATCACCACCTATTGAGTTATTTTCCCTAAATTTTATATTGACTTACTTGATTAAAATTTTGATAACAATAACAAAAAAGGTAGTGACACTTCAAGTAAAATTTGACACAATTTGCATCAAGAAGGAGAAACCTCAACATTACAAGTCATTTTCAAAAAACCTAATGATCAATTAACTTCCCAAGTTTGATTAAAACATCTTTTGATTTGTTGACTAAAGAGACAATAACCATTGCCCAAGCAATTGTTGCCAAAACACCTTTAATATCTCCAACTTTAACTACTAAAGGGCTACTAAAGTAAACATTGAAAGTTTAATAACAATAGAATGGCCCACTTAAAGATTAATTAGTCAACCTTCTAAGTAGGAATTATGAGAATGCAATTCCAAATAGGAAGGAAGTTAATGTTAAAGATTAAATTGAACTTTTAAAATTTTGAATTTGATGCTTTTAATAACCTTTGGTCTACCAAATTGGCAATGTCTAAAGAAGTTAGATTCGAAATAATATTAATACCATAATGGTGACCTTTAAAAAATTCATGATAATTTGTTTACAAAATTAGTTGATTATCTTTTGTTGTTTTATTTATTTATTTCAATTGATGGGTGTATGCACTCTAAGGTGATTCCTTTTCAACAAATGCTCCACTCCTTAAAAGTCCATACGATAGTGTTAAAATGGCAGTCTATTTTGATATCATTAATTTGGTGGGCAATTACATGGAGGTTAATGAACTAAAAAGCCCGTATGAAAATATTAACTAATAAGCCATTCTAAATAAAATTTTAATGCATATGTTAAGAAAATAAAAATTGAAATCCACTAAAAAATGATTATGATATGGACTTATGAAAATAATGTTGTAGAACCCATCTCATAAGATTATTGTTCACAAATTGCAACAACCCATTCAAAGGTTATGGACCAAGAACTTGCGAAGGGGGGCACTTAATATAAAATTTGGGATCTATGTGTGTCAAACGACCATTTTTAAAGGGGACCTATTATGTAATTGTCCAACCTATTTTTTTATCACCTTATATATATATATATATATATATATATATATATATATATATATATATATATAAAAATATATATAT
>Ga0116227_10011296_pt1 | contig 15054 bp, 11 predicted proteins | sample S1TSphgellanicum_FD_89693 | JGI IMG/M metagenome (GOLD analysis project Ga0116227, IMG submission 89693) | Host-associated microbial communities from peat moss isolated from Minnesota, USA - S1T2_Fb - Sphagnum magellanicum MG | ecosystem: Host-associated > Plants > Peat moss > Unclassified... | reverse complement strand
TGTTGCTCCTACTTGCTATGGTTTGTTGTTTGCATTGCTTTTACTTGTTGTGGTCCATTGCCTTGTGTTGCTCCTACTTGCTATGGTTTGTTGTTTGCATTGCTTTTACTTGTTGTGGTCCATGACCTTGCATTACACCTTGTTGTAATCTGTCACCTTGTGTTACTAATGTTTATTATGATCCATCGCCTTGCATTATTCCTATTTGTTTTGCTCTATCATCTTGTGCTACTATTATTTATTGTGGTTTGTTGCATTGCATTGTGGTTGTTTAGTGTGGTTTGTCATTCCTTGCTTTGTGCTATTACTATTTGTTGTGTTCCATTGCCTTACATTGTTGCTACTTGTTGTGGCTCATCACTTTTCACCTTGCAATGTTATTACTTATAGTGGTTTGTTGCCTTGTGTTATTACTATTTGTTATGGTTTGTCTCCTTTGCCTTGTGCTATTGTTATTTGATGTGATGTGTTGCCCTTGCCTTGTGTTCTTGTTTGTTATGGTTCGTCACTCCTTGCTTCACTTTGTTGCTTGTTGAGGTGATGTACTTCCCCCTTCTTGCCATGTGTAGGTTTTAGAGTTCCGAGCATGAGGTGCATCTTAGGAAAAAAGGTAAGTTTTTTCGTTAAAAAGTTTTGTTGTTTTGTTTCTTTCTGCATTTGTTTTTGTTGATGTTTTTGGTTTTGTTTAACTTAGGTTTTTTTTTTTCAACTTCTAATTTGTTGTTTTTCATTATTTGGTTACATGAATATTCTTTTCTTAAAGTCAATTCTAACATTCTAACTTGCATTTTAATCTCACATTACACTTCATTTTTGTAAATGCCCTTTGTAAATTATAAATGCCTTTGTAAATTTACTTGTTGGTAGTTTAGAGCTTTGCATATTATTGTTTGGTTTTTTTCGCCATTCATTTGGCAAATTTTCATCTTGTAATTAATAATGGAAGAGTCATCCCAAAATGAAGACATAATGAATAATAATGACGTCATAATGAAACAAGAGTTTGAAATTCAGCTGTCTATAAATAAAATAAAGTTTAATGCAAATGAAAGGGAGGAAAGAACTAAGGAAAACTTGAAAAAATTGCATATTCAAAAGAAAGTGAAGACATGATACTAGAAATGCATTATGTTAGTCATTTTTTACACAGTAAGTCAGTGGATGTTAAGTGTTTTCAATTGATGAGTTTTCTTTTTTGTTATGCAAGTTTAGTTTTAATATCAAATGTCAAAACAAGAGCAAGGAAAGTTTTGATACTAGATAACAATGCAAATGAAATTATTGCTTTAAAAAAACATGTTTATGTAAACCATTGTATGATTGCAAATATTTTTGGAAAAAAAAACTAATCTCTTAAAATAACCTTATGAGAAACAACCTATAAAAAAAAAGACTTCATGTAAATGGAACCATTATCTTTAGTTTTTCATTGTCAAAGATTTTAATAAGAAAGTAAATTTTGGAAGATTTAACTTTCTTAATTGTTAAAAACCATTTTCCAATGCATCTTGTTGAAAGCCAATGGTTAAAAAGATTTAGTCTGCACTTGTATCCAAAGGTCATTTTGCTTTCTATCTAAAATAATTAAATTTTTTTTTTTTGCTGGAGTTGGTGGAAAAAATTAAACAATTTTATGTTTTCCTTATTTTGTCAAATTGTTATTCTATTACAACAAGTTTTGATTTGTGATGTCAAAAGGGGCTTATGACATTTTTGCCCTTGTTATTAAATTTTTGGGGACTCATTGGTAGCCAAAACACATTATAATTGGACTTTTGGAAACATCTAATACCTTTAAGCATGCATTAGTCAAAGACTTAACCAACTTGTTAGGTAAATATAACTTGTGAAAAAAGGTCATCATTTATGTTAAAGATGAAGGATCCAATCTAAATATTATGATTAAAATTTTAAAGTCTATTGTAAGTTGTGATATTTTAGGTTTGATAAATTTTTTTTAGGTTAGTTATTTTGGCCATGCATTTTCAAAGGCATGTATGCTTTATTTGATGAAATAATTTATAAAGGTTTGAAATATGTATTTGTCAAAACTACCCAATCGGATCTACATAAATGTATAACTTAGTCGAAAAAGTCAAGAAAAGGCATACAAGAAGCAACAAGGCTTTTGCAAATTAGAATATTCCTCAAAGAAAATTGACATTCTAATTAAAGCAAGGTTCTCATCAAAATTTTAATATTTCCTTGTTTATTATTATTTAAATTATTAAGACTTATTATAATGTAGATATTAATCATCTGTTTTTTTTCTACAGGTTTGTTAGCAAAATTAATTTTTCCGAAAAGACTCTATAATTCAAGAATGTTATAATACTTTGTTAGAGTAAGTAAAATTTAGTGAAGATGACAATTGAAATTCCACCCCTTTTGACATGGCATATTTGTCAAATTGTTATTGATTTTTTCTCCCTTGTTGTAAGTGTTCGTGTTCTAAACCAATATAAACGACATTAGTTATTTAGTGATGCCATTCATTTTGCCATTTACATGAACTTGAAATTGAGAAAATAATGAAAAAATACACCATTTTTTTAGACCTTAATGGAAGAAGATTCTAGTGTGACACTTGAGTTAATTTGTTTGGTTTCCAACATTGAAAAAGAGGTTTGTGGAGTTCTAGTTAGTTTTCTTTCCTCTTTGAAGAAATTTGATGAATAATAATAGTAATAATGTTTGACCCAAGATATAGAAGTTTTTGCTTAATGTCTTCTTTCATTGGTTGTGATCAAAGAGTAACAATTGTTGAACAATATGATATAATGTCATTATATTTTATTCTTATGAAATGTATCATCCCTTGCATCCATTTACACACTCCCAACCTCCTCAAGAGATTCAAATGTGAATCTAAGACGAAAACAATGGAAGAGTAGAAAGTTGGGGCATGTCCTTGGCTTACAGCACTTTGGGGGTAAAAGGGTGTACTGGAGCTTCGAGAGGGGATTAAGATGATTGACAATCACTTCAATCATTCACACAGACTTGCACAAAACCAAACAACAAGTTGGTTAGTGCATAATTAGAACATTTTTGGTGCTAGGACAAGCCACGAGCAAATTCAGACTAACAAAACTCACCACGGCCTGGACTTGAGGGAAGCCACCACCTTCCCCTTTACAATATACTTTGTGCTTCTCCACGAGGCTCACATTCAAATGACATTTTGTCCCAGGACTCCCAAGTGGGAGTCTTGAAATTCCCAAAGTTAGGACTCCCTTGATTTTGGGGGCCCATAACTTTGTTTGTAAACCTCCAATTGAAATGAGGTCTGATGCAAAGTTGTAGTCCTCATTGAAAATTTTTCAACGGTATGTTGCACGCCACCTGAACGCAAGGAAATAGGGGTGATTCCCGACTTTTAGTGATCGGGAGTCAAATTGTCAATTTGATTTTCGGCCCCTCTTTTGGCCATAACTTGTGTTTTAGATATTCAAATGGGTGATGCGAGCCCATTTCAGACATTTATGTTCCAAGAGCTTTCTAATGATATAAGGAATGTCTTAATTCAATGAGTTTTGACCCCTGCAATCGCTCTTTAAAAATTCAGGAATCCATTGAGACTTTAACTCCTAAAATAGGAGTTCACTTGGGAGTGTGAAGGTTCATTCTCTCACACTCTTTTGCACTCCCAGGAGAATGAAATGTGACTCTTGAATTTAGTCTTGGCCCGCACCTTTACAAACCCTTGCTTTAGTCGCGAGCCCAAGGTTAAGGTTGCGATATCCATCAATAGAATATGATAATGATTTTGTTAACCAAAGAGTGTATGATGACAATAGTTTGGATATTTTTCAAATAACAACAAAGAGTATTGAGTTGACAAAAGAGTTTTTTCAAAAAAGACTATTGGTTTTACAATGTTATTAGGTGGATATGAAAGAAATCAACTATCCCCTTCGATGGTGGGAGAAACATGAAACCATGTTTCCCAAAGTTGGGCTTTTTGTTTGTGAGATTTTAGAGATTGTTAATTCCCAAATAGAGACTGGAAGGATCTTTTCCTTGGTTAGAATCATCATTAATTTGAAAAGATGTCGTTTACAATAAAAAAAATTTAAAGAAATTAATTTTTGTGAACAAGAATTGACCTAATAATTGTACATTAGTTATAAATCCCCTTCTAATCTTTGAAAATTTATTGGGATAGATGCAGATTTAGAAAAGGAGTTGGAACAAATTGAAAGAACTTTTGAAAGAGACGAAATTGTGGATTTATAAACTGCGCTGCAAATATATTCAAAGTCTATTATTTTGTCATATATAGATATAATATTTTAAAAAATTCCAAAAAAATTTATTGAAAATTTTCAGATCCGGCATGTGAAAACCAGCCCAAAAAACTGGCTGTCTTCAAATTGCTGAGAACCACCAAGCTTGAGAACCGGATTTATGTCGTTGGAAAAAATCTGATACCTGGAACGGCTCTTGTAAGCTCCGTATTAAAAAAAAAGTAAGAACTGAGATATTCCTCACACATGGCCTTAAAGAACCGGAACCGATGATTCTCTAAAATTAGTGAGAACCGCCCGACACTGGTGTGGAAAAGGTATTGACACTCCAGATCCCCAGTTCATAAGGGGGTATTTGGCATCCTGCAGTTGTCGGAAGCATACATTTTATTCTTTGTTATTATCATAAAAGACAAGAATAGAGAGACAAAATAAAGATGGGTCCAAAATGGAGAGAGACGAAGAAGAGAAGGAACTCGAGAGAGATGAAATAGCGAGGTTGGGGAGTTCATTTCAGGACAAAGGGAAGCACACCAAAGCATGCTTCTATTGTGTGTGCGGGGTTGTGTGTGTGGGGGTGGGTGGGCGGGCGGGCGGGCGGGCTGGGGAGGGGAGGGAAGCATACATGCTTCTATGCTGGGGTAGTGTGCCATGATCCCAAAATATTGGTGATGGACCAATGAAATTCTCCTTTTGAAACGAATATAAATTTTTTTCGAAAAAGGTAACTAACTGTGAGTGCACCCCCCTCCCTAATCAATAGAAGCTTAGTTATCCTTTTTGGCCCTGCGGGCCATGAGGGGGCCAGAAACAGTCGTAAATTAACAGATTTTATTTTAATTGTGTAAAGCCCTTGGGATTAATTTCAGTGTCTGCACCAATAGGATCACTCCATTTAAGTTCAACCTTGGCATCCACTCCTTGTGTAATGTACCTAAAGTAGGAATCCTTCAACTATATACTCGGCCACAATGGCGAAACAAAAATTGTCAGTATCGGTATGCCACAACAAAGTTGTCATCGAGCCGAAAGCAAAGCTATCACCAAGTCAAGAGTTCGACCGGCATGATGAGCCATTATCGCTGAACAGCGAAAGGTGGGAAAGAAGATAGCACATGGTAGCACACCCCAAGAAAAGCGCCCGGCACTCTAGGGAATAAAAATAATAGTCAAATGGACTGACAATTGGTGCTCTGCTCCATCGGTGTTGATTTTTTTGACAAGGTAGGTAATTTCTTTTATCACATGCTCACTTTTTATTCTGACTTTCACTTTGACGGAGAGTTTTCAGAAATTGCCATCCAAATTGTTGGAAATTGACATGATGAGAGAATGAAGACCATAAAAACAATGATTTTGCCTCAAGCTTTCCACCCAACCTTAGGATCACATAGATGTTGCTACGAACCTACCTACGATCCATTCTCAAGCTCTCACCTAATTTAAAAATAAGATGTTAACACCCTCACGTAATGTTACTTACCTTAAAAGTGCATGCACATGCACAAAGTCATCATTTCATGCATTGAGATATTTTGCATGAGACTTAATTAAAAATATTTAAGTAAACTTATTTAACATATTTTATAGTTCCTACAAAACCTACGATCCATTCTCAAGCTCTCGCCTAATTTAAAAATAAGATGTTAACACCCTCACGCAATGTTACTTACCTTAAAAGTGCATGCACATGCACAGGTCATCATTTCATGCATTGAGATATTTCGCATGAAACTTAATTAATGATTATTTAAGTAAACTTATTTAACATATTTTATAGTTCCAAAAGTATGTGCATGTAATACAAATATCTCTAATAATTATAACTTGGTAAGAATAACTTAAGTAACTTGGTAAAAAGTTGATATTCAACACAAATGATAGGTTCACACATTTTTGTCATTTCACACAAAAAAAATTCTTGAAAATAAAATTTAAGTTCAAAACTTTGACAATTATTTGAATATAAGAATTTTATAAAATTTCAAATTCTTCCACACCTTGAAGATTGCCCTTCAGTTCATATTGTTCATCTCAATGTTGCATAACAAAACTCCTATAAAAGCATTTAAAGTATCCAACTTCAAGGAAGAAGTTCACAAGTGAGTTTAGATTGTATTTTGTTTGGAAAAGCCCTTCTCACAAATATCAATACATATAAGAACAATAAGTACTTTCTGCCAAAGTTGTATGAGATGTGAATAATTAAAAAATCATTCATACATGCTTCCACAAGAGCTTCAAGTCTCAAGTAGTGGCTTATTTTCAAGTTTATGCCCTAAGCTCCCCCACAAATTTCAGCAATTTATTTTTTATTGCATCCTTTTTGAACTTTTAATAACTTGAAATTTGATGTTAACCTTTCCAACTAGTGTGTATGGTACATATTAGTATGTGTATTTTTTTTAATTGGATAATACTTGAATTTAAATAACTTGAATGCATTTAACACAAGAAGGTTGAAAGTCTTTCATTGAGATTATTCATAACAAGTTACACATAGTTTGCCCCACTGCTCATGCACTTCTCGAGACTATCATCTCTATCAAAAATCTTTTCATGTTGCATGAGATGATATCTACCTTCAAGGTCATTTGCTCCCCCATTTTAAAGCATTATCAACTCATCTTATTGATGAAAATGGTCCCAAATGTTTTGATAATCAACCAAATTTAGACCAAGGCCACATTAGAAATATCTTTTCAAATGGAGATGAATGCATCCAAAGTGGATCCAAGTGGATCCAATTGCTGAGATATCAACCATGTCAAATTTGAACTTTCTGTTCAATTTACTCAACTCCTCCGAGGCATCAATTACAAGATGAAACATGATAACTTGTTGATACCAATTGAGCTTCAATACTTGAAAAAAATCAATTAAAATCATGGTCTATATAGGTATGGAATTCAACAATTAATAAAAATTAGTAGTTAACTTTGAAATTGAGCCTATTTGTCAACTTTAAAAAAAAAAAACAATTTGCTTACTTATAGAACCTCTCTCAATTTTCAAAAATAATTTTTCATGGTTTTAGTTTTGGGTTCAAATATAACAAGTGATTAGTTGCAACATTTGGTTCTTGTGCTACTTCCAACAAGATGTAAGCTTAGGTTTGGGTCACAAGAGCCTAACCTTGAACCCCTATTTTTAACATTGGAAATTGGACACCTTCACAACACCAATTAAAACCATTAAAATTCCCTATTTTTCTTAGAAAATTTAAAAATAGCTTTAAAGGAAAAACATTTGGTAATGCCTTTGGAGTTTTGAAAAGTGTATATTTGGCATGGATTTTGGTGTGGGAAAATTGCATGTTTTTTTGTAGTGAATGCCATATTGCATTCTCCAATTGAAGAATTTGAACATTTTAAAATCAAATTTTAATGGTTAAAAATCAAATTTTCAATATCTTTCCAACGGTTTAAAGAAAACACAATTTGGACACCATTTTTTATTTACATTTTTGTCATAAACATTTGAAAAATTGTGGGACTTTAGCTTGCAAAGTGAAAAAACCATTTGAGAATGTTAATCCATTCACTTTCTCACACTTATGAATTGAATGTGTTTAAATTCCAAAATGTTCTTTTAGTTCACCATCACTCTTTCATGTCTTAACTTTAATCACAAGCCCAAGGTAATAACAATCAAAACAAAAATTGACAGCTTGAAAATAAAAAACTTATAACAAGAAATTAACAAAGATAAAAAAAATTTTAATAGCAAATTAACATAAGTTGAGCCTCCCGCATCCCCTAAGTTGATCTATTGCATAAAAAAATGCCACTAGTTAGAATCCTTAAATATTAAAAAAGAAAGAAAGTGATAACATAAGAAACAAATTCCAAGGTTTTATCATGGGGGAAGAGTTCATCGCAAGGAATTGTTCATCGGAGGGTTCAAGTTCCAAGGGGTCCCTTTGGAATTTGGCCCCACCTATCCAAGCTATCATCCTCATAGGCATGATTTCATTCCAGTTAGTCCCTTATGATGAAAACCTCCTTGTACAAAAGTAACCCAAGGTTGTTTCAAATAACACAATTTCCATATGATTGGGTATTCCATTTTGCAGAATTTCCTATGCAGGGTAGGGCAATACCATGGGTCCTCCTACTCCTATTGGTATTGGCATACCATTTTGTTATGTTGGGTAATACTTTGATAGTAGGGCATTGCACTTCCCAGCCAATGTTTTTTTTTAGCGATTTCATAGTGTTGTTCAAGTGACAACGGTTCATAAGAGTATTGAGTCAAATTAGGCGATATTCAAAATTATGAAAGTAGAAAAATCTTAAAATCCCTTGATGTTGTAGGGAGGTTTGAAGAATTTTGGGGAATTTTTAGAAATTGTTTTGGTTTTTGGTGATTTTAAAAAAAACAGATGGTGAATATGTATCAAAATATTCATTTTCAAAATATTTTTCATAAAATGGTGAAAATTCGCAACCAAAAAAATCAACATTCCCACCTTGGTTCATGTAATGGTAGAGGTTATTATCAATGTTGGGTGGTTTTAAAGTTTTTTTAAGACTCATCGGGTTTGGGTTTTAGAAGAGTTTACAAGATCCGCCCTAGTTCTTTAATTTATTTTTAAAGCATTTTCAAGAGATCTCAAAATTTTAAAAAAAAAATTTGAGAAAAATATTTTTAGTAAGGTTTCAAACTGTTAGGTGTCACACATTTTAGACTTGCTAGTATTCAAAGGCGGTTTTCACATATTGATTTTCAAAAGTTATTTTATTTTAAACTTGTAATTTCTATCCTTTTAATTAAAAAAATTACACCAAAATGTGGAAAAATGAATATGCATGCAAGATTCAACCACAAGATGGCAAACTTAGGCATGATTTGCTAGATTTCTTCTCCTTGTGATGTAAATTTAATCCATGAATATATACGATATATCTTCACACTTGAAGTTCAAGGATCTCATAATCATATCCATAGAAACTATAAAGTTGATAGTTTTTGTTTTAGGATGACAATGGTCAAATTTTTTTATCATCGTAAATTGTACCTTAACAATGTAAACAACCCACCCACTAACCCCAAATTCTTGGGCATTTTTCTAGATTTGCATGTTTGCATTCTATACACATTGATTGAGGTTTGAGGACATCTAACTTCAAAGTGATGGTTGAGTGTTGCATGTTTGCATCCTACACATTGACTGAAGTTTGAGGACATTTAAACTTAAAATGATGATTAAATATACTAAAGTATTGGGAAAAAATTAAAACTTTGATCACTACGATACTTTTCAATCGAACTAAATTATTTTTTAGTCCCATGATAAGATATCAATTTAAAAAAAAGAAAAAAAAGACGTGGTTTCAAGTGATTAGTTTTCTATCTAGTGAAAACTGGTGAACGGGTTTCAAACAGGATATGACCCTGGGTAATATCTTGAGATATTCAATTTGAAGCTCTCCCCGATTTTTAGTCATTTTTTTATACCCACCTAACATTGGTCATTACACATGACTTGTTGCTCGAGCATTATCCTACATGAAAGGCCCCACTTGAGGGCCCTTCCAAGAATTGGCCTAATTGAGGTCCTTATATGGTGTTAAGATCTGTAAAATTTTAACAACTGAGATTTTGTTTGAGATGGAGAGGAGGCACCTCATGTTTAAGGTTCCTCCTTTTGGCTTAAGGTGCCTCCTCTATTTGGGCAGAAATATTACTGAGCGTAAGGGGCCTCCACATACACTTAAAAAAAGTTGTACCATTTCTTTACATACTATGGCAGTTGCATGTTGGGACGCACTATCTTCTAAGGAATTGCATACTTTAATGTGTCATGTTTTGAGTTCCATGTTACATGAGGCTGCAACTTTCATGCTTCCTTTCACATAAAATTGTGTAAAATTGCTATTTTCTCACGTTTGGACATGACGTTTCAAAGGCTTTACATATGCCACGACATTTTCATCTGAGGATCCTGATGGTGCATTCACACTTGATGTTAAGTTAGTGTTAAATGAAAAACTAGGTGGCATCCTAGGTGGCACCCAATGTTAAATGGACAAGAGAGTAATGTTAAGTGAATGTTAGCTCAAAATAAAATGTTCATGGTAATTTGATGTAAGTCCTAAATGACTAGCATGGTGTTAGGGGACTCGAGACTAGAGTGCCCAACACCAAGTGTAAATGCACCTTAGACCCACTTTAGACCAGGGTCCAGGGTCCAATTTCCTAGGAACCAATTTGGACTGATTTGAAGCAAATTGAATCTTGAGTTGGACTGTACGTTGGTCCCTAGCCTGACTCTTGCTTCTCCAAATCAAGAACTCTCCTTCTAGCATTGTTTTTTGGTTTGAACCAATTGATTTTCTCTCCAAAACAGGTAGGTTTAACTTCAATTTGCCACTTTTTGGTCTTGGACCCTCGTTTAAAGGCCTTGGGACCAATTTAAAGCTTTGGACCAATAAGATTGCTTGAATTCACTGGTCCCTGGACCTTGGACCCTCGTCTAAAGTCGCCTTTAAAGCCCGCTTTACACTAGGAGTCAGGCGGAAAAAGCTTGGGGCCTTTGAGCACATTGACTTGTCTAAAGTCACCCTTAATGCTTTCTTGACACTAGGAGTCAGGGCGAAAAAAGCTGGGGGCCTTTGAGCACATTGACTTGTCTAAAGTCACCCTTAATGCCTGCTTTACACTAGGAGTCAGGGCCAAAAAAGCTTGGGGCCTTTGAGCACATTTCGCTTGTTGTTTGGCCCCAAGCTACTATAAGTGCTAGAACATTGACATCAAGATATTAATAAATGCTGGAACACTGGCCTCAAGGGTTGCAATTTGGCTTCCCAAATGCAATGGTATCCCTTTTTTCAGCTTTGGGGCCAATGTGAGGCCATAAAGTTCAGCATTTATTAGTAATTTGAGGAAAATTGAAAATATTTGCTATTTCAGCCTTGACTCTTAGTGTAAAGCGCTTGAGGCTGATTTCAACTTTTGCACGAATAGGAATGCTTGATTTGAGTTGAAGATTGGCCTTCACTCCTTGTGTAAAGTGAGGCTTAGTTGAACAAGAGAAAGTGACTTTTATCATACAACTAGTTGCGACTCATGAGGCTTAGTTGAACAAGAGAAAGTGACTTCTATGACACAACTACTTGCGACTCAAGAGGCTTAGTTGAACAAGAGAAAGTGACTTTTATCACACAACTAGGTGCAACTCATGACGCTTAGTTGAAGAAGAGAAAGTGACTTTTATCACACAACTGATTGCGATTCATGACACTTAGTTGAACAAGAGAAAGAGACTTTTATCACACAACTAGTTATGACTCATGACGCTTAGTTGAACAAGAGAAAGTGACTTTTATTACACAACTAGTTGGGACTCATGACACTTGTGTGAAGTAAATTCTTTAGTTTCCTCCAATACAGTGTAAAGTATATGGCATTTATTGTGACATACAATACACAAAATTGCAATGTGACCTAAGATAATGGCACATATTTATGGCTCATGCCATTCGTGTGAAGTAAATTGTGTGGTTTCGTCCATTATAATGTAAAATAAGTGATGTTTATTGTGGCATATGGTACACAAAAATTGCAATTTGACACACATTGCACATTGTAATGAATGAAATTACACATTATATTTCGCACAAGAGTCATAATATGTGCCATTACTTAGTGTCAAGTTGTAGTTTTGGTGTACTAAATGCCACAATAAATGTCACATATTATATACATTGTAGTGGAGGAAACCACACAATTCATTTCACACAAGTGTCATGAGCTGAAAAACATGTCATTACTTAATGTCAAATTGCAATTTTTGTGTGCTATATGTCACAATAAATGCCACATATTGTACATTGTAATGGAAGAAACCATAACAACTTACATCACATAAGTGTCATGAGCCACAACTTTTGTGTGAAAAAACCACTTTTTCTTGTAATGTGATTTTTCATCCAATGGAAACATATTAGAGTGCATTGTACAATAGTAGGGGAACTTACATTATCAATTATCCCATTCTGATGCCCCTGACATTAGCCTATCCAATAGGTAGGTCGGTATGGGTTAAGACATTTAGGAGAAGAAATTTGGGCCTCCAATGAGGTGAGCCCCATATAATTTGAAAATGCCCAAATTTTCACTTTCATGGTAGGGGCCAGGGTGAATAAGGACGCACACAAAGGTAACATCACCTTCTTGAGTGAGGCATAGTAATGGCCAAGTGAATGAAACCCAATAATTTTTCAAGATTTGGACTTTTAGTGAGGCCCTGAACATTTAGTCTAAATATGGGGATATGTATAATATTGAGAAGCAATTTGGATGAATTTTAGGGTTTCTGAGTTCTACCGTGGTACTAGAGTGGGTGCAGGGCAGAGTCCTGCAATGGGTACCCATACCCATGGGTAAATGGGTGGGTAATGGGTATGGGCTTGGACGCATGGGTGGGTACGAGGGACCTGGGCTTTACAACGACTGAGTTAGCAGATTATAGGGCGACTCGTCGTATAGTAGTCAGTAGTGATAGCTCTCGAATTGCGTCACGCTAATAGCTATTAATAACTCATCAGCACAGTGTTGTGTTGTGGTGATGAGCTATTAATAGCCTGGCGCAATCCGAGCTGGCATTAGCCTGGAGGGTCCACTGGTCCAGGAATCGGGATTCAGGTGGGAGTGTGGATTCTAAAAGAGCGGCTACGAGCTGATGCTGGCCATGACGTTGGCTCAGCGAATTGAACATGACCTGAAGAGCAATGGGGGGGGAGTACGTGATTCGCAACAACGAGCCAGGCAAGAAGTCGGGTGTTTGGGAAGCATTCAGCATTGTTTACGATCGTAGCAACGTAAAGCTAGATTATGCTGCTTGTAAGTCCTGCAACAAAGTTTAAACCTTCAAAACCAGTACCGGCACGACTACAATCTCAAAGCACAAATGTCATGTTCCCGCTTCCGAGGTAGCCGTCGTGAAGGTGTTCTTTAAGAAACACATCATCACAAAGCAAGAAAAGGAGACGATGACGGCAGCGGCGGCCGACTACTGCGTGACCGACATGCGCCCATTCGAGTCTCTGAGCGGGTTGGGCCTCAAGGCGCTCATCTAGACGGCGCTTGACATTGGATCGAGCAGCACTGGCCGAGTCACAATCGACGAGTTGCTCGCCAACCCGACAACAGTTAGCCGAAACATCGATTCACGTGCTTGGAATGGCCGCGAGAAGCTCACCCTCGTTCTCAAGAAGCATTTCGACTCGGGCTTGAACGTGGCATGTACTCTCGACTTGTGGATGGACGCGGTCAAGAAGAACTCGTACATGTCCATCACCATTCATTACATCGATGAGATGTTCAATTTGTACGCCCGCACGCTGCACGTAAAGCATGTTGAGGAAACCAGCCACACGGTGGAGATGGTCCTAGAGGAGTTCAGTAAAGGTCTAATCGTGTTCAAGGTAACGGCGGACATGTACCAGCAGATCATCGTGGTCTCAGATAGCGATTCAAACTGCTGTGGTGTTAATGGCATCCCGTCAGCTTTCTACTGGCTTGCCTGCCTCGATCACAAGCTGGCGACCGTGCTGACGACTGTCGTGAACAAGACGACCAAGATGGAGAATGGCGTCAGGAGCAAACCGTTCTACCGGTACAAGGACGTTCAGCACATGCTGCCATTGTTCATGATGATCGACGCGTGCAAGAAAGCTGGTCGAGTACTACAAGTGCGCGAACTTGCAGAGCCAGCTCAGCAAGGCGTTCAAGCAGGAGAACGCAATTCGATGAAAGTCGCTGCTCCGTTGCCTTCTAAGCATCAAGGAAATGTACGACGAGCTCGTGCCGCTCTTGCAAATGAAGGACAAGCTAAGCAAGCTCAATGACATTTCGCGGGCGCTCCTCAAGGAACTGATCGCTTTCCTTGCCCCCTTCCAGCAGGTGACGCTGGCACTCGAGAAGTTCAAGCACCCGACTCTTCACAAGGTCCTGTGGTGGTGCCATGTGATCCTGGGTCACCTTCGGCTGGTCTTGAGCGATGTGGTGGACGAGGATGGCAACGTGACGATGGTTAAAGACTCTGACTCAATCAAGGCAATCAAGGGCATCATGCTGCTGCTCTTGTATAGCAAGTTCGTCTTTGATGATATCCACGTCATGGCGTCGTTGCTAGATCTAATCATGAAGTCCCGTCTTGTCCACCTTGGTGTTGAGCGCAACCAGATCAAGTAGGCCAAGGATAAGCTCAAGGATGCGATGATCAAGTATGCGCCCTTGGACGACGAAGAAGAAGACGTTCGACCTGCTCAATCACTAGTCGGGAAGAAGGCGCGTTCGTTGGTTTTGATGTACGATCAGATGCTCGACGACGATGATGAGGAAGACAACGTCCCTCCTACTAAAGGTCACGATGCCGCCGCTGCCCTCAACGCAAGAGTCGACAATGAGTACGAGGCGAACATGAAGCACAAGGTCACCGATGGAGAGATGAGGCAGTGCATTGACGGTGACGCTAGCGATGAGTTCCACGTTCTGTCGTGGTGGAGGCGCAAGGGCAAGGACCTGTTCCCGATACTGGCGCGAGTCGTGTGATCCACCCTGTGCATCCCGGCATCCAGTGCCATGTCCAATAACAACTTCTCGGACGCCGACAACACCCTGACCAAGAAGCGCAATCGACTGAAGCCCCGAACGATAAACAACCTCATGTTCCTGCGCTCTAATCGTGACATTTGTATGTAACTGTTTACAATAAATCATTGGCACGTCCCTCCTTTTAAAAACACTTCAAAGTACTCTTAAGTAGCTTTATTTTGGTGATGGACTGATGGGTATG
>Ga0116227_10011295_pt1 | contig 15054 bp, 15 predicted proteins | sample S1TSphgellanicum_FD_89693 | JGI IMG/M metagenome (GOLD analysis project Ga0116227, IMG submission 89693) | Host-associated microbial communities from peat moss isolated from Minnesota, USA - S1T2_Fb - Sphagnum magellanicum MG | ecosystem: Host-associated > Plants > Peat moss > Unclassified... | reverse complement strand
TAATCGATCGAGCGCCACTTGTTGCCTTCGAGGCCGTTGTTGAAAATCTTATCGGGATCTGCGATGTGCGCCCCGTTGGCAAAGGTGAGCTTCACGTGTTTCTTGTGCGCGTTGCCGACCACGATGATTCCGTCGCGATACCACACTGGGCTGCCCATCCACTTCCACTCTTCGACGATCTCGGGGTCGGCCGCGAGGATGGCCTTTCGGACACTAGCGAGCGTTTTTCCACGCCAGTCCGTGGTTTCCGCAATCAGCTTGTCGATCTGCTCCGATGGACTCATCAGTCTTAGCCCTCCAATGTCAGTGCGGTTTTTGGCGGTACGTCCTGGATCGGATGAAAGCCGGTTTTCTCCACCCGCATAGGTGTCGCCCCGGTCGCCGGCGTGACGTGGGAGCGCAGCCGCGACGCAGCGTATCGGCGCTATGCGAATTCGCTTCGGCGAATCGGCTTGCGGACGAGCCGACCGTATACGATGAACGCACAGACGGCAGCCACGACGAGCCAGTAGATCACGTGTCCGAGGTTACCGGACCCGGACGCGAGTTCCACTCCCGAGAAGAACAGCATTTCAGCGCCGACCAAGGCCGCGGCGATCGGCGCCAGAACGGCCGCTCGCTTCTGGAACAGCGGGACGACCAGGGCGATCGCGCAGAGCAGTTCCACCGCGGTCAGGCTCTGCCAAACCGCGTGGGGAATCGCTCCGAGCGACGGCAAGGTGTTTTCAGGATTAGAAGACTTCCAAACCGCGCCGACGGCCGTGTGCAAGGCAAGAAGTACTTGAAGGAAACCTAGCAGGACGCTCACGTTGTTCTGCTCCTTATTGAAATTTTCGCCGTTTGGGCGTCGTTCGGTTCGTAATCGGAGTTAGTCCGTTCCCCATTTGGGCAATTCGATCCCGAACTGCTGTGCGTACTCGGCGTTGAGGCGCTGCCAACCGTCGAATTGCATGGCCGATGCGCCGGCGATCCGGTCGATTGGCACTCCGTCGAGTTGCCGCTCTAGAACGTCCAGGGCGATGTGCCAGCCGGCGGCTCCCATCGAGATGTAGGGGCGATCGAAGACGGCCTTTAGCGTCAGGTGGGTCCCGCCGTCGCGCTCGTTGAGCTCCCACCGCATGGTGCGGCCGTCCGACTCGTATTCAAGCACCTTGGGAGGGTCCGCGCGCGTGATGCGAATTTCGACCGGTTCGGGCGATCCCACCCAGGTGATCTCCGCCGTTCCGACGGTGCCGAGGTCGCCGGAGGCGTCGAACGGCGCCCATTCGCGCAGATGCGCCGGCTCGGTAATCGCGCGCCAAACTTTTTCCGGCGGATGGCGCAGGTCTTTGACCAGAATAAGCTTCCAAGTCTCTCCGTCCTTGTCCACTTTCGCCACGTCGGCCGGCCCCGGCACGTATTTCTCGCGATCGCTCATTTAGCGTTTCTCTTCGTCCGTTTCTTCGGTGGTGAGTCATCCATGCGGTCGAGATACCGCTCGAGGGCGTCGCCGTGAGCGGACCACAGTTCGCGGAACGGGGCGAGCCAGGCGTCGACCTCTCGCAGCGATTCGGGTTTGAGCCGGTAGAGCCGGCGCTGCGCGTCCACTGTTGCTTCGACGAAGCCGGCGTCACGTAACACTCGCAGGTGCTTCGACACGGCGGGCTGCGGCAACCGAAGGTGACGTTCGAGTTCGCCTACTGACCGCTGTGACGAAACCAACAGGCTCAAGATGGCCCGCCGGTTGGGCTCCGCAATGATTTCGAATACTGATTCCAACGGGGTTAATATACCCGAGACGGAATATACTTGTCAACGCATACACGGAAGTTAAAGACTTCCGTGCGGCACGGCCATGCGGCGCTCTTGCCATCAACGAGAAGTGGGGCGGCTAGGCCTTGCAGCCCGCCGCCCCACCCGTCTCTCGATCCTGGCCTCGACCCGCAATTTCAACAGTTAACGTCTGCCAGCGGATGATGCTGCAACGGCGTTGCGAGCGAGAGTGGCGCGAAACCATGGCTTCGACGCCCGACCGGCCCCCTCGGGCGACGGTCGATACCTGCGGCCTCCTCGGGCGAGGGCCCTCCGCAGCCGGCAACAGTACTATACCACGAACCGCACGCCGGGGGCCAGACCTGACCGCGGCACCTGACCGCGGCACGACTCAACCCTGCGAGAGAACTTCACGGTGCTGTCAGGCTGAGGCGAGCCGACGCGCGGCCCACGCCAGAGCGACCGCAAAGGGCCGTTCGAGGACTTCGTGATCGCTAACCGACGCGTCGCTGCGGGATCGCCAATCGAATCCCCTCCGTTCTTCGGGCGAAAACTGCGGGGTCCGGCACGCTGCCGTTAGATCGCCGCGGGCGCGAACGGCCAACCGCGCGAGCGTGACCTCGGCGATCAGAAGCTGCCAAAAGACGGGTTTTTCTATCGGCTTGAACTTTGCGACCAGCGCGCCCGCCTCTGCAACGCGCTCGTCGAATCCGTCCGGCTTCGAAAAGCGCGCGATGAACTCGCGGTCGCTTAGAACGTACGGCAGGATCTCTAGCGAGCCGGGATCGCCACGCCCCACGAACTCTTCGAGAACCGCCTCGACGAGGGTGATCCCTTGCCGATCGTAGATGCGGTAATTAGCCGGGGTCCGCGACGCGCCGTCCCGCGAGAGTTCGCCGGGCTTATATGGTAGGTTCGCGGCGCGCGCCAATTCGGCGTCGGCCGCGGGCAGGTCGCGCAGGCAGCGGGCTATTTTCAGCAAGTTCGCCGCGTATGGATCGCGCTCGAGCAGTTCGCCATCCGCGACCAAACGCGCCGCAGCCATCGGCGCGAACAAATCGTAGATCGTCCGTTTATAGTCGATGAGGTTGTTCGACAGGACGGCGGCTGAGCGTCCCTCGCGTGACAGTTCTGCGAGATACTTGACCCGCTGCGCCGCGCCCTTAAGGCGGATCGGCATCTCGTCGAGCAGTTGCCGGCTTCGCGCGACGCTCGCGACTTGCGCCTTGAGCGCCGCCTCGCTGATAGACTGATCGAACTTCAACCGCTCAAGGCCCTCGGTTTGCCTTGCATTCAAGGTCTGAAGCTCTTTCGCGTGCGCCTCGGCCTGCGTCTGCAGGCGTCCTTGCTCGGCCGATTGGCGGCGCACCTGAACGTATCCGAATACGGCCGTTACGATGGTCCCGATGAGGCTCAGCCCGGCGGTGATCAGTGCGCCCGTGGCCTTCCCGTCAGAAGCGGAGTCGTCCGCGGCCGCTCCGGCGGGCGAAAGCAATATCATGGACGCCGCCGTGTACGCTAAGATGCGCGCTGCGGGCTTTCTCGTGAACCGGCCGGCCGCTAAAGAGGAACGCACGGTTCGTGATCGGTTCGCCCTCGACAGCCGCGTGCCATGCGACCGCTCGAAGGGCGAGAGGCGTGGCGAGCGAGAACGTTTCGATCGTGCCGCCGTTCTTATCGTACGACCACGTGCAACTCTCGATGCCCGCCGGCGACGAAGACCGTGCTCGAGCTTTTTACGCCGGCGTCGTTGGCATGACTGAGATCGAGAAGCCCGCCGACTTGCGAGCGCGCGGCGGCGCGTGGTTTTCCAGCGGGCCCGTCCAGTTGCATCTCGGCGTTGATCCCGCATTCACGCCTGCACGCAAGGCCCATCCGGCGCTGCGCTGCGCCGATCTCGACGGCTTATTGATCCGCTTGGAAGTTGCCGGCTGCGACGTCATCCTTGCCGGCACGTTTGAGGACGGCGCACGGCACGCGTACGTCGACGATCCGTTCGGCAACCGAATAGAACTGATCGGTTAGCGCCCCTCCGCGCCGCGCACCCCGTCTCCGGTCAGCCCATTCCAAGTTGGAGGCCTCGGGCCGGCCAAGATGTTCGCGAGCGTCGCTATCTCACGTGGTTCGGGGACGTGCTTCCGTGACTAAGGCTGGGTAAGAATCGCGACATCATGTCTACTATACTTGACATACTGTACGCGAACGTATATATTTTGCCCATGATGAACGTCGAGTCCGTAGAAGCCCATAGCTGTACGCCGACTGAGCGGCGCAGTGTGCGCCGGTACCAGGCCGAACTGGGAGCCGGCTTGGCGGTCTACGCAGCGACACTCGCACTGTCGATCTCGTACGTCGACCATCTGACCGGCGCGGCGCGGGTGACCGTCGCGGTGCTCCCAATGATGGGCATCCTCATCATCGTCGCCGCGCTTGTGCGGTTCACGCTTCGCGCGGACGAATTCCAACAGCAAACGATTCTCGTTTCGGCGGCGATCGCGGGCGTCGTATGTCTCGTCGTCACGATGACGCTCGGGCTTCTAGAGAACGCCGGTCTGCCGCGCTTACCGATGACGCTCGTGTGGATCATCCTCTTGTTCGCGTTTGGAATCGCGATGCCGTTCGTGCGCCGCCGCTATCGGTGAAGAATCGCCTGCGCGCGTTACGGGCGGAATTACATCTCTCTCAGGCCGACCTCGCGGAGCGTGTCGGCGTCGCCCGGCAAACCATTCACGCCGTGGAGAACGGCAAATTCGCTCCGAGCCTCACGCTCGCGTTCAAGATCGCGTCGCTCTTCGGCGCGGACATCAACGACGTGTTCGCACCCGACCCGGAAGATACCGTACCTTCGCTTGTGGAGACCGCTGATAATGCCATCGCTTCGCCTGCCGATGTCGAGCCTCGCACTGCTCGGGCTCGTCCTCTCGTCTTCTTCGGGAAGCCTCGCCGAGACGGGGGCAACGCCGGATAACGCCGGCCCGAATCCCGTCGTCTCGACGATCGGCGTGATGCGCGTCGAGCGCTACGGGTCCGGGTCGCCCGCGATCGTGTTCGTGCCCGGCCTTGCGTGTGGATCGTGGGTGTGGAGCGGCGCCGTGACGCGTTTCGCTGCGAAGCACACGGTATATGTCGTCACGCTCCCGGGGAACGACGGCCTTCCTGCGTCGACGACGCCGACGCTCGACGCCGCCGATGCGTCCCTGCTGTCGCTCGTGACGAAGGAAAAGTTGGATCGCCCGATCATCGTTGGCCACAGTCTCGGCGGATTTCTCGCCCTTCGCTTCGGAACCGAGCACGCGAACCTCGTGCGCGGAATCGTCTCGGTCGACGGCACGCCGGTCTTCCCGACGCTCGCGCAATCGACGCCGGACGACCGCGCAAAGGCCGGCGCAGCTTTCGCGGCGGCAATCTCGGCGCAGCCGGCCGAGCAATATCAGGCGAGTCAAGTGAAAGTCATCGCAACCATGGTGACCGCCGACGCGGACGTCACCAAGGTGGCCGCGCTAACGGCCAAGAGCGATCAAAAGGCCGTCGCGGCGTACGCGGACGAGCTCTATTCCGCCGACTTGCGCCCGGAGTTGCCGAAGCTGACGGCGCCGACGCTCGAACTCGCTCCCGTGCCGACGAAGCCCGCCCCCTACGAGGGTCCGGACGCGGCTAACGCCTCAATGGCCGATCGCGAAACCGGCTACCGCGCTTTCTATGCCTCACTGTTCCCCGGCGCGCCGAACCTCACGATCGAAATGGTGCCGCATTCCAAGCACTTTATCATGGTCGATCAGCCGCAAACGCTCTACGACGACATCGCCGCATTCGTTACCAAGGTCTCGTAGGAACGCTCGCTACCCACCAAGGAGAAGCGAGATGCCGAAGTAGAGTTTTCGACGAATATCTCGTATCGATAGAACCCTCGCTACTCGCCGGCCGGAAGCGCGATGCTGTCGTAGAGGCTCTCGATGTTCAGCCCTGGGCGTCCCCCGGCGACAATGCCCCACTGGTTTGGGGCGGGCGCTCGGGGCCGGCCCGTGTGGCCAATGCGGGGGGCCGGAAGGGCGGGCGGGAGCGACGCGAAAGGTGTCTCCGTTATGACGATCGATTTGCGACCTGAAGTTTCCGAGCTGCGCGACCGCCTCATTACCTTCGTCGAGGACGTCGTCGTGCCGGGCGAGCGCACCTATTTCGAGCAGCACGCGGCCCTGCCGGACCGGTGGACGGTGCCGCCGGTCATGGACGAGCTCAAGGCTCAGGCGCGCGCGGCCGGTCTGTGGAATCTCTTCCTACCTGAGAGCGAGTACGGCGCGGGCTTGACCAACCGCGAGTACGCGCCGCTGTGCGAGATCATGGGCCGCACGTTGATCGGTCCCGAGGTCTTCAATTGCAGCGCGCCCGACACCGGAAACATGGAAGTCCTCGTGCGCTACGCGTCGCCGGATTTGAAGAAGAAGTATCTCGAGCCGTTGCTGGCCGGCGAGATCCGCTCGGCCTTCGCGATGACCGAGCCCGCGGTCGCGTCGTCGGACGCGACGAACATCAGCGCGAGCATCGTGCGCGAAGGCGACGAGTACGTGATCAACGGCCGCAAATGGTGGACCAGCGGCGCGATGGACCCGCGCTGTAAAGTTTTGATCTTCATGGGCAAGACCAACCCCGACGCGGAACGGCACGCACAACAGTCGATGATCGTGGTACCGCTCGATTCGCCCGGCGTGAAAGTGCTGCGGTCGTTGAAAGTGTTCGGCTACGACGACGCGCCCCACGGGCACGCGGAAGTCGACTTCGTGAACGTGCGCGTGCCCGTCGAAAACCTGTTGCTCGGCGAAGGCCGCGGCTTTGAGATCGCGCAAGGGCGCCTGGGCCCGGGCCGCATCCACCACTGCATGCGGTCGATCGGCGCCGCCGAGCGGGCGCTCGATGCGATGTGTAAGCGCGTGATCGGCCGGGTCGCGTTCGGCAAGCGGATCGCCGAGCAGGGCGTGGTCCGCGAGTGGATCGCCGACTCGCGCATCGAAATCGATCAAGCCCGTCTCCTAACGTTGCACGCGGCCGACATGATGGACAAGGTCGGCAACAAGACGGCGAAGGCCGAGATCGCGATGATCAAGGTCGTGGCACCGAACATGGCCCTGCGCGTGATCGACCGCGCGATCCAAGCCTTCGGCGGCGCCGGCGTCTCGCAGGATCCGGGTCTCGCGTATCTCTGGGCGATGCAGCGCACCTTGCGCCTGGCCGACGGTCCCGACGAAGTTCATCGCCAAACCATCGCGAAGATCGAACTCGGAAAACACCTGCCCAAAGGCCCCGCCAACGGCGCCCGCAACGGCGCGAGTTAGCGGCCCTTCGATCGGGTCATGTCACCCTGAGCCTGTCGAAGAGTCGTGTCTGAGCTTGTCGAAGGGTCATGTCACCCTGAGCCTGTCGAAGGGTGACCGTCCGTCCCGTGCGGCCGGAAGACGCCGAAGCCTGGCTGCGTATGCGCATGGCGCTGTGGAACGATGCCGAGCCGGAAGAGCTGGAATCCGAAGTGACGGCCCACTTCGCGGCGGCCGAACCGGCACCGCGGGTGTTCATCTGCGAAGACGAAACTGGGCAACAGGCCGGCATGCTCGAGCTCGCACTGCGTAGCGCAGCGGAGGGATGCGCCGGCTCACCGGTTCCGTACGTCGAGGCCTGGTACGTCGTGCCGGACATGCGCCGCCGTGGAGTCGGAGCGGCGCTCATGCGTGCCGCCCGCACCTGGGCGCGTGCGAGCGGCTATCGCGAACTCGCGTCGGACACCCAGCTTTCGAACGAGGTCTCCGCCCACGCCCACCTAGCGCTTGGCTTCGAAGAAGTCGAACGCGCGATCCACTTCCGCATCGCGCTCGATTAGCGCACGTTCACCCTTCGACCGGCTCAGGGTTAGGGTGAGGATGCGGGGCGCAGTCGCGTTGCGGTCATCGCGTAGAGCGCGATGTCGCGAAACTCGCGGTGGAGATGGTACGCTTCGCTCAGGATGCCTTCGAACGCATAGCCGAGCCGTTCCGCGACGGCCCGGCTGTCGGCGTTCTCGACGACGCACCGGATTTCGACGCGATGCAGGTCGAGCCGGCCGAACGCGTACGACGTCAGTGCGGCGGCCGCGCGCGTTACGATGCCGCGGCCGCGAGCTTCGGGCGAAAGCCAATACCCCATCTGCGCGCAGCGGTTCTCCCACTCGATCGAGTGTAATCCGATCGCGCCGACCAGCGTTCCGCTTTCGCGAATCGAATAATCGAACGCGCTATGGCGCTCGAACTGCGCGAAGGCGTACTGCGCGTAGCGTCGCACGTCGGAGGCGGAACGGGTCGCGTCGATCCACGTTAGCCAGCGCCGCAAGTCGGCGCGGTGCCGCTCGACGATTGCGTACACTTCGGCCGCGTCGCCGGGCTCGCGCGGCCGCAAGGTCAGGTCGCCGTCGACCGGTAGCGCGGTTTGCAGCGTCACAGCTCGACGCCTTCGCGCGCGAGCATCTCGCGATAGATGCACTCCACGTCGTCGAGCGTGTCAACGTCGCTCGCCGCCTTATCGGGTCGTAGCCGCGCGATGCGCGGAAAGCGCAGCGCGTAGCCACTCGCGTGCAGCGTGCTCTTCTGAATGATGTCGAAGGCGATCTCGATCACGATCCGCGGTTCGACGGCCATGGCGTGCCCCGCCGGCGCGCCGGTCCGGTGAGCCAGGAACCACTGCGTCAGCTCGGCGATCTCGGCGTCGGTCAGGCCGGTGTAGGCCTTTCCGATGGGGAGCAACGTTGCGTCGTCCTGGGAGCGCCGGACGGCAAAGGTGTAGTCCGATAGCACGTTCTTACGTTTTCCATGACCCCACTCCACGGCCGTGACGACCACGTCGAGGGTGGAGAGTTCGCGCTTGAGTTTGAGCCACCATTTACCGCGCCGCCCGGGCACGTACGGGGCGTCGGTGCGCTTGAGGACGAGGCCCTCGTTGCCGCGCGCCCGCGCCGCCTCGAAGAGTTCGGCGATCGTTTCGGGCGAGGCTCCGGCTTCGAGCGTGTGCCAGGGCGCGGCGGACAGCGTTTCGCTCGAAACCATCAGCGCCGGTATCTCCGCGCGCCGTTCGGCCAGCGGCTCGTCGAGCAGAAAGCGGTCGTCGACCGCCAGCAAATCGAAAGCAACGAAGCGGACCGGTATCTCAGCTTGCAGCTCGGGTGAGGGATCGATCCGCTGCAGCCGCGGCTGGAGGTAGCGGAAGGGCAGCACTCCCGTCCCCGCCCGGGCCACGATCTCGCCGTCGAAGATCGCGTTGCCGGTCGTGGTCGCGAAGGCCGCGACGATCTCGGGGAAGGCGCGCGAGATGTCGTTGAAGGTGCGCGAGAAGAGCCGCGCGCGGCCGCCGTGGACGTGCGCCTGCGCCCGGATGCCGTCGTACTTATCTTCAACCAGCCACGAACCCGCCGCCAACTCGCGGTACGAAGAGCCGAACGCGATCGGGCTCGCGAGCATGAAGCCCAGCGGCGTTCCGTAGCGCACCGCCAGTTGCTCGAGGGTCCCGGCGCGCGCCGCCACCGCGACGTCGCCCGCGTCACCGGCCGCCATCGCGGCCCGGCGGACCGCCGCCGGTTCCGCGCCGAAGGCGAGCGCGATCGCTTCGAGCACGAGCCCCTGGCGCAGACCGATCCGCAGGTCGCCGGTTAGGATCTTCGCGACGTAGGCGACCTCGCGCGGCGAGCGGCACGCCCGGAACGCCCGTTCGCAGACCGCTTCACGCCGCTTACCGGCCGCTTTTCCGCCGGCCGACGCTAACTCGTCGAGCAGAGCGGCGAACGCCGCCGGCGTCAACGTTTCGCTGAAGAGCCCGGGCGCGGCCGGTTCGCCCGCGACGCGCGCGAGCGCCTCACCGAGATCGCCCGTCCCGCGGTAGGCCAGCGAGATCGCGCCGTCGCTAAAGGCCCAGACTTTTTGGGCGGCGGCCAGGAGCGTGCGACCTCCGATGGCAAGTTTCCGCTCGTCGTGGGCGGCGAGCGGATTGCCGGTGAAGAAGCGCGCGGCCGCTCGCAAGTCGGCGGTGTCGAGCGAACGGAAATACGCCGCCAGACGTTCGACCTTTACCGTCTTCGCCGGATCGGCGGCGATCTCGTCGCAAGCGGCTGCGAAGGCGATCACGCCGCACCAACTCGATTGATGATAGAGGACCGATGAACGATTTCCGAATGCATCTGCTTCGCGCCGGCGCCGTCGCGTTGCTGGCCGGCTGGAGCGTCGCCGCGCTCGCCGTCGGTGAGAATAAGCCGACGCCCGCGCTCGAGGCCTTCGGAACCGCGTGGGCGGCCGTCCACGACTACTCGGAAACAATTATCGCGCACGAAACGACCAACGACGCGAAGCAGTCGCAGGACCGCACGTACAGCTACGAGTTCGTCAAACCGACGAGCGCGCTCATCCAAATCACGGACGGTCCGGGCAAGGGCGGCGGCGCGGCCTGGCACGGCGGGGACCAGGTTAAGGGTCATCAGGGCGGCCTGTTCTCGGGCATGAAGTTGATGATTTCGAAGAGCGACCCGCGCGCGACCTCGCTGCGCGGCGACCAGATCGACGTCGCCTCGTTCGGTTACGAACTCGATCACTTTCTCAACACGCCCGGCACGTTGTCGGAAGCGCCGGGCCCGGCGCTCGAGGGGCAGGCGACGATGGCGGTAACGCTCGAGGCTTCGCCCGCCGAAGCGAACGGCGTCACCAAAGAAGTCCTCGACATCTCCACGACGACGCACTTGCCCGTCAAACGCGAACAGTACGCCGGCGCGGCGCTGGTCAAGAGTGAAGAGTTCAAAGACCTCAAGCTCAACCCGGGCTTGACCGTCAAAGACATCAACCTCTGAGCCACGCGTAACGTGATTACCGCTTTCGTCATGTTCACGATCGAGCCGGGTCGCGTGAAGCCCTTCGCGGAGCGGCTTCTCGAGGTGCCGGGCATCACCGAGGTCTATAGCGTCGCCGGACCGTACGATCTGGTCGCGATCGCTCGCGTGAAGCGTCACGAAGACCTGGCCGATCTCGTCACGCAGCACGTCGCCCACCTCGAAGGCGTGATCCGCACGGAAACGCTGATCGCGTTCCGCGCATTCTCCAAACGCGACCTCGGCCTGATGTGGGACATCGGCGGCGACTAAACCGCGCGGCCTTGGCCGTTTCAGAAGAGCGCGAGTTGCGGATTACTTTCGAGATACTCCGCGTCGATGCCGAGCTTGCGTAAGCGGTAAACGAAATCGCGCCAGCCGTGGTTGAGCAAGACCTTTTTGGGCTGGGCGAGTTCGATGTAACGCAGGAGCGACGGAAAGTCGGCGTGATCGGAGAGCGGGAAGCCGGCGTCGGTGCGCGCCGAGAAGTTCGTGCCTTTCGCGACGACCCAGCCGGTTAGCGCCGCGGTGCGAACCAGCTTGCCGCGGACGGCCGCCGGCAACGCTTTGCCGGACGGCGGCCAGATCAGCGCGCGCGCGCCGTCGAACGCGGCCGCGTCGTAACGCTCGTAGGGCGGCAGCGCGACGCCGGCTTCCTCGTACACGCGCGCCATCGCTGCCACCGCACCGTGCGCGGCGAGCGGAATGCCGCCGCGGCCCAGGATCGCCATCGCTTCCTGCGCCTTGCCCAAGGAGTAAGCGAAGAAGATCGGGACCGCCCCGGCTTCCAGCGCCGCGCGCGCCCAGGCAACCATCGCCCCGGCCACCTCGGCGCGCGGCGGGAAGACGTACTGCGGCCGGCCGTACGTACACTCCATCAAGAGCGTGTCGCAGCGCTTGACCTCGGGCGCCTCGGCCGTGAACGACGGTTCGAGCTTGAAATCGCCCGTGTAGACGAAACGGCCGCGCTCGCCTTCGATCAGCAGTTGCGCGCTGCCGAGCACGTGGCCCGCCGAGAAGAGCGTCAACTCGCAGTCGCCCTGCCGCCAGGGATCGTTGAACTCGTGCACTTCGAAGGCCGTCTCGGCCCGCGGGTCTTCGACGGCCGTCCGGAACCGCGGGTCTTCGACGGCACGTTCCGTCCGCGCGGCTTCGAAAAGGCTCGCTGCCTTGGCCCGCTTTCGGCCGAAGCGCAGCGCGCAGACCTTGGCGTTGTTGACCGAGGTGACGACCACGTCGTGCGCTCGCGCGTGGTCCGCGTGGCCGTGGGAGACATAGCATCGCGCGCGCGGCCGCATCGAGTCGATCCACAGGTCCAGGTCCCGGACGTAGAGCGACCGTTCATGTAGGGAAAACATCGAGAGGGAACGCATGTTCGATGGTCCCGGCTGCACCCCTTGCCGCCGGGTGACGGTCGTAGCTTCCGGAACGCGTAGAATTCGCGGGGAGAACACTTTGGCACGAATTTATGAGAATCTCGCCGACACGTTCGGCAACACGCCGCTGGTCAAGATTCCGCGGCTGAACAAGGGTTTGCCGGGCACGGTGCTCGTGAAGATGGAGTCGGCCAATCCGGCCGGCAGCGTCAAGGATCGCATCGGCCTCGCGATGATCGAGGCGGGCGAGCGCGACGGGCGCCTGCGACCCGACACGGTCATCATCGAGCCGACCAGCGGCAACACGGGCATCGCACTGGCTTTCGTGGCGGCCGCCAAGGGCTACCCGATCATCCTGACCATGCCCGACACGATGACGGTCGAACGCCGCAACCTGCTCAAGGCCTACGGCGCGCAACTCGTGCTGACGCCGGGCGCTGAGGGCATGAAGGGTGCGATCGCCAAAGCCAAGGAGATCCGCGACTCCAACCCCGGCAAATACTTCATGCCGCAGCAGTTCGAGAACCCGGCCAACCCCGAGATCCACCGCAAGACGACCGCCGAGGAAATCTGGCGCGATACGGACGGCACGGTCGACGTCTTCGTGGCGATGGTCGGCACGGGCGGCACGATTACCGGCGTCGGCGAGGTCCTCAAGGCCCGCAAACCCGGCGTGAAGATCGTCGCGGGCGAGCCCGACGCGTCGCCCGTTCTCTCGGGCGGCCAGCCCGGTCCGCACAAGATCCAAGGCACGGGCACGGGCTTCATCCCGGCCGTCCTCGACACGAAGGTCTACGACGAAGTGATTCGCGTGACCAACGAGGACGCGATCGCGACGGCCCGCCGGGCCGCGCGCGAGGAAGGCATCCTGGTCGGCATCTCGGCGGGCGCGAACATCTGGGCCGCGCTCCAAGTCGCCGCCCGGCCCGAATCGGCCGGCAAGATCATCGTGACAATCGGCTGCGATACGGGCGAGCGCTACCTCTCCAATCCGCTCTTCGCGGACCAGGAATCGCAGGTCGTCGAACCGGCGCTCGTTTAGCCTGAGCGACACGGTTCTCGACGGCATCCCCTTCGTCTACGTACGCCGCGGCCCGGTGGTCGAATCCGTCCACCGGGTCGCGGCTTGCGCGGGCGACGTTCACGGCAAGCTGACCTACTCGGCGGGCGATATCGACACGACCGTCTACTTGCGGTCGGCGGCCAAGCCGTTCATCGCCGCGGCCGTCGTCGCGTCCGGCGCGGCGGCGCGTTTCGGGTTCGACGCGCGGGAGCTCGCGACGATCGCCGCCTCGCATAACGGCGAGCCGGCTCACGTCGACGTCGTGCGGGGGATCTTGGCCAAGATCGGGCTCGACGCCGGCGCTCTGCAGTGCGGCGTCCACGCGCCTTCCTACGAACCCGCCGCCGCGGCGCTGACGGCCGCCGGCGAACGGCCGTCGGCCCTGCACCACAACTGCTCGGGCAAACACGCCGGCATCCTGGCCGCCTGCGTCCACCTCGGCTTCGACCCGGCGACCTACCTCGCGCTCGACCACCCCGTGCAGCAGCGGATCCTCGAGCTCTGCGCCCGGGCCCTGGGGACCACGGCCGAGGCCCTGCCGGTCGGCGTCGACGGCTGCGGAATCCCCGTGTTTGCCGCACCGTTACGCGCCGCGGCGCTCGCTTATGCCCGGTTCGCGACCCTCGAGGGCCTCTCCGACGCGGACGCCGCGGCGCTCGAAACGGTCCGCCGGGCGATGGTCGAGGAGCCGTTCTTCGTGGCCGGGACCGGCCGCTTCGACACGGCCCTGATCGAGACGACGGGCGGGCGCATCGTCTGTAAGGCGGGCGCCGAGGGCGTTCACGGCGATGCCCTGCGCCGGGAAGGCCTGGGTCTGGTGGTCAAGGTGATCGACGGCGGCGCCGGCCGGGCGATCCCGCCGGCCACCATGGCGCTGCTCGAAGGCCTCGGGGCACTCGAATCCTCCGAAAGCGTCGCGCTCGAAGCCTTCGCGGCGCCGCCCTTGCGCAACGCGGCGGGCCGGGTGGTCGGGGTGCTCGAAACCCGCCTTCCGGCCCGGGCCTGACACAAGAGACAAGCGTGCAACGTCGTAAGGGTTGTGCCTAGCCGTCCGAAGGATTCACACGCGTGATCGACTTTTTCTTACGCCGCCCGATCTTCGCGGCCGTCTGCTCGATGATCATCATGCTGGCCGGAATCGTCGCGATTCCGAGCCTGCCGATCGCGCAATTCCCCAAAGTGGCGCCGCCGGTCGTGACCGTGACGGCTACCTATACGGGCGCGAGCGCGCAAACCGTCGAGGATTCGGTAACGACGATCCTCGAAGAGGCGATCAACGGCGTTCAGGGCCTGCGTTACATCTCGTCGCAGTCCAGCAATAACGGCACGAGCACGATCACCTGTACCTTCGATCTCGAGCGCAACCTCGATCTGGCCGCGACCGACGTGCAGAACGCCATTCAAACCGCGCAGGCGCGCCTGCCGGCCGAGGTGACCGCCGTCGGCATCACCGTCGCGAAGAACTCGGGCGACTTCGTGATCGGCTTCGGCTTCTCGTCGCACGACGCGAGCGTCTCGCCGATCTTCCTCTCGAACTACGCCGACCTGTATCTCAAGAACGAGCTCAAACGCATCAAGGGCGTCAGCGACGTCATCATCTTCGGCGAGCGCAAATACGCGATGCGCATTTGGCTCGATCCCAAGCGCTTAGCGGATAACGGCCTCGCCGCGAGCGACGTCGTCTCCGCGCTGCAAGACCAGAACGTGCAGGTCGCCGCGGGTTCGATCGGCGCGCCGCCGACGACGGGCAACCAGCCGTATCAGATGAGCGTCCGGGCGCTGGGCCGGCTCTCGACGCCGGACCAATTCCTCAACCTGATCATCAAGAACAATCCCGACGGCGGGCACGTCTACCTGCGCGACGTCGGCCGTGCCGAAATCGGCGCCGAGGACTACACGAGCGACCTGCGCTTCAACGGGCGATCCGCGGTGGGTCTCGGCGTACAAGCGCTGCCGACCGCCAACGCCCTCGACGTCTCCAAAGCCGTGCGCGCGCGGCT
>Ga0116227_10011294_pt1 | contig 15056 bp, 10 predicted proteins | sample S1TSphgellanicum_FD_89693 | JGI IMG/M metagenome (GOLD analysis project Ga0116227, IMG submission 89693) | Host-associated microbial communities from peat moss isolated from Minnesota, USA - S1T2_Fb - Sphagnum magellanicum MG | ecosystem: Host-associated > Plants > Peat moss > Unclassified... | reverse complement strand
TAAGACTGCGTACCGATTATCTCCGGATGGCAAAAACCTCTCTTACCTTAAATTACAAGGCACCGAACAGAACATTTACATAGAAGATATCGCAACGGGGAAAGGGAAAAGTGTAACAAGTTTGGGAGATAAACGCATCGTGTTTTATTTCTGGGTCAGCAATAATGAGCTGATTTATTACAAAGAAGTGGATGCCGCAAAATCGCAGTCGGACGTTTTTATCATAGACAAAAATGGAGCAAATCAGCGTCAGTTGTTAAGTAGCGATAAAAGCCGCTTAAAAGTGCTTGACGATCAATTGATCGATAATAAATACTTATTGGTTTCTTCTAATAAAAGAGATTCTACAGTATTTGATGTATACCGTTTAAATGTGCGCAACGGCAATATGGATATGGCGGCGCGCAATCCGGGTAATATTGTGGATTGGCGTACAGATGCGGATGGTAAACTGAGGTTGGCCATGAGCAGTGACGGTGTCAATACCACCATTTTATACCGCAACCATGAAAATGAAGCTTTTAGACCGGTGCTGACCAGCAATTTTAAAGATACCTTCCGGCCGGTGGCTTTTTCACATAGCCAGCCCAATATCATTTATGCCATTTCCAATGTAAACCGGGATAAGAGTGCTTTAGTAGAATTTGACTGCAATACGGGTAAAGAACTGAAGAACATGTATTGTAATGATACCTTGAACATCACCGATGCGCAGTATTCCAGGAAGAAGCAAAAAATATCTTTTGTAGTTTTTGAGACCTGGAAAAAAGAAAAACATTTCTTAAGTGATTCGGTGAAGCTGTTTTATGATCATCTGGATAAGCTCTTGCCTAAAACAGAAACCAGGATTTTTGATAAGGACAACGCCGAAAATGTATTTATTCTCCGGTCTTTTACCGATAGAAATCCAGGCTCTTATTACCTCTATTTTGCCAATACGGGTAAACTTAGAAAACTGAGTGATTTCAATTCTTCCATTCAGGAAGCTGAAATGTGCGAGATGAAACCGGTGAGTTTCATGAGCCGCGATAACCTAAAGATCCACGGTTACCTGACTTTACCGCTTCATCAAAGTGCCGAAAATCTACCAGTGGTGGTATTGCCGCATGATGGTCCGGGTGAACGTAATTTGTGGGGCTACAATCCCGAGGTTCAATTTTTGGCCAATAGGGGATATGCGGTGTTCCAGATCAATTATCGCGGTTCATCCGGTTATGGTAAAAAATTCGTCGCTGCAGGCTTTAAAGAATGGGGTGGAAAGATCCAGGACGACATTTACGATGGGGTACAATGGCTCATACAACGTAAAATTGCCGATCCGAAGCGTGTTGGGATATACGGAACAGGTTTTGGCGGTTTCATTGCTTTAAATAGCCTGTATTTAAGTCAGGGTACTTATGCTTGTGCAGCATCAAATGCTGGAGTAATCAATCTATTCACTTACTTGAAATCTATACCTCCCTATCAGAAGCCCAACCTGCAAATGTTTTACGAAATTATTGGCAATCCCTTTACAGAAGTGGATAAAATGCGTCAGGCCTCGCCATTGTTTCAAACGGATAAGTTCAATGCACCTGTTTTTGTAGCACAAAACATTAAGGATGCCAATAACAATTCCGGAGAAACGATCCAGTTTGTCAAGAACTTAAAAAAGCGGGGAGTTAGTGTAACCTATCTCGAAAATAATGTAGATGCCGTATTTGGAAAAAATCAGGAAAGCCGACGCAAGTTTTATACTACCTTAGAGGAGTTTTTGGCCATCAATCTAAAGCGTAAGTAAATCACAAGCATGACTTTAGGAAAAAAAGGACGCTACCGCAAGAATTTTTTACTGATCCTGACCTTCATCAGTCTGATGTCTGTATTGTTCCTGCTTTCATTGGGTCTTGCTTATCGTTTCAGTACCAAATATGTCGAGAATGATTTTGTGTCTGAAAAAGTGAATGTGCTGGAGCAAAGTATCAAGCCTTACAATGATTTTTTTCAGAAAAAACTGCCGGAAGTATCTTACTATAACGGCTATCTGGACTCTGCAACGGCTTCCCGTTTTGTAGATACCGTACAATTGGAATACCCCTTTGTTTCTAAAGTGATCTTTTACGATTCTGAGGTTGGCAATAACCCGGTAAGTGACGGACTGAACATTGGCAAATTCTCTTTTGGGCCTAAAAAGATTTATCAGTTAGGTAGTTTAGTTCCTAATGATTCTATATTTCTCTTTTCTAGAAAAGACAAACGCAATTTTGTGGTTGGTGATGATTTTAATGCCTTGGCTTTAAAGCTGGTTTCTTACCTGGAGAGTTTGGATACGACACGCGTGCCAAGTCAGGATGAGCTTTTCAGTGCGTTCAGCAATGTGAGGTCCAATAAAATCACGTACCTTAATATTCCCCGGATTGAAGATTTGAAGGTTTATAAAGAAATGATTCGTAAAAATCTTGATCCTAAGCCCGTGTACCAACAGGATATGCTGTCTTTTCAACTGGATCCTTATAAAATCAAGATCATCAATTCCAGACCAAAGCTGTATCAATTTATTAAAATACAGCCTTTAACTTATGACCCACTGGATACCTCTGAAATGTATCTCAGTACCGAAATTACTTTACCAGGTCCATTTTCCGATTTTAAGTTGTACTTCATGTCTTCCAAATCATTTCTGGATAAGGAGATCAGGAGTTATTTTCTGCCGATTGCCCTGGCCATTCTGGTTTTTTACGGCATCCTGGTCTTGGTGGCCTTCCTCATCTACCGCAACCTAAACATCAATCAGAAGATGTTTAAGCTTCAATACGATTTTGTAAACAACCTGACGCATGAGTTTAAGACCCCAGTTAGTGTCATTAAGATTGCAGGCAACAACATTAAAAGTGCAGCTGCGCTAACTGAAAGAGAATTAAGTATGTATGGAAGGATTTTGGATGAGGAGGCCGATAAGTTAAATGGCCTGATGAATAAGTTGCTGGCCTTTACCCAAATCGAGAACAAAGCTATTGAGCTGAATCGTGATGAAATTAATATCCATGATTTTATTGAGAGTACCGTGGAATCCCACCGTTTAAAACATCCGGATTTTGACCTCAGTTATGAGGTTAGTGGTTTTAAAACTTTCATCACAGATCCGGTATTGTTGGGTAGTTTGTTTGATAACCTGGCCGAGAACGCCTATAAATATTCTCCCTCAGCGCGTAAAAAGCTGCACATTAGCGCCAGGTTGATTAAGGGTAAAGTGGTTGTATTTAGGTTCACTGATCAGGGTATAGGTATCCCGTCTTCAGAAATTAATAATATATTTAAGAAGTTTTTTAGAATACAAAACCAATACAACCAAAATGGCAGTGTTGGTCTGGGTTTGGCTTTTTGTAAGGAACTGGTTAACTTTATGAAGGGCGAAATTACCGTGAAGAGCCGGGTAAATAAGGGAACAGAATTTAAAATTGTCTTGCCGTATCATGATTAAGTGAGTAACAATGGGGTACTTAAAGGTGTTGAGCTCAAAGGAGCATTAAAATATAAATTAAGAAGATATGTCGAAGGGTATTAAAATATTAATCGTTGAGGATGACGAGAACTTACGTTTTTTAGTGGTTCATCGTTTAAAATCTGAAGGATATGAAGTGCTGGAAGCAGGCGATGGAGAAACTGCGGAGAAAACCATTTTAGCTGAACAACCAGACATTGTGCTGTTAGACTGGATGCTTCCTGGAAAACAAGGAGCAGACGTATGTGCTGAGGTTCGTGAGCAAGGCTTTGACAATCTGATCATCATGATGACGGCTAAAGCACAGGATGTAGATAAGATTGATGCTTATAATTTTGGTGCATCTGATTATGTAACTAAACCATTCAATATGGATGTTTTGGTAGCGATGCTGGAAAGCAAAGTGAAATTCATCATCAACAACGACCGTTCTGAAATTCACCGGTTCGGCAATATGGAGCATCATCCCAATATCCATACGCTGTTTAGAAATGGAAAAAAGATCGAGTTGACCATTTTGGAAAACAGAATTTTGCTGTATTTCTTGAGGAACCCCAATAAAGTCATCAACCGTGATGAATTGATGCTGGTGGTTTGGGGTTACAATTCCGATGTAAATACCAGAACGCTGGATATGCACATTGTACGCTTGCGTAAAAAGATTGAGCTTAACCCGGATAATCCGCAATTGCTACAAACCGTTAGGGGGGTAGGCTATCGTTTTAACCCAGCTTAGCCGAAAATACAGAAGTAAACAAGAAAGGGATATCTTCACACTATCCCTTTCTTGTTTATTAAATCTCTTTAATTAAGCTCTCTTAAACTCAAATATGGTAATCTCAGGTAAAATTCCAACTCTTCCAGGATATCCCAGGAAACCATAGCCTACGTTGACATACAGCTGTTGTTTTTGTTCCTGATACAATCCAGCCCATTCTTTATAAATGTATTGAACCGGGCTCCATTGGAAATGTTCGGTTCTGACGCCAAACTGCATCCCATGCGTATGCCCGCTAAACATGATGTCTATCTGAGGGTATTGTTCCAATACCTGTCCCCGCCAATGTGAAGGATCGTGAGATAGCAACAGTTTAACAGGCAGATCATCCGTGTTTTTAACCGCAAGGTCCATGCGGCCGTACTTAGGAAATCTACCCATGCCCCAATTTTCGATGCCCAGAATACCAATCTCTTCACCATCTACCTTCAAACGTCTGTTTTCATTCATCAGTAGGTCCCAACCCATTAATTTGTGGGTTTTAATCACATCCTGAAGGTTTTTGGCTTTGGCCGGAGAGGGAGCTTTGCCAAAATGGTAATCACCGTAATCATGATTACCCAATGTTGAGTATACCCCAAGTGGAGCCTTTACCCGGGTAAAAATGTCCTGATAATTGCGCATTTCGCTGGCCATATCATTCACCAGGTCTCCGGTAAAAAAAATGAAATCCGTTTTTTCTGCAAGCAACATATCCACACCTCCATTCACGGCCTTCTGGTTGTAAAAACTTCCAGAGTGAATGTCAGAGATTTGCCCCATGCGGATGCCGTCAAAAGCTTTGGGCAGGTTGGGCAAAATGATCGTCTTGCGTTTAATTTTATAATCGTAAGCTCCAGATACAATGCCCCAGCTTAAAGAAGCGAGTGGAACTGAAGCGGTCAATAAGCCTGCTTTGACAATAAAAGCCGAGCGACTGATCGGTTCGCCCGGTATTGCGGTTAAGGCTGCTTGGGCCTGATCTTTTGGTTGCGCTTTTTTACGCCATCTTATCAATTTGATGAAAGCCCGGCGCAAATCATCGATCAGTAGAAAGGGAAGCATGACACACTTACAGCCAACCGTTAAAAAGAAGGCCACCATGATCACTGCACGTACAGAGAGAAACAAGTTCAAATAAATAGAACAAAATATGCCTACCACTAAAAAAGAAGTATAGGCCCACCAGACCATGCTAAATAGGCGCTTAGTACGCGGTGCCCAATTCTTAAAAACAGCTAGAATTGCCTTGAAGCAATAATAGTCGAACGCCAATAAAAAAACGGATAAAAATATAATGAGGGATAATCTGCCCATAGTGTCTGTTTTGTATGTGCTTACCTGAAGTCTTCTTCTTCATCCGCTTCAGGATCGATATTAAATAAACTGTCAAACATATCTGAAAATCCAAATCCACCATCCAGAAATTTCTTATTCAACTGAGAATACTCTGCCAGCCCATGCAATACAAATTCCATCAGCAACAAAGTTTGATTGGCGCTGATTTTGGGGTTAAATTTCTTAACCATATCATATAACCCATCCACCTTCATCAATTCTTTTTTGTATTGAGCTGTGGTCAGATTGTCAGAAATATCCAATGTGTTGCCCTCTGTAAACCACTCTGTGATGGATAAATACGGATTAACAGATTTGCTTTTTTTGGCTTTCTCCGGATCTGGAAAATAACGGGGAAAGAAAGCTTTTATGGCCTTTCCAATCAAGGTATTGGCCACTTTTGCAGGGCCTTCCAGTTCTCCTTCATACACCAGCTCTATTTTTCCGGTTACAGCAGGGATAATCCCAACCAGATCCGATAATCTTACTACAGTCGTTTTTTCTTGGTTAATCAGCATCCGACGTTCTGCAGTGCTGATCAGGTTTTCATAGGCGGAAATGGTTAAACGGGCAGATACTCCCGATTTCTGGTCAATGTATTCACTTTTTCTAGCTTCAAAAGCCACCTGTTCTACCAAGTCTTTCAACAGGCCATCAGCTTCGATGTTTTGGGTTTGCTGCGGACTGATTCTGGCTTCCTGGAAAGTAATCTTTCTGGAAATGGCTATGGTTTTAGGGTAATGGGTCAGGATCTGACTTTCGATACGATCCTTTAAAGGGGTTACAATAGAGCCACGGTTCGTGTAATCTTCGGGATTTGCGGTAAAGACGAATTGAACATCTAAAGGTAGGCGAAGTTTAAAACCCCTGATCTGGATATCCTTTTCCTGCAGCATATTGAATAAAGCCACCTGGATGCGTGCCTGTAAATCCGGTAATTCATTAATCACGAAAATGCTGCGGTGTGCTCTTGGTATCAGGCCAAAATGGATCACACGCTCGTCATTGTAAGTCAGCTTTAAAGTCGCTGCCTTAATCGGATCTACATCACCAATTAAATCGGCTACGGTCACATCTGGTGTCGCTAATTTTTCAGTGTAGCGTTCCGAACGGTGTTGCCAGCTCACCGGTGTATTGTCGCCATGAATCAGAATCTCATGCTTGGCATACCAGGAAATTGGATTGAGCGGATCGTCAAAAATCTCACTTCCGGCTACGTAAGGGATATATTCATCCAATAAGTTCACCATGAGGCGTGCGATCCGTGTTTTTGCCTGGCCACGTAAACCCAGCAATAAAATATTGTGCCTGGATAGAATTGCCGTTTGTAGTTCTGGAATAACCGTTTCGTCATAGCCAAGAATGCCTTCAAATCCAGCGTCCTTATCCTGAAGCTGTTTAATCAGGTTTTTACGCAGTTCGTCCTTTACGGGTAGGGATTTATAGCCGGAAGCTTTCAAATCGCCAAGTGTTTTTATGTTGATGTGGTCCATTTTTTTTTTATTGTAATGATGCTTTATTGTATGCTTGTTTTTGTCAGTTTTTGTCCTGTATTGATGCTTGTCATAGGAGGTGTCTTGAGACGATCTCAACACAGGATAAGCTAGGATTACCTCACCGTTTTTCTTCTGTTCTTAATGTAATCTTCAAAAATATACTCACCCAAACCGGTCAAAGAGCTGTAAAAAGCCCTTCCGCCATTGACCTGGGTAAATTCACGAACAAATTGTTGTAAATATGGATCCTGCGCAATCATAAAAGTCGTAATTGGAATGTTGAGCCGCTTACACTGCGCGGCCATATTTAGCGTCTTGCTGATGACTTTTCGGTCAAGTCCCATGCTATTTTTATAATAACGCCCATTTTCCTTCAAACAGGTGGGTTTGCCATCAGTAATCATGAAAATCTGTTTGTTATGTGTTTTTCTACGGCGTAGCAAATCTACGGCAAGTTCCAATCCTGCAAAAGTATTGGTATGATAAGGGCCAACCTGCAAATATGGAAGATCTTTGATGTTAATCGGCCAGGCATCATTTCCAAAAACCACAATGTCAAGTGTATCTTTCGGATAACGTGTTTCAATCAACTCCGCTAAGGCCATCGCTACTTTTTTAGCGGGCGTGATCCGGTCCTCGCCATATAAAATCATAGAATGCGAGATGTCGATCATCAGTACCGTAGAAGTTAGGGTCTTGTAGTCCTTTTCCTCCACTTCCAGGTCACGCTCCGTCAGGGTAAAGTCGCCAATACCATGGTTCACCTGGGCATTTTGGATCGAGGCGGTCATGTCAATCTGATCCAGACTATCGCCAAAGCTATATTCCCTCCGGTCGGCATTCTTTTCTTCACCAATTCCCGAAATGTTGGTGTTGTGATTTCCACGACCGGCTTTTTTAAGCTTGCCGAAGATTTCCTCCAATGCCGATTTACGAATCGTCTGTTCGGTTTTTGCGGTAATGCGCATTTCCCCATCGGCCGGATTTTCATTGATATAGCCTTTTTGTTTCAGCTCATCGATGAAATCACCCATGCCATAATCATTATTGGTCAGCTTGTACTGCTTATCCAGTTCATTCATCCAGGCTAAAGCTTCGCCAGCATCACCAGCGGTATAGTTCAAAACCTGGGTAAATAATTTGAGCAGTTCGTCAAATCCGCCTTTGGGCAGATCATCAGGCTTAAAATTGGAAAATTGAAATCCTCTCATGTATTCATTATAAACGAATTATCGAAGATAAAAGTTTGGAAGGGTAGTAATGTTATCCGCTTGTCAAAACTGCCCGGTTATTTAGGGTCACCAGCTGCTAAAGCCCGTTCCGCTCTTTTAACAGCCAAACGTTCTCTCCATTTTGCATAGGGAGCTTTAAAGGCCATTTTTAAGACACTGTCCAGGCCACCTTTAACCGCAAGGTTAAACACGCTCTGAGCCTTTCTGCTGATGGATGCATCCCATGCCCTTAGGCTTAAAGAGAAAGATCCGTCTAGGTATTTCATCCAATGCCACATTCCTGTAGGCATAAATAGGGTATCACCATGTTCAAGGAATACCTCATAGCCCTCTACACCTTTCAGGGCCGGAAATTTTTCGAAATCAGGATTGGCTACATCGTAATCTTCCAATGCATAAGTCGCATTTGGAATGCAATACAACCTTTTTTTCCATTTGTTGTCGAACAGGATGATGTGCTTGCGACCACCAAAATGTGTATGAAACAAATGAGGCAGGTCAATGTCATAATGTAAAAATGTAACCGAGTTTGAACCGCCAAAAAACATAGCAGGCATACTTTCAATAAAGCCACCCATCAGGTCTTTGGGGATCACAATGTCTTTAATCAAACTTGGAACATGTTTAAATAGATTGAAAAAGAAAATGCGCAGTTCTGTTGGTTCTCTTTTAATCAGATCCAGGTAGTCGCCAAATTTCATTTCTGCTACAGAAGCATTGATCGGTTTAGAAGGGTCAGCTTTGGAATTATCCATTAAGCTTACCTGCAAATCGCCGCCAATTTCTTTAAGGTAATCGGTTGTCCATTTTTCACGCGCTGGCCATGTTTTGGTCAGCCCCTTTATAATTAACGGACGTCTGGCATCCAGATAGTTCTTCTTAAAATCAGCAGGGCTGATGCTCTCAACGGTGTCTACCGGCCTTAAAATAAAGCTCATATGTTTTAAGATAAGATACATGTGAATAGCTTAATGCCCTTTACCGACCTTATTTAAAGCAAATGTAAAATATTTATTAGTATTTAGTATTTAGTATTTAGACAAAAAGTGCGCAAATCCGTCATATCAATGCTTTTATTCAGTCAATCACTGCTAACTACTTAAGCCGGTCTGTGGTTCGCTAAGGCCTTATTTGCTCTTTTAATCGCCAGTTTTTCTTTCCAGTTCATGTATTTTTCTCTGAAATTCGCTTTCATAAAGTCATCAAATTTACGCTGAATAGTCAGGTTGTATAAACTTTTTGCTTTGACGGCGAGTGACTTGTCCCAGGCACGCAAACTGATTGAGAAAGAGCCATCCAGGTATTTCATCCAGTGCCAGTATCCGGTTGGCATAAACAGCGTATCGCCATGTTCCAGGTACGCTTCTATTCCTTTAACACCTTTCAGGGCCGGAAACCGATTGAAATCCGGCTTTTCTACATCATAGTCTTCTAAGGCATAGGTAGCATAGGGGATTTGGTAAAGTCGATCTTTCCATTTGTTTTCAAATAGAATAACATGTTTTCGGCCATTAAAATGTGTGTGAAAAATATGGGCCAGGTCAATGTCGTAATGCAAAAAGGTTACCGAACCTTTTCCACCAAAAAACATATTCGGGTAACTGTCTAAAAAGCCGCCCATTAAATCTTTAGGCGCCCGGTAGTCCTCCAATAGTTTTGGGGCCTGCTTAATCGGATCAAACAGAAATATTCTCAGATCAGTAGGTGTTTCCTTAATCAGATCAATATAGTCTGCAAACTTCATCTCTGTGGCAGCTGCATTGATCGGCTTGGCCGGATCTGCTTTAGCGCTATCATACAAAGGAACGGTACGATCGCCCACCACAGATTTCATATAATCCAGGGTCCACTTATTGTAGGCGGGCCAGCTTTTGGACATGTTTTTGATGATCAGTGGCTTCCGTGTTTTTAGATAGTTCTTTTCGAAATCCGCTTTGGAAATATCATTTACAACGTCGATTGGTGATAAGTCAAACTCCATATGAATATAGTGTTAATTAAACAAAAATATATAAAAAAAAACGGTATAAATGCAGCTGCTCTAAAAAATTAAAATATCCTGACATCTTAGATAGAAAAGTCAGCTTTTTAAAACCGAAAAAAACCGATACCACTGCTGGTACCGGTTTTCATTCCCATTTATAATCAAGATTATTTGGGCATCAATACGGTGTCAATCACATGTATAACCCCATTTTTTTGCATCACATTGGCGATAGTCACTGTGGCAGTACCGCCTTTTTCGTCTTTCAACATTAATTTTTTGCCTTCCATCCAAGCCCATATTTTACCACCTTCAACAGTAGTCAATTCGGCTTTACCACCACCTTTTTTAATCGCTTTGTCGATATCCATCGCTGTCCATTTTCCAGCAACAACGTGATAGGTTAATACTTTAGTTAAGGTGGCTTTGTTTTCAGGTTTCAATAGGGTCGCTACCGTTCCGGCAGGTAATTTGTCAAATGCTTCATTGGTTGGTGCAAACACAGTAAACGGTCCGGCAGATTTTAAAGTCTCTACCAAACCTGCTGCTTTTACTGCAGCAACCAGGGTGGTATGGTCTTTAGAGTTTACGGCATTGTCTACAATGTCTTTGTTGGCATACATTGCTGCTCCGCCTACCATGGGGTTTTTTTGAGCATAGACTTGTGTTGTACATGCCAGGGCTACCAAGGCAACAACAGATAAAAGGATTTTTTTCATTTTTTTATTTTTAAGTTTTTGTGTTCCTGGTTGTAGTTACGAGAAAAAAAACAACTCGGATGTCGAAAAACTGAATTGAAAATTCTTTTACGTAGTTTTTAAACTATTTGTGCGTTTCAATTGTCTTAATATCAATCTTCTACTAAATAGTAATCACATGGGTTTTTTTTCGATTGATGCTCGGCTGTTTTATTGTCAATTTTAGCATTTACCCTATCCTCTTTTATGATAAAACCGCCAGACAAATTAATGGCGTTCGGCTTACCTTATAAACGATTAAACCATTTTTGTTTATTGCTGTCATAGACTCGTAACCAATCCTAAAACAACGTTATGAAAACTGCAGTTCAGGTCTTCTATTCATTTCTGTTCTTAATTTTGACCACAGTACTTTTTTCTTCCTTTCAGAAGGAGAAAACTACGGTATCAAAATTTCAATTTCCTTATGCACAAGCTGGCTTAACCGAAAGGCAGGCCGCAGCTCATCTCATCAGCCGCTTTACTTATGGCAGCAGATCAGGTGAAGGGGATGTAGATGCTGTGCTGAAAATCGGATTGGAAAGGTGGTTTCAACAACAGCTGGATGGAAAAATTAAAGACGATTCACTGAACACCCTGCTGAGTAAGTTCGATGCCATCAATTTAACCAATACTGAAGTAGAGAACCAATATCCACGCCCCGGACTTGCAGTCCGTATGGCGGTTAAAGATGGCATCATCAATAAAGATTCTGTCAATAAGGCCAATGGAAAAGAATACCGCAAGCAAATACAGGACTACATGGAAACCAAAGGTTATAAGCCACAACAAGAATTGTTCAGGCAGTTTTTTAACCAAAAGATATTACGTTCTGCCTATACCAATAACCAATTGCGTGAGTTATTGACTGATTTCTGGTTCAATCATTTCAATGTTTCCTTAACTAAAAATCAAAGTGCTTCTTTTATTCCGGCTTATGAGCGGGATGTGATCCGGCCTAACGTAACAGGCAAGTTCGAAACCCTATTGCTGGCTACTGCAAAATCGCCGGCAATGCTCATGTATCTGGACAATTTTTCGAGTAGTGGGCAACCAACTGCCCTGAATGAAGTCAATATGCAAATGGACGAGGGCATGATGCTGAACGGCAGTGCAGATACAAAGGCCCTTGCAAGGGCCAGAGCAAAAGCCATGACCCTCAAAAATGCGCCGCTTAAAAAGAAACAGGGTGGATTGAATGAAAACTATGCCCGTGAGGTGATGGAGCTACATACCTTAGGTGTAGACGGAGGTTATACACAAAGTGATGTGACCCAGGCGGCCCGTGTACTTACCGGCTGGACCATTGCGCCTATGGGCGATAATGGATATGGCTCGACGATGAAAAATTTAATGGATCGGGTAGGAGATGCAAATCTGGAAAAACGTGGTTTTGTGCATGATGGAGATTTCCTGTTTGTCCCTACGCGGCATGATAATGGTGAAAAAATAGTATTGGGTAAAAAATTTCCTGCCAATAGGGGGTATGATGAAGGTGTAGAGCTCCTGTCTATGCTGGCTCATAATCCTGCTACGGCAAAATTTATTTCTAAAAAACTAGCCACCCGTTTTGTAAATGATAATCCAGCTGCAACATTGGTGGATAAAATGGCTAAAACCTTTTTGAAAGCGGATGGGGATATTAAGCAGGTGATGATTACCATGGTTTCCTCGCCAGAGTTCTGGGCTCCGGATGCCTTACGTGAAAAAACAAAATCTCCGTTTGAATTGGCCATTAGTGCGGTAAGAAGCCTGGGTGCGCAGATCAACCAGCCTTATCAACTCTATGTCTGGATCAATAAAATGGGGCAAAAAATGTATTTCTATCAGGCGCCTACAGGTTTCCCTGATCGCGGACAGTATTGGATCAATACCGGTGCGCTGTTGAACCGGATGAACTTTGGACTGGCACTGGCTTCGGAAAGGATTCCGGGTATTAAAGTCAATCTTGCAGCAATGAATGACTATCATGAACCGGAAAGCGCTGCGGCTGCATTGCTTACCTATAGCAAACTGATCATGCCCGAAAGAAACCTGACAGAAACCGTAAAACGTTTAACACCTCTGTTGAACGATCCGGAACTGATCAATAAGGTAGAAAGCGCAGCAGCAAATGTGGCTCCGCCAGAAATGAAGAATACTATGGATGGCAACGGAGATGAGCTGATGCTGGCTAAAGGTAAAAAACGCGTCTCAAAGTTGCCTGGCAACAATACCATGCTGGCACAGGTGGTGGGGGTAATTATCGGATCACCAGAATTTCAACGTAAATAAATCTAAAAAGAACTGTCATGACTTCAAGAAGAGGATTTTTAAAAGCAGGTGGGCTGGCGATGTTTGGAATTGGACTGGGTGGCATACCTGGTTTTTTAACATCGGCCGTTGCCAATACTAAGGCTCCCGGTTTGTTTAAGCGTAAAAAAATTATGGTTTGCATTTTTCAGCGTGGGGCTATGGATGGTTTAATGGCGGTTACGCCATTTACCGATCAATACTTGAAAGCCGCAAGACCCACTTTATTTATGGATGCCGCCAAAGGGAATGGTAAAACTACCCCACTGATTGATTTAGATGGCCGCTTTGGTTTGCACCCATCCATGGCTGCATTTGAAGGCGTGTTCCGCGACAAAAGAATGGCCATTGTGCATGGCATCGGTTCGCCAAATACCACGCGTTCACATTTTGATGCGCAGGATTACATGGAATCGGGTACGCCTTTTAGAAAAGGTACGGATAGTGGCTGGTTAAATCGGGCGGTAGGCTTATTGGGGCACGATGCGGCTACTCCTTTTCAAGGGGTAAGTTTAACTTCTTCTTTACCAAGATCCTTTTATGGAGACAACCCTGCGGTAGCGATCAGTAACCTGCAAGATTTTAACATTCAGCTTAAAGGAAATGTCAAAGGAGCCAATATGGCTGCCAAAAGCTTTGAAGATTTGTACGATACGACCTCCTCAGGTCTATTGAAAGAAACTGGAAAAGAGAGTTTTGATGCCATTAAAATGCTGGCTAAAGTAGATGTTAAAAATTATAAACCTGCCAATAATGCCGTTTATCCAGCTTCAGCACTTGGTAATTCTTTAAAACAAATTGCCCAGCTGATCAAAATGGATGTGGGGCTGGAAGTGGCCTTTGCAGAGTCTGGTGGCTGGGATACCCACTTTAACCAAGGCGCCGAAACCGGAATTTTTGCCAGAAATGTAAACGACCTGAGCAATAGCATGATGGCATTCTGGACGGATATGGGAACCTATCAGGATGATGTAACCGTAATGACCATGACCGAGTTCGGCCGTACTGTAAAACAGAATGGCACCGGAGGCACCGATCACGGACGGGCTTCTTGTAATTTCATTTTAGGCGCTGGTGTAAACGGTGGATTGGTACATGGGCAAATGAATCCTTTGGCTGTAGAAAACCTCGAAGATGGAAGAGATTTGGCTGTAACCACCGATTTTAGGAGTGTATTTAGTGAGGTGGCGGATAAGCATTTAAATATCAACAACGATAAAGTGTTGTTCCCAGACTGGGATGGTAACAAAATCGGTGTAATGCGTTAGCCTGTTTCTCTACCAAGAGATTTATGATTATTTTAGCCAGGTGAAGAAAACGGTTTTATCATTGGCTTTCGTGTTGCTGTTGTCGGCCTGTCATCAAAAGAACAACAAAACTACCCCATCAAACGGTGGAACTGATTCTACCTGTTGCAATGCGAATTTGCCCAAACGTTTCGGTGCTTTACCTGAAGCAGGCGGCTTAGATACACTTCATCAGGAGGGTACGGCATCGCATGAGGGCATGAAGCTCATTCCCGCAGGCACTTTTATGATGGGGGCTTCTGATCGGGAAGGCCGACCGGATGAATATCCTGCCCATGAGGTACGCATGGATGCCTTTTGGATTGATGCCACGGAAGTCACCAATGCCCAATTTGCAAAGTTTGTCAAAGCAACGGGTTATGTCACGGAAGCGGAACGCAAGCCAGATTGGGAAGAATTGAAAAAACAATTGCCTCCGGGTACGCCAAAACC
>Ga0116227_10011292_pt1 | contig 15056 bp, 11 predicted proteins | sample S1TSphgellanicum_FD_89693 | JGI IMG/M metagenome (GOLD analysis project Ga0116227, IMG submission 89693) | Host-associated microbial communities from peat moss isolated from Minnesota, USA - S1T2_Fb - Sphagnum magellanicum MG | ecosystem: Host-associated > Plants > Peat moss > Unclassified... | reverse complement strand
TTTTTATTTTAATAAATTTTAAAAAAAAAATAAAAACCAATTTGTTTAAAAAAAAATTTTGTTTAATTCCAATAAAATAAAAAAAAACCCAAAAAAAAAAAAAAAAAATGTTTGAGGGGGGGGGGGGGGGGGGGTGAACCCCAGAAATGCCCCATTTTTGGTAATAAACTGAGTTTCGTCCTGTTTTGAGCCCTCGTTCCTTTTTCCCTGAGCGCCTCCACTGCTGCCACATATGTTTTCAGTCCTCTTACCTTTACAACTACTATAATTACTCTGGAACCTTATGCATTAAACGCTGAGTTTCAGCATTTGATACCCAGCTTTAGTAACTTTTCCTCACTTTGCAGACCTCACTCGAAGAAGGGATATACGGGTCAAAGGAGGCCCCAAAGACAGGGTGACTTTAAGGAAAACTCTATTGTACAAAATACAGTGGAATTATGTGTGTCAAAGTGCCCTGAACTAAGGCTACTGGGCCCCAGTTTTGCTGAAACTGGGGACAAAATGAGAAGATGGGCTGAAAACAGGAAAACAGGGGAAAAAGAACAGAGGACCAAACTATTAGTCCTCTCTCCTCCATTAGTCCTGATGGGAGTTGAGTTTCACCCCCAGTTACAGATTTGCATTACCTGCATCTTCAATGCTAAAATCAAGCCTTGTCAAAATAAGATCCAACATCTTCTGAATTGATACCCAGTTTCATGTATCAGTACCCAATTTCGCTCACTTTACAGCTTTTCATAAATTGGGGATGAAACATCGATCAGAGGATCAAAGTAGAGCCCAAAGACTGGGTGACTTTGGGTGAAAAGATTTATACAAAAATCTGCATCCTAAATGAGTATGTAGATCTGTAGAGAATAGAGAAGGTTGGTATGTAAGTAGGGTATAAAGGACTCAAACAGACAAACACCCATATTTTTGTTCTATATTAATAACTTCTCCATTGTAGGTTTAAACATTATGAAACCAACTGGGTGCACCCCTAGTCCTTGAGGGCTTTCCAACGAGACCAAGAGTGCAACAAGAGGTGCTGTGGTTTGAGAGATCTCAACATGATAAACAAAACAAACAAACACACAAACTACCTTCCTTCATAGATAGATAGATATTCAACCTTTCCCCTGTGTAAGCCAAGTAAGCTTAAGGCATATTACAGAGGCATACAAATGGTAGTGGTTAGAGTACCTCTTGCACCCTTAACATATCCTCCACGCACTGGTGACTAATTGGATTTAGTACCATTCTCTCTAGTCCTGGAAAAAACATTGCTGAGACTGAAGAGAAAACTCCACAATGACATTTCAAATGTCACTGTTATGTCACTGAAAGAATTTCCCACAAATAGTTCATTACGTGGGCACACTGAAAACAGATTGAGAATTGTGGCACCTTGTGATATAGATTGGCTTGAAAGGTGGAAGCCGTCTATGATGAACCTGGCCCAACAATGCACCAAAAACAACAGTGGTGCTCTCAGGACTTGACATGGCACCATTCCTCTAGACATATGTAGTTGGTTTTCAGTGGCACTGGAATATAGAAAATAGAAAGACAAACATTGCATAAAATTGGAGAAAATTCAAAGCTCAGCAAGGTACAAGTAAGAACCTGCAAAAAATTGAGTCCAGCAGATGCTGCAGGTTGGGCAGAGCATTGAGAGGCAGTTTGTTTCCAAAAATGTGGCCCTTTTCAGGCTGTGGCATTCCCATCTCTGTGATGCAACTCTCGGATCCAAGGTGGGGCACTGCCTTGAAGATTCCGAAACTGATGAGGAGAGAAATAAAAGCAGGTGTGTCTGAATAGCACATCACCCATTGGAACTTAGGACTGGCAAAGGCCTGCTTTCTTTCAGCAAGCTATGTTGCATGGCTACTGCAAGAAACAGTGCAAGTTCCAGTTTGGCAGCAAGGGAACGAGCCCATAATGACAGTCCAATGGCTCAAAAGGCAATTGGTATGTAGCCACTACACGAAGGTGTGAGACTCCCTCCTCTGCTTGTGTGCAGTGAAATTCCTGGAACTTTGACCCCATTCCTTATCTTTTTATCTCTTGGGCAACTTCAACTTTTTCAAGCTCCAGAGCATGTCTCTCCACTCCAGGAGGGGAAAGTAGAATTGTCTTCAAGAGTTGGGGTTTGCTGCCTACAAAAGGCAAGCCAGTCCATACACCATATCAAAGACACATCCTTCTTCAAGCTGCAGACACCTATTCATGATTGGGGGGTTATTGTCCTACCACTTGCTGGCAGAGTTGCTGAGCTCCATCCTTTTTCTGATTCTAGCTGAATTAGATGAGTACGCAAACTGCACTCCTCTACCTGCTCATTCACACAACGACAACATCTAACATGTCAACATCCATTTCAAAGTAAGTCTTATATAGCTTTCAAGAATTTGTAAATTTTACTTCACTCTGTTTCAATGCATTTCTGAAATTACCCAGAAAAAAACAATCATTGGACAAGTTGACTTTGTCCCAATCCTGAATTTCACCTTTCAATGGACTCTGTATATTGGGTGCATGATTTTTTACCTCTAAAGTAGCGGCCACAGACAGAAGATCCCCACACTCTTCCAAAAGGGCCCTCTCCTTTGCTGCAGTCTGTGCAAGTTGAGACAGCAACACATCCATACTCTCTGCCTGCTAGAGCAAAATCCATGTGTTAATTTCCCAGCAATGCCATGGTCCCAGGGGCAACTTTAGTACCGTAAATAGAAAACCTTTGTCACACTCTTCAACTAGCATATCATCTCATGCACACAGATTCCCAAATGGTCCACAGAAATGACTTACCTTGGGTGACAGAGAGCTCACAGACACTTGCAGAGCATTTAGTACATCAACAGCTGATCCAAGTGCTTCTCCTACTGCATGCACATCTACCTGCAAACACATCACAGTGACATGGTTCTTTAAGACTCAAAATCTAGTGCAATCCATCAAGATATCATCATATGAATCACCTTGTACTGAAGGCCCATTTTCAGTCTCCAAGCAATCAGAGGTTGCTTCTACACACAGTTGCAAGGTGAAACTGAATGTCCAATGTAAGACTGAACACAGGTTTTCCTCAGAATTGGAGTACCTCCTTGCAAACACATCTTTTCCAGCATGCTTCTTGTAAAAGATCTGATTAACATTGGCACCTTAACCCATGTGTTTATCATAGTCCTGATAGATTACTTCTGACAGGAAGAGTGATTTTGATTCCAGTCACTCATCTTGCGAGTAGTGGTGCGATGCATGAAGAAATCATCAGAGAAATTTTGATATATACCTTAGCACCCCCAGAGACAGGAACTCTCAAGATTGTAGATTCCAGTGCCTCCATTGCTCCAGTCAATGCACTTGAGTGCTCTTCCTCCAGATTTTCCCAATCCTCCAGATGTGCCACCTGCAAGACCGGTCACTCCATCAGAACAATCACAACCGTCTAGACAAGTCTCTGGTAATGTGAGCAGACCACCAAAGCATGGTTTGTAACCTGTGCACTTTCAAATGAAGAATTTCTTCTATAGGATTCCCTGATAACATACCCTGGATTTTATCCGATCTGGACAAATGCTTCTTCACAACCGATAACAGCTTTTTTCATCATGAGTTTAGGAAACATGTTTTCAATAGACGGAACGTAAAACAAAAACAAAATCAATTCACCTGCACAACCCATTCCTGGTCATGGTAGAGGTTTTGTAGGGGACAGAAAAGACCTAAAGACTTACATGCGTGGATAATATGGAGCGCAGCCTGTGAGCCTGCCTGGCTTGCTGAAGTTTAATGCGTTGCTTGGCTACAGATGTCCTCAACTCAGAGGTCTTGACCCACACATTATACAACGACCTCTGCAAAAATTGTGAAGGATGTCTTGGAAACGGTTAAAAGCTGTGATACCTGCTAGAAAATTTCTGAAGACAAAAGGAAATTGAAAAGAAACTAAAGCTCCCAAAACTTTGAATCTTAAGAAAATAAACTTAGTCAAGTAAGAAAGGCCAATGCAGGGTATAGCTTTGCTGCACAAACAGGTGACTGGGTGGAATCTTGGGATGTTGATAAATCCAAGAAATGTTGCAAAAGAAGCCATCAAGAGTACAATTGAGCTCACAAAATGACTTAGGGTACATGCCACCACCAAATAGGCTTTGTCTGGATACATCAACTTGCAGAAAACAGGGACATCAGGAACAAGTAAATTGTCAAAAAGCCTTCTTACAAAAGATGAAATCATAAAGATAAGATGGACAAGAATTAAAATCAAACAAGACAATCCAAAGAATCAAACTCATTGGAGAAGAGGTAGGAATTAGCTAAAGGGCTGTATATTAGGACCTATGGGGATGGCAATTGACTGTTTGAAAATTGATTGACCAAACAAGAAGAACAAGTTATCTAACAGGATATCTAGCCAAGAAGATTAAACTACAGGATTTGCTAATCTTGTCCTTTTCTTCAACCAAACATGTATAAAGTTAAGGACTGAGCTCTGAACTGAAAGAAACTGAAATGATGAGAAATTCACATCCTATACCAAAAAAGAATGCAGAATTTTCATTCTCTTGCAAATCTTGGTATAAACAGTTGACGAAAACAGGGGAGGACATTTCTCAGTTATGAGTGGTTCAAGAGCTTGATGGCTTCAACTTGTCCTTAGGAGTCTTCATAAACCCAACTATTCCCAGAGGTGACATCAGCTTCTTGCATCTTAGCAACCCACAAGTCATTCAATACCAGCAGGATAGCTTTATAGAAGGAGATCAACCACCAATGAACTTGTGTGAGAGATGTAGATAGGTGAAGGACAGGCAAGGAGAAAAAACAGGTGCTGCAAATCAAGGGTGCAAGGTTGTGCCAATAGAGAAGCATGAACCTTGTTCAAGGATAGTACAAACCTCAGCAGATGTTTTTTGGGCACTAATGACTGCTTCAGCACGTGCATTCACAAATCGCCATTGGAGCCAGCGGTTGTGGAGAATGCGCAAAAGCTGAGCCTCCTCATACTGAGTCAGTGCCTTTCTCCCTCGACTCCATCCATCAAGTCCAAAATTCACAATTGTGCATCCTCCTAAATTGCGACCAGTACCTAACATTGCTGTCGTTCCAGGTACAGGCTGTGGCCTCTGTGGACTTGGCAACCCTCTCAAGGGAGATGAAGACCGCTTTATATATTGGGGACTTAAGGGGAGTTGTGAAATCAACCCAGGGTTGTTGCTCATCACCCGACCTCCTGGAGACAACAAGCATGTTGATGTCATGATTCCAGTCATACTTGCTGTACTAGGAGATGATGGTTGGGATCCCATTGATGAAACCCTGCTGCGTTGTTGCACTGCCTTTGACTCTCCCAGGGCAGCACCAGCTGCTGCTGCTGCAAGCTCAGACTTGGGTGACCGTATTCGATCACCCTCTGAGAGTCGCCGCAATCTAGTGTTCATGTCTTGCCATACACGAGCTGGGACACTAGTACCCCGAGCAGACCCTCCACTACCCAATCCGGATCCTCCAGAAGACACACTCTCTGTGTCTGACATACTATCAAATGGCACTGTACAAGAGTCTAGAGTGCCCATGGATAAAACCCCCCGGGATGATCGCAACAACAAATTGTTGTTGTTGGACATATCATCTCCTGCAGTTGGATAACTCCTCTGTTGTGCACCATTGCTAGGAGTACATGCTACAACAGCCTCGGACCGAGAATCACTAATATGTGGGCCCACCACCCTGCTGCCTTTGGTGGGTGTGGGATTGCGTTGACGAGGAGTTGTTGCTTGACCCTTTGGCAAGGTCTGGCCTTCATTGACAGATCGATTGAGACTGCGAGAGGCAAAAGAGGGCCTAGAAATCCGAGAAGGAGTTGAAGAAGGCTGCTGCTGACTCTGGATGAGGATTGTGGCAGTCCGGCTCAGGGGTCTTTCCCTATCAATGCTAAGATCCATGCTCCTAGTCAAAGCTCCCCCAAACACTTTCCCATTGCTAATGCCAGGCCATCTCTGTTGGTCTGGTTTCGAGAGAAAATTTGCAGAAGGACGGGCATTCTCAGCCTGATCTATGCTTCGACGCCGAATTGGGGATGATCCTTTCCTTTGAGGAGAGCTTAGAGCTCGATCAGCAGACCGATCCAGATGAGCACCATTTGCTGTAGGTTTCAAGCTGTGATCAGAGCTGGATCGGTTGCTCTCCTTACCTCTTGCCTCAAACGGAGGAACACCATTTGGAGCAGCAGGAGGAGGCGGAGGAGTAGTCGTCCGAGGAGTCCCATTGGGGGCAGAAGAAGACTGCACTTTAGAGGCAGAGTTCATGGATGGCCAGAGTTCAGATCCCCGTCCACCAGCAGGAGAAGCAGCTCCCACAAGATGAGGCTTGACACTGGCCAAACCTCCTTCTGCTGAACCCCTCGCGGATGCAGCAGGCCATGGCCGTCGTCTCTCAGTAGACAAAGATCGTTTCGAAGCATCTGAAGGAGAATTGACGCTGCTAGCACGCCCTGGAGTTGGAGACGGATGGCGAACAGGAGGCGACGACGCCTCTGTAGCAGCAGCACTTCGATTCCTCGCAGGAGAAGATGACTGACGGGACGGCGAAGGTTGTCGGAGAGGAGAAGAATTTCTACGGGGGCCTGATGCAGCAGCAGCAGCTGTTGTTGTCGCTGGGGGAGTGAGGGTTCCTGGAACCGTGGCTGCCTTGTACCTGGACGTAATCTCCCTATTGCGAAGCTTTCGCACTGCGGCAGTATTGCTCTTCTCTGCTGCTGCTGCTGCCAAAGCTCCCCCCACGTGGTGATGATGATGTCCTCCATTGTCTGCCTCGCTGTTCTTCTTCTCATGCGACTGATGAGGCGGCTCCTGCTGCACAGCAGCAGCTGGAGTTGGCGAAGAAGACGGAGCCACAGCAGCGGCAACCATGGTCCAAATCCGCAACCACCTGTGGTGGAGTCCTCTTCTTCTTCTTCTTACTCCGGCTCCGGCGGATCCTGGCTTCCGTCGACCTGTTCCCCTCACCTTCACAATTGTATTCTTCTGCTCCGCTTCCAGCTCTTCCCTTCAATCCATTCCTGTCGCTCGCAATGTAAGCGTATGCAATGCATGTCTATTCACGGAGTCAGTCCATTTGCATTCATGCAGAGCCTTGAAGGCCAAGAACGCTGCCTTCTCTTGATCTTCTTCGCAAAATTGGCCACAGCTTCACTGACATTGTTTTCCTTGTAAGACTCGCATGAAACTACTGCGCATTTGGTTCTGTGCTTCATGCACAGTTCCAATACACCATGTCCAGGCCAAAAACAACTGTATCAACAAACAGTTCCACCATCGCCAAAGAAACACTTGTTCAAGAAACTCTCAGAACCGCAACCGTCAAAGATATCTGTCTCTCTCACGAACAAAACTGGCCAATAATCGGATCTAGCCTAACTAAACAAGAAACCAGCAAGAGAAACATCGCCAACTTCTTCTTCTTCTTCTTCTACAACCACGACACCTGACAACAGCATCATCGTTACCAAAAAGTACAGAAGCAATACAATTCAGTACTCCATTTCACCATTTGAGCCGCCACAAAAATGCAACAACAACACTTGTACTACGAGGTCAGTCACTCAAGTAAAAAGCCAAAGCACAAATCACTCTGGCTCAAAACGCAATCACAAAAACAAAGCAGCCAAAAGACCAACGCAAATAAACAGCCAAAACAAAACAAAAAACCACTTTCTTATCGAAGCAAAATGGATATAGAAAACTGGCGAATTTTTATTTTTTCCTTGCAACAAGAAGCAGGTAGCAATGAAGAGGAAGAAGAGTTGGTAAATAAGGAAGCGGAAGAAAGGAAAAAGGAGAAAAGCTTGGTTACCTGGCGGCAGCAGACGAACGCAACAGCAGAAGATGGGAGAAAGAATACAAAGAAGTCTGCAAAGCTCACAACGACAGAATTGTGTGCACAGAGACAGACACGAGAAAGAAAGAGGAGGGAGAGAGAAGAGAGAGAGAGAATTCTGCCGCGTTCTTGTCTGCCGTAATCTGCAACGGCAGATTACATATATACCGTTGCAACCGCAGACTAGTTATTACGCCGCTTTTAATGTCATTCTGGAGTCAATGTGCGATTCCTCCATGCAAAATAATTTGCTCCCAACCCTCCCCAAGTTTTTTTTTTTTTTTTTTTGGGGGGGGGGGGGGGGGCCGGGTGGGTGACCGTTCTGCCAGTCTCCTCTCTTCTTATGTGTAAGGATACATAGGGTCTCTTGGTTGGGGTATATGTCAAAATTAGCAGCATTTCATGAGAAAAAAAAAAAAGAGGGTGAGTGAAGTGAGCACATGAAAGATTACACTTTGTAAGGTTAGTTGCAAATACACTAGAAATTTTCACATATGTTTTTACACAAGCCTAAACATATGTAGATCACAAGGTGTGTAAATGGGGGGGAGGGGGTTGGGGAGAGTTGTTACAATTATGTATTAGAATGATCCTTACGGGATTTTACGGCTATATAAGTAGGTGTAAGATCTCTCTCCCTTGGTGAAATATCTTAGGAGGAGATATTCACATATGTAAGGTGCCCTCCCAAATACATTAGAATTTTTTTGGGAAGTGCTTTACGTGATAGAAAAAACCCACCACAAAAGATTATACCATACATAATGGGCATCACAAAAAAATTTCTTCAAAATTTAGGGTTTAGGTGCTTTGCTTGGAGCAACTAAGATGCAATTGTAAACAACCCTCCCCCACTTCACTTCAAAATTTAGGGTTTAGGTGCTTAGCTTGGAGCAACTAAGATGCAATTGTAAACAACCCTACCCCCACTACGACTCTCTTGTAGAGGGAGAGAGAGATCTCGATCAACTAAGAAGACTCTCACAATTATTATTTTTGTCTTGCCCACGAGAGAAGAAGGGCAAAAGAGAGAGAGGTCTAGTAGTTAGTTGTTCCGAAAGCTTCCTTCCTTTGCTTGGATAATGTGCATGGGGGGAGGGTTTGAGTAGAAGGAAGAGAGAAAGGGTCATTTCACGTGTGCAATTATTAATGTTATATTATAAGCTATTAGGTAGTAGTACACTCTCTTCTTCTAACCTATGCATATGTTTTGGGTGGGCAAAAAGCCTCTCAATTACCTCACACCGCCCCCACCCTCCGCCCCCTTTCCAACCCTTCCTTCCCCCAATAATGCAAATTCCTTTGTTATGAAAGAAATGTCAATGTGGGGTATAGCGTATATATATAAGGTATATATATGTTGTTGCATGAATCACTTCTTGTCGACAAAAGAATGGGTGCGGAGGTTAGGGTTGTGATGGTGGTGGTGGTAGTGGTTGTTGTTGTAATAGAGCACAAACTCTAGTAGACAAAAAGAATGGGTGAGGAGGTTAGGGTTGTGATGGTGGTGGTGTGGTTGTTGTTGTAATAGAGCACAAACTCTTGTTGTTGTTGCCGTCGTCTTTTTCCTTGTGCTCACTAGAGCTCGAAGCGTTGTGGTTGGTACTAGGTTCTAACCCTAGTCAACTATTTTTATTTTATTTATTTTATTTTTTATGTTACTTTGTTGGTTTTTGTGGGTGGTTGGTAATAGGTCCTAACCCTAGTCAACCATTTTTTTTTTTAAATTTTTTTTAATGTTACTTTGTTGGTTTTTGTGGGTAGTTGGTAATAGGTCCTAACCCTAGTCAACCATTTTTTTTTTATTTATTTTTTTAAAATGTTACTTTGTTGGTTTTTGTGGGTGGTTAGTACTAGGTCCTAACCCTAGTTAACCATATTTTATTTTATTTTATTTTATTTTATGTTACTTTGTTGGTTTTTGTGGGTGGTTGGTACTAGGTCCTAACTCTAGTCAACCATTTTTATTTTTATTTTTATTTTTTTTATGTTACTTTGTTGGTTTTTGTGGGTGGTTGGTAATAGGTCCTAACCCTAGTCAACCATTTTTTTTTATTTTTTTATTTTTTTTATGTTACTTTGTTGGTTTTTGTGGGTGGTTAGTACTAGGTCCTAACCCTACTTAACCATATTTTATTTTATTTTATTTTATGTTACTTTGTTGGTTTTTGTGGGTGGTTGGTACTAGGTCCTAACCCTAGTCAACCATTTTTTAATTTTTTAATTTTTGTTTTTTTATGTTACTTTGTTGGTTTTTGTGGAATGCACTTGTTTGGAGTTCTTCTTTGGAGGCCTTTGTTTGGATTTGGTCGGTCCCATGTCGACCAATGAGATCAACTCCTACCCAAATGTTTTGTTACGCCTTGACCTAATTGCCTAGGTTTTTTTTTTTTGTGTCCATTTGATAATTTGAGGGTATATACGATCATAATGTGACATCATGTGTTGTGATGTTCTTGTCTTTGGGGGAATTTCGGTTGTTCTTTTGAGGTCTATGTGGTATTTTTTGTTGTCTCTTTGTGTGTTGCAAGCTAACTTTTGTTTCTTGTACATGTCAATGTTTCTTCTTTTGTCAATTCCGTTGTGATATAGCCAAAATGTCAATCATCCATTAGAAAGATTTAGCCAAATTTGGTTATTAAAAAAGGAGATATAAAAAATTAAAAGAAGGTCAAAGCAAGTATTTATTTGTCTATATATATATCATTTGGGTTAACCTACTAGAATCAAATATTAAATTTTGACGATTTTGATAAAAACAAAACTATTGGAATTCAGACAAGTGAAAAAAATAAAAAATAAAAACAATTTCATTTTTTCATTATTAATTTAGATTTCCCTTGTTGGGTTATTTTCTAATTGTCTAATTTCACGATTTTTCCTCTAAAACAAACCAAAATCCTTCAAGATATTATTATAACTCCATATAACAAATCTCAAGTTTCAACACAACTAAAAATATATCATCTTCCAAAAATGCTCATATAAAAAATAGACTTATTATTACTTCCTAGGGGCCAAAAATCCATTAAGCTACTATACTCTATAATGGCTAAAAAACACTATATATCCTTGGCCAAAAATTCGCTTGTTCACGGAACATGCTTCCGTATATATATTATATACATATGATTGTCCTAAATAGTACCTATTTTTGTCAGACTTGTGGATGCATTTTGTGTACAATAAGCAAAGATCTTACATCATCCTAGGGTTTGCCCAACACTACTAATCAATCAAAGTTGCAATGCTAGAAACAATTTGGTTATATGATTAAAAAGGTTTAAGAGTTATGTGTTTCGACCATTTTTGTTGGTCGATTATTTGGAAAACAATCGGATATATCAATAATAAATTTATTAATAATTTATCTAATAATTATTGTTTTTTTACAAAATTAGGTTTTAAATCTATCAGCGTAGTAGTAGTAGTAGGTAGCATTCAAGGAATTGACAAGTTCATGATAATATTAAATTTTTTTAAAAAATTAATAAAATATGTAGATGATTGAAATTTTTGCAAGGTAGGTTATTAATTTTTTAAATCCTAAACTTATTTATCACACTCATATACTTGATATTTGACAAAGGCTTGTTGATTCGAAGGGTCATAATTAATGCTTGCCAACATTGGGGAGGTGGGGTTAGATGGTGGGTGATCACATACATTTTATTTTAATTTTGAATTCTAGTCCTTTAATTGACTAGAGTGGTTAGTTCAAGTGTTATGTTGCTAACCATATTCTTGGATAATTTCAAAGGATTAAAATACCCCTTGATGATTTAGTTAACATCTAAATTCATCATTTAAAATTTTCATAATTAGGTCAACTACTCAATCTAAGGTTAAATTAATCACATTGTATTATTTTCATCTATTTTCCTAGTGTGACAATACAAGGGTTAGGTTAATTTTATTCTTTAGACTTCAATCATTTCTGTCAGTTTGGAACCTTGCCCCTTGCCCAATTACACATGTTACATTTTTTTTTTTAATTAAAAAAATCATTTTAATGTACAAAAGTCAAGCAATTCAAAAGTGCAAAGTCCAACCAATTATGACTAGTGACCCAAAGAGATTAAATTGGAGGTTTGTGAGTCTAAATAGATGACAATGTCATCAACACATCCTATGGAACCATCATAACAAAACCACAATTAAACACATGAGGAATTAATTACACCAATTGTGTTCATTTTTACTTCAAAAATAACTTCAACAACAACAACAACAACCCATTAACTTCCATTGAACTTAATTAATAAGCATCATAACAAATCACAAGCCACACTTTGAACCCAACAAATCCCCCCCCCCCCTTCCATGGATTTTGTTTGGGAGGGGAGGGGAGTTGGGTGTGGGTTGATAGTATAATTTAAACCTTCATATATGGTTTATTGTTAACATTTTCCTTAAAACCTAACTTAGACCCAAGGTTGGATAACCACATGGTAGATCATAGACCCCTCCCCCCTCCCCTTTCCTTGTTCTTCTGACATATTTTGGGGAATAGCAACCACATACAATATGGTGGTTATCGAAACTTTCACCTAGCACTTAGAAGCATCCAAAGACAAAGAGTTCTCACGTACCAACATACATACCTATGCTTCACACTCGACACATGGAAACAACTAATTTGTAGTATATATTCCCCTTGAAAGGCCATATAAAAGCTCAAACCCGATGAACATACTTTCACCCTTGGTTCCCATGAGATCAAAAAGCTAAAGGAAATTTCAAATTGAAAAAAATTGTTTTTGGCTCCTTGAAAATCCTATGGTTTTCACCTCCCAACACATACATCGTCACACAATCCATTCAACACATTGAGAGGTTTAGGGTTTTTATGCCATAAGATGATCCTACTTAGTAACTAAGTAGGTCATGGTGGCCAATCAATACTTACTATAATATTTTCTAATATGTCATATACCTAGTATTTTTTAATATGTTAAGAGATGTATATTTTTTATATATAAAGTGTTGCCCTATGTATTTTCTAATAATAATACTAGGGCAACTTTATAGAATCTCTCTCTCTCTCTTACCAAATGAGGGGAATGTATTATGGGACCCACTCTACCTAAAAGAAACTTGTGTCCAAATGAGCCCCCCATATACACAGAGACAATAAGAGCCAGAATTTTAGGTTAGGAGGCCATCATCATGTGAGACTCAATTCCCAATGTCCTTATGATTAAGCTACTCTGTCAAGCTCCAGGGAAATAATAATTTATGGACAAGAAGTATGTGTTGAGAAAGAAAGAAAGAAAGGAAGAAAGGAAGAGAGAGAGGGGACCATTGAGCTTGCACACAAAAAGAGACAACCCATCATCATCAAATTTTCCTTTGTGTGAGCATTTGGGATGCCTTCATTGTTTCTTTCATTGCATGCATGGAAGTCAAGTATGTAGCCGAAACAAACCAAAAAAATCTCCTTTCATTGCAACCACGCGTGTGTAGTAGTAAATTAATTAGGGGCCAAACAAAATCACTTATGCTACTACTATACTCTATCTATGATGAATCTAAACCACGATATCCTTGCCTTCTTGGTAGGCAAGGCAAGGCAAATAAAAAGGGTGTTGGGTGGGTATTTGATTTTTCCAATACCCCTAATTTTTTGGGTATCAAAAACATGTAAAGAATCAAAGAACCAGCACAGCTTCGGTTCCTTCATCAATACCCACAAATGAATTCCCCAGGTTACCTGAAAGAACTGGCAAAGAACCACTCTGATACACAAGCGAGGGTTTTGATGCAATTTCTAATACCTGCCCAACACTGGACAAGATAAGCTGCTTTAGCTGCATGCATGCATGCATACAAGGACAAGATATGTAAGTCCTGGTCTAGTAGCCTAATCTTCTTCTTCTTCTTCTTCGAATTGTGAGCATTCCTTCTTTTGGAAAGGCGGGGTAGAGAGATCCATTATTGAGAAATTGGCAGTGATTTTTTTTCCCAGTTACTGAAGAAGCAAGCTTCATCATCATCATCATCATCATCATCATCATCGGGCTCAAAACTCCAAAATTGGAACCTGCAAAAAACCACAAAAAGATCAGGCTGATGATCTATCTATCTATCTAGCTATCTATTCACCACACGAAACATCTTCAATGAGAGAGTTAGAGATAGATACGGTATTATTATTATTGTTGTTGTTACTATGGATCTTTACTTTGCCTAGTAGCCTAATCTTCTTCTTCTTCTTCTTCTTAGAATTGTGAGCATTCCTTCTTTTGGAAAGGCGGGGTAGAGATCCATTATTGAGAAATTGGCAGTGATTTTTTTTGCCCAGTTAGTGAAGAAGCAAGCTTCATCATCATCATCATCGGGCTCAAAACTCCAAAATTGGAACCTGCAAAAAACCACAAAAAGATCAGGCTGATGATCTATCTATCTATCTATCTATCTAGCTATTCACCACACGAAACATCTTCAATGAGAGAGTTAGAGTTAGAGATAGATACGGTGGTATTATTATTATAATAGATCTTTACTTTGCCTGCATAGCCAACTGGCCTTGGGTGAAGAATAATGGTTCACCCACACTACTAGTGGTACCTTCACCTTTCTTGAGTGAGTGAGTGAGGCCCTTTATATCATGGTACCCACCCAATGTGTGGGTACTGGTTCTCTCTCTCAACGCCACTTGGGCTGGCTTTGCAGGGGCAAAGTAATAAGATCTACTACTTTTATGGTATGTGTAAATCTCTCTCTCTCTCTCTCTCATTCAAGAAGATGTTTGTTTGTGGGGTGGAGGTAAGTGAGTGAATGAATTAGGGTTAGGGTTTGAGTGAAGGGGTCTGTCTCCCTTTTTTTGGCCTTGTGTCTACCATGGCAAGGATATTTGTGTTTAGATTCATTATTATAGAGTATAGTAGCTTTAAGGGATTTTTATAGGTCCCTTACTAGGTAATAATAATAATAATAATAGGTCTATTTAATTTTTATATGAGGATTTTTGAGAGATGATATTTTTTTTTGGCTTGTGTTGAGATTTGAGATTAGTTATAGAGTTATAATATTTTTGAAGGATTTTGGTTTCTTTTGGAGGATTTTTTTTTTTTTTTTTTTTTTTATTTTTGTTTTTTTTTTGTTTTTTTTATTTTTTTTTTTTTTTTTTTTTTTTTTTTTTTTTCTTTATTTTTATTTTTTTTTAATTTAAAATGTGTATTCAA
>Ga0116227_10011291_pt1 | contig 15056 bp, 10 predicted proteins | sample S1TSphgellanicum_FD_89693 | JGI IMG/M metagenome (GOLD analysis project Ga0116227, IMG submission 89693) | Host-associated microbial communities from peat moss isolated from Minnesota, USA - S1T2_Fb - Sphagnum magellanicum MG | ecosystem: Host-associated > Plants > Peat moss > Unclassified... | reverse complement strand
TTTTTCCCATTCCCCCCACCCCCCCCCCCCCCCCACTTACCTACCTCTTCACTTTCCCTGTCTTTTCGTACCTGCCATTTTCAACTAAGGTAAAAGTTAGGTGAGGTTTTACTTTATTGTATTTTTAAATTATTACTGTTATTATTTCGTGACCAAAAAAGGAGGCAACCAAAAAGTGCACGTCCCCTTTTTCCAGGTCCCAAAGTCCATGGGCCTACCCGACCCCAAACCAAAAAAAAAAAAGAAAAAAGAAAAAAAGAATTGCAGACATGGCGGTAATCAACCACGTGTTCTGATCTGGATCGTACAGTGACGTCCCTAATCGACCGATTCTCGCGAAACCGACTCCGGAATCCAGGTGCCAAAAGCGTTTGTTTGCCTGGCTATTGTTATCACTTTTTAGTCCTTTCGCCGTCGCGTGCATTGGTCGGAGTTTAGCCACGGCTGGTCTTCACGTGGGGCTTGTCCACGCGTCGGTGAATCACACGTTAATAGACGTCCTTTGCCAGGTCTCGTGTGTATTTGGGACTTGCTTGCGTGGCGGTTTTATTTTTTTGACTTCTGCTTTATGATGCGTGGGAAAAGGGTTTCAGTCGTCTCTCTCCTCTCGCCTCGCCCCGTTCGCTTTTTCCCTTTCTTCTTCGCACACACGCTTTTGGTGTTGTTGGCAGAAGAAGGACAAGAGCGTTGCAATTGTCGCTGGAGTTTGTTTTTTTGGCTCCCTCCCCAGTAATAGCGCCTTTCCGTGTATTGTTTGTTTCCGAGAGGGATGGAATTCGGTTGCTCGCATGATGCTTGAGGAGTTTTTCTGTTTTTGTTTTCCTTTTTGAAGCTTGCAATTGCCTCGATTCGTTTTTCTTTTGTGCGGCGTCTCTTCCTCTGGATGCTTTTATTTTTCCCCTTTGTTTTTGAAAATGCCTTTGTATCGATGAACAATAAACATACATACAAACAAACAAACATCGACAGCGATATACAACAATACGAGCATTGACATCGAATCTGCTGGAAGTGAGAACTGCAGTTCATGTGCTGGGAAGAGGCCGGGAGGTATCGGAAGTAGCGGAATCGTCGGGCACCTCATTGCTTTCTGTTTCCTTTTTCTTCAAGATTTTTGTTGCTAGGCTCTTCTTCCTTAGGTTCGGCCTTTCTTTATTTCACGGGTGTACTGAAGAGGGATGTATCTTTCGTCGGTTCATTAGGTTTGTTGCGAGGTTATTGCATCGGTCGCTCTTTTGTTTTTTGTACCAAAGCAATCTTGAGCTTAGCGATCGCGGCGGTTTTGTTTTATATATTTTTCCCCCCCTTCCCTGTTTGTAAAATCGATTCCCGGTTTTCGAGGATTCAGAGAGTCTTGATGTGCGCGGCGCTTGCCTTCTCAAGCACTTTTCCACTTAGATGTCGAAGCTTAGAAAGTGGCTAATGAAGGAGGAAAGAGTAGGCAGTCCTATCAGTAGTGTAGACCCCGCCATCAAGCTTTTCGGTAGAACCATTGCGGTTACTGGAGGCAGCACCGATGCGGAGAACGGCGAGGTGATCTCGGACAGTCCCAGCCCTCGGCAGAAAGCCCCCCTCCCTTGCAGTCAGGTCGGTTCTCTATTCCTTTTCCCCTCCTCCTCCGCCTCACCTTTCCACTACCTATGGCTTCCTTCTGCATGGTCCACTGTTGTTTACAGAAACAAGATGCGGAATACACATACCCAGTAATGTGCATACCCAGAAAAAATGATTTTTTTCTGCATGATAGGACACGTTTGGAAGCATCTGAAATGCATTTCTAAGGTCCTTGCTATGTAGGACTTCATCTCTACATGTTCCAAATCCACCATTGCATAAGATTTCTTCTCTTATTGTCAATATACATGCCTCTTTTTTTCTTCATATGTTCAAGCGGATCAAATTGTTCACTAATTTCTTCAGCAATTTTTTAGTCTTAAGATCAACTGGGTGTAGCTACCAGATGCTAATGATACAAACACCATGTCACGAGGTGTAGCTGTTGATGGATGTTGTATTGGTTATGCATCTAGCAACATATGTTTTTCTATGTCAAGAAGTTATGGAATGCCAACTAAGGTCTGGATGTCTCGAACTCAGAAGAGAGGGAATGGATCTTACATGAGATTCTGTCTGTTTTGTGCTTTACTTGTGCAGGAAACAAGTGATGCAAAAAAGGCATGGGATGCAGAGGAGGAGGCAGGGGATGCCAAGGAGACAGGAGAAGAAATGGTGCCACAAACAGAGGATAATTGTACATCACGTGGAACAGGAACAGCAGATGGGCATGGGAGCTCATTAGGTAGCAATAATAGACCTGCAGAGGCAGAGGAGGAGAAGTCAATGAAGTCTGGCAAACGGGACAGCGACTCAACTGTGACAGGAGCCACAGGGACTGAAACTGTAGCTGTTGGAGCTGAGGTGAGTGAAGGGAGAAGCATGGAACACAAGAAGGAAGAGGAAGAAGGTGGCCAAGAAATTGGGTCCCAAGGGAAAACTTTAAAGAAGCCAGATAAACCGGCCCCGTGCCCTCGCTGTGAGAGTCTGGATACAAAGTTTTGCTACTACAACAACTACAACATAAATCAGCCTCGCCACTTTTGCAAAAGCTGCCAGAGGTACTGGACAGCTGGAGGCACACTACGGAATGTTCCTGTTGGAGCAGGTCGGAGGAAGAACAAACATGTAGGATTACAGGCTCGTCATGGGGCAGTGGCTGATGGGTCAGTTATGTCCATGGTGCGACCTGATTCTCGAGAGACCGCACAGCAGCTATTGCCACCCTCTGGGTCGAAAATATCCCCTTCAAAGCATCCTCAGATCCCTGGTCAATGTCCTACTCTCCCAGCTCTGAATGCTAGTTCTGGTGGTAGCACTATCACATCGTTCTGTCAAGACAGTGGTCTTTCTGATGGTGCAGCCTTTTCAAGGCATGTAACAGGGACAATTCCTCCACAGCCATATCCCTGCAGCAATCCTTATGTTGCTTCAGGTCAGTGTCATGCAAACCAATGAAACCCTTAACACCACATGTTATTTGAGGATGGTGTTGTTTGTCAATGTTCACCTTAGCAGTATGACCAACTGTTCCTTATTTGCAAGCCAAGATGTTGACTTGTGTGTCTTATCTGACTTTAGGACACTAGAATCTTAGAATGACTGGTTCAGGTCTTGTTTTGACTTTGATTCATTTCCTGAAGTTCAGATCTGTTGATGTTCTGATGTTATCTTGTCTTTCACCAAGTCCACTATTTCAGTGACTAGTTGTTTGAGTCTGAAACCTTGGTTCCTAATGATCTTCCTTTTTCCACTTACTACTGCTGAAGACTAAACAGTTCCTTCCTTTATTTAGGTGCAGGTGGTGAGATCAACCTCATGGGAGGCTTTCAAGTGTCAAGTAAATCCTGCTCAAATCCAGCAGCAAATGGATCTCAAAATGGTGCAAGTGCTATTGGTGAGGTACCTTCTGAAGTGGAGAAGAAGGAAGTTGTGGATGAGTGTGCCAGTTCGCTATCAGAGCCAGTTTCAACTGCCACTCAAGAAGCTTCTGCTAACAATGGCCCCATGCCATTGCATCCTAATCTCCAACCTGAAGTTGGAGGTTTATACAGGCCGATGTCAATGAGCGATGCTGGTGTTTTGGCTGCTGGTGGCACAGGACCTCCCTTTGGCTTCTACAATGGGGCTTGGCCTTATGGATTTAATGTTGGGTGGAGTGGGGCAGTGCCAGCTGTAAGCCCTGGGGTTGTTGGATCTGGCCAACTACTACCAGGGAATGGAATGGCAACCTGGAATCCACCTCCAAGTGGGGTCTGGCCTGGAGCTGGTGTTCTTCCATGGGGAACTCCTGTACCAGGGATGCCTGGCTCTCCTTGGGTTGTCCCTCCTGGATGGGGAGGAGGGTGGACTGTGCCCTTGCCTTGGGCTACAGCTGCTGCTGCTGCTGCTGCCGCCCAGGCTGCTGCCTCGACAGCAGCCTCGACAGCAAGTGGCAGTGCCCCACCAAGCAGTAAATTGCCTGGTAGTACAACGCCTGCATTGGGTAAGCACCCGAGAGAACGGCCTGAAGGTAGGAGAGTTGATGGGGCTCTGTGGGCCCCAAAAACTTTGAGGATAGATGATCCCAAAGAAGCAGCACGAAGCTCTGTGTGGAATGCTCTTGGTATGCCCAGCCCACCAGAATCTGTTCTCTCTGGGAGTATGTTCAAAGCATTCCAACCAAAAACAGAGACAAATCTGAGGACGGAGAGTCAGCAGCAACGAGTGAAGCAAAGCACTGGCCAGCAAACTTAGCCAAGACCTTAGGACTGCTCTAGAAGAGTTTTCTACGGATGTTTTAGTGTATGGTTTCTTGCAGTTACCTTTCTTTACCATTTCATATTAGTGCGAGCAGAGGCACTACATATCCCATTCTGAGTGGTAGGCATACCTGCTCTGAGGTGCATATCCTGTTTTTCCCTTCTGCAGTTTTCAGTTGCATTAACCTATTATGGTTTGATTCACCACTACTGCTTTGTTGATGATGTCCTGAGCTTATCAATGTAGGCTTTAAAACAGGGTTTCTTAAAGTAGGTTTGCACATCACTTGTATCACACACACACACACTCTTCTCTCTTACTGGGTGAGCCACCTTCACATGTTTGTCACAGAACTTGCAGGTTCAGTCTTGGAAGGGGGAGAATTTCAAATTCTTTCTGGAAAACATGGAAGGGCAGAGCAAGTGAAGTTATTACTAAAGCTTACACCCCTGTACATGAAATCTTGTGGTAGCATTCATCTTCACCTTGACTCTTTTCTGACTACCTACTGAATTATCCTGTCAATTGCATTTGTAGCAAATAGTTTAGTGTTTGTACAATTTGCTTTCATGGTAAATGTCCTAGTGGGCTTGCAGCTAGATCTGCAGAGAACTTGCAGTGTTCTGATGCTTCTTGATTTAGTTTACCAGCAACAAAATTGTTTGTGTTCACCAGCTGTGATAAATTAGGTAGAGGATAGTATCTTGTAAGATCTGAGGCAGTTGAGTTCAGCTACCTTTGAGGATTAGATTGAAATATTTCGGATTGAGTTACTTTGAGGATTGGTATACAGGATTGATGATGTTTGACAACTATTTGTGTTTTAAATCTTTGGTTTTGAAAAGGGTTGGCTATGCTTCACAACACGGTGTTGTTTACTGTTGGTATTGTTACACAAACTAAGTCTTAGGATTCTGTTTTGTTTTTTTGGATCAGTTTTGAGCTTGCATCATGGAATTAGTGAGCTTGCTTTCTTGATTCTCCAGGCATTTTTCTTCTCTGGCAATCAAGAGTGATTTAAATGAAAATTATGTCAGGGAAGGTGATTGAATTTAAGATGGAAATTTTTGGAAAAGTTCTTTACTTAAAGAACTAAGGAAGGAGACTGGATGGAAAAATTCATGATGTAAACCTGATCAATTTTATCATAAGAGACCCTACACTTTTCATCCTTGAGTTGAGTCAGAAAGATGAAAAGTGTAGGATCATGCCCAAGGGACGGGGCATTTCAAAGGATGAGATGGTCCTACATTTGGGGAATGGACCCTACCTATGGGCTTTACCCAACCAACATAGAGAGCATTATCATGAACCTAAAAACATGTAGATCATAAGGCCTAAGGGGGGGGGATAGATCTTTCACCTATAAGTAGGCATAGGTTATAATACCCCTCCTCTTTGCTAGAGATTATATTCATGGATACATAATTATGCCTCTATTTCTTAAGAGTGTGAGGGGTCTTACAACTAGATCTCGTGCCTATTTATAGGTATAAGATCCCTCTCTCTTAAAGTCTTAAGGTGTAAGTGTAAGATTTGTCCTCTTTTCTAAGAAGGACATTCATGGATATAAGGTGCCCTCCAAATATACCAGGGAATTTCTTTGGAGGGATATTCATACATATAAGGTGGCCTTGAAATGTACTTAGGCCCTATTTATCAAACTTAGGCCCTCTTTACACTAGGAGTCAGGGCTGAAAAAACTTATTGGAGCCATCTTTGAGCATTTTTGGCTCATTGTTTGGCCCCCAAGTTTCTTTAAAATGCTACAACATTGATGTCATGATATTAATGAGTGCTGGAACATTGGACCCAAGGGTTGCAAATTGGCTTCCCAAATTCAATGATGGTACCCTTTTTTTCAGCCTTGAGGGCCAATACAAGGCCATAAAGTTCAGCATTTGTTAGTAAATTGGGGGCAGATTTCCTCTTGAATACAACCTCGGAATGTTCGCAAAGCACAACTCCTTATCATGTGTTGAAACCCAAAACCCTAAAACTCTAAACCCTAAACCTTAAATTTATGTGTCTCTCTCTTGTGAAACTCTTTGTTCGGACTTTGGCTTGTTTCTTGTGTTGTTGTTTTTTCTCTTCTCACCAATTTCCACGTGTTCAATGCAACGGTCGCAAGTTTTGTTTATGTTTACTTTCACTTAGTATTGGCACATGCCTTCCATTGTTTTCCATTGTTGTAAATTTCAAATTTTAAGTAGTTGCAAGCCAAATGGTGAAATCATCACCGTCCAATTGGGTTGGTGTTTTTAAAACTTACTTCTTCTTTCACCTTGTTTTAGGGCCACCTCCATTGATATTACAAGTAAGGGGTTCAAGTTCCACATTGTTGTTATTTGTTATGTCTTGTTATGTTTTCATGAATACTAGTAGTAACAAAAATGTAGCTTTGATAGGGTTGTGAATTTTGCTATCCACCGAGCTCAATGCTAAGGTTGAAGATGAAGTGAAGTGTGAAGAATTCTTGAATCTTTACAATGTATGTTTTTGGAAGGGAATTGCAATGTACAACACATTAAATGCATTTGTGGTTCCCCTTGAACATTTGAAGCAATCTAACAATTTTATCTATTCAATGTGATTTGTAAAGCCATTGAAAGAATAGTATCTAGTTGTACTAAGGCTTTGGGTTTTTGCAAGTCTACAATGTGGTGCAATGTTTAAATATCCATCAATGGAATTGTTTGTAATGGGCAAAGTGTAGTTGGTTATAGGTTATTTGGTGAATAACCACCTCATTTACACAACCACTTTTCTCCATAAGAAAATTGGCATATGGAACCACTTTCCAAAACTACCAAAGCACTATGCTTGGTTTTGTAGAGACTTTGAAAAATTAAATACTTGGACCTAGTTGGTTTTTTGAAAATGAAAAATTTCAAATGTTTGAAATTGACATTTATTAAAAATATTAAAGAACTACCCAACACCATTCCACACATATATAAATGATGTTCTAGCTAGAAACACCCATTACAACTTTTATGTGTAAGGGAAGGCACTAATAACAGTCCCCTTCATAACAACGTTTTATGTATAGAGGAAAGCACTAACCACAATGCCCTCCCTTTCATAGCAACTTTTATATATCGGGGAAGGCACTAACAACAATGCCTTCCCTTCATAGGAACTTTTATGTGTAGCAGAAGGCACTAACAATAGAGTCTTCCCCTTCATAATAAACCTTCACCTTATGCTCCTACCCGAGGATTCTTGTGTGTAAGATCCTTGCTCCAGGAATTTGTGTTGTTACAAAGGTGCCGTCAATTTCCGCTACAAACCCTCTCCAAGGGTTGTTATGTACAATGAAAATGGGCCTAGTAGGGCTCATTTCACCTACAAAACATGTCAATTGCGGTAGGGTGCAATGGGGTTTTGTCAGATGGTAATGGGTTCTTGGGGGTTGTCTATTCCACAAAGTAACCAATGTTCCACCACACCCTTGATCCACATAACTACAGTTTTTCTCCTCATGGATCTCCACATTACAAGTGGAACTCACAAAACCAAAAGTGGAACCATGAGTTAAATGTCCACTTGCCCCACCCAGAAAAAAAAAACCCCTTTTGGAAAAGCACCTGAATTAGACACCAAAACTGGTGCATTCATACTTGGTGTTAAGGACTCTAGTATTAAGTCCCCTAACAACAAGCTAGTCATTTAGGACCTAAACCTATTTATCATGAAGATTTTATGTTAAGTTAAACATTCACTTAATATTAAACAATCACTCATTTAACATTGAGTACCACCTAAGATGCCACCTAGATTTTCAATTAACACTGACTTAACATTAGGTGTGAATGCACCTTAAGTGTGGTTAGCTCATGATATTTGACCATGGTTAATAATTGCAAAATTGATTTGTCAAAAGTGGTGTTGCCATTTTGTGCTACTTACTATTACCACGTGTGACTAGGATAAAAATAAATGATGTGTGGATATTTTCTGGAAAAATAAGAGTGATCACTGAGTGAGTTAATATGGCTCTGCTCTCTACTCCTTTATGGCAAGGTCTAAGAGTATCTCCAGGGGTGTTCAGTAGTATGTGATCCTGCACAGGAAAATTGGATAAAGAAAAGTCAAAACATGTCGGTTTGGCTTAAGAAAATGGTTTTAGCTCAAGTTTGTGGTGGCTTGTAAAACGTACAGCAAATATCTGCACCTGCAGAAAAAAGTTTGATAAATACGATCTGACTTGTGCTCAGTGTTTCTGATTGGCATATCATAATGATTGGTCCAAGTGGTTTGCTATTAGTAATCTCCCCACCTATTTGCTGTCTGAGTTTCAGTTTTATGGGTGGGGTTCCAAAAAAGTAAATAACTAAACTTGGATGTGAAAAATATTTTTGCAGGGCTGTCGCATACTGAGCAAGTGCTGGAGATGATCTAATAAGTTCTAGAAATGTTCCATGAAGTTCCCAGAAAATGAACTTACAGTTCAGAGTAACACCTGGTGAACAATCCTCAAAATGTGGGACCAAATGAAAATTATGTTGTTCTAGTGTCTCCCGCTAACAAACATTAGGGTTTTTGTTTGACTGATATTGTCATGTGACATGCAACTTATTAATGTCCAGTTGGGTGTCATGTGACTTACCTTTTTGACAAAAGAAGAGAAAGAAATTGCATCTAAAATTGTTGCTTATATTAATTTTTCCTTTTTCAAATGTCATAGTAGCAGCCTCTTTTTCAGTGCAATTTTTTAATTTTTTTCTGGTGGATTCAATGAGTTTTTGAAAATAAATCGTCAAAAGTAAAAAATGAAAATTTAAAATCGTCAGTTTTCAATACATGGTTCAAGTAGGTAGCCAAAAATGGATGTTAGAATATTTTACTTTCATATTTTTAATAGCCAAATTTGTTTTAATTGGCTTACAAATGATGGACGCCTTGGCTACATTGCAAAATTGAAATAAAAATAAAAATAAAATGTCACAGGATCTAAAAAATCTGGACATAAAAATTACAACTAGAAAGCAAAACTTAAATTTTACCTCATAAATTTAAGTTATTGTTTGTGGCAAAAAAAAAGAAGTTGTTTTTACATCATAAATGCATCTTACTTCCAAATTATAAATGAAAAAGACATTTCCAAGGTGGTTAGAATGAGCATCTATATCTTCTAGAAGATTGTGTTCATCTTGTTTCAAAATGATGAACTCCACACCTCCAAGTCTCTTTGATAGGTGATCATAAACTCAACAACATGAAGACCAAAAAGAAGAAACTAAAAAGCACAAAATGGAGTTAGGTTTTTGTGAAAATACAAAAAAAACCAAAAAAAAAAGAAAAAGTTCTTATCTTTTGTATCTTATTACTATGAACATCAAGGCTAAGAATATGCCTCCAATGTATGATATTATTGCAAGCATCAATTCACATTGATTCCACACACACACACACACACACACACAATAACATATACCATTATGTTCTAATACTCATAAATTATGAACATGGCTTTTAACAAGCTTCTTTTGATTTCCAAAGCCATGCCATGCTCGTAAGATTTTTGCTTGCTAGAAAATTGCAAAATCTCTTGCCAAAATTTTCAGTGCTAATCTATGCTCATCGCTTTTTCAGTTATTGATGACAATTTTCTGTTGGCATCACAATAGCCACCTTCAAATGCCGCTCAATTACTTGCTCTTTGTTGCCATGAAAATCAAGTTATGGTGGGAAGAATTTGGGCATCATTGTAATGTAACAAACTTATATACAATATTGTTAGTAATGTATATAATAGGTATGTAATTTTGGGCAAAACTGATGGGCATTAGGATTTAGAGTATCAGTGCAATAGGGTTTAGGATATTAGGGTTTTTTTTAGACTGTAAGTTCTTAACTATTGAAATGTGAAAGTCGGTTGCTTTCCTGAATACTCACAGTCTCTGCAACTACTATGAAGCTCTGTGATCCGGAGGTGGATGAAGCTGAATCAGATTGCAAAGCTGGGTTTTCAAAACAGCATAAAAAATTGCATCTGTCATGAGAAGGTTTGAATGGGAATATCATGAGTCCGGTGATGGGTGTCTCAATAAATGTTATTGAACTCTGTAGCTCTTCCTGTCACTAACAGCATACAGCAAACCATTTTTGTATGAGGAAGACACAAGCTTCAAAATCTGGAGGAGTTTCATCATGCATTTTATTAAGGTAACCCCGCCACCTTGGGCAAACTATATTAGTACAGGTTGTGGAACTGTTCCACAGATCCCTCCAAAGGCAAATTCCTAATGCAGAATTCCCGTCTGAACAAGGGCCCACTCATATTTGCTCTACTTCTCTTTTAAAATATGTTTATCTCTACAAATTCAGTAAAGGGATGAAAAGTGTGCAAGAAACCTCTGAGCTGAAGTTACATTTTTTTTGGAGTCAATGATCTTGGCTTCCAGTGATGAATCTGCCATCATCAATTTTCCCTCCAACTATAGGCAGAGGATGGGCTTCAGTGTTGAAGACAAATTGTGTTAATGGTAAGACACTCGTGTCCCCAAACAACAAATATAGATACTTCAGAGTCTCACCAAGAAAGAAGGTTTCCATCTTGTCTCTTTTTGGAGCTGGAATGACTGTCACATCGCTAAGAGATGTGTACCCTCCAGAATTGACCTTTGTATGTCTTTCAAATGCCTGAAAGATGTTCCAGCCCCAGTTCCTGTACCTGCATTACAGAACCAGGAAGGTCAGCTGCACTATGCATTCCCTCCACAGCAGTATGCACACCATTTGTTTCATAGATTTGTTTCCTATCTCACATCTATGAAATTGCAGAGACATCTACAAAGCAACAATTGAAGATAAAATGACAACGAGTGGAGTCATAACTTTATGAAAGTTGCTCACAAAGTCTCAGACCATCACCTTGATCACAAATAGCAGTGACAAGCTGCCATGACTACTCACTGACTTCATCAGCTCCCACCAGTGGGTGTGGATCAGTAAAAAATAATCTATCAAAAATTTCAGGCAAACTATTGTACAAAATCTGCATGTTGAGTTTCTGTTACATTTTATGTTACATGATGGTCATGTTGTACTCATTGCAGTGAAGAAAAAAATGAGTAACTGCTGTTCCACAAACCTGGGATCCTCAGTGATTCTGTAAAGTATGAAAAGGGACTCGACTGTTTCTGGGCGAAGAAGGTTGTGACGATCTGCAGGTCTGATGCGGATGTCGTGCTTGTACATTGAATCTGCCTTTCCTCCCTCCACAGCAACATTTTCAGCCTGCAACAAAACACCTCCCCAATCTCAGGACATTCTAGAACTACAGTCTGCCTTTTGGCCATTTTGGAATCTGAGGAAACAAGACCAGAAAGCAGAAATACATGAAAGAATTGATGGGGCTGGGATTTGTGAAGATATCACTTACATATAGATTGAAGTAAGCAATTTCTGGTGCCAGGCCAGTCTGTGTGACCTCATACATCTCATAGCAGGTCTTTGCTAACTCCTCTGCCAGCTCCAAATCTTGCAAGGCGCTCTCGCTCAAAAGATCTACACAGCAAGACCTTGTTGGACCATATGATTACACCAGAAAACACATGTCCATATGTGATGTGTGTCAATGCACCAACATGATCAATGCAGAATTGACCTCTTCAAAACTACATGAAACCATGGTTTATGTTGAGTGGTTACCCTTGGCCATAGCTTCCTGTTTAGTCAGCCCTCTGGTTGCCCCAAGAGCAAGATTCCCTGCTAAGAAGCACACCTGCAAAACATAATCACCATGTCAATGTTAAGAGTGTGAACTCTTTCTCAATGATCAGTTAACTATGAGACATAACCTCCAAAATATGCCAACTTGTTGCAGAGAATTCCCTAGCCTCCCAAACTACTTTTGTTTCTTATGGGCAACAGGCCAGTACACAATCTGTCATTTTGCCATCAGTTGCAAACTCTCATATCCTCTCCAACGTAGGACTGGACCAAAATGTGCAATACCAGATGGTCCATCTTTGGATGCACAGCCCCATGGGGTCCATTTGGCAGCTCGCCAACAAAAACCAAGCTACTTGGTTCTGACTTCTTGACCAACAAATGCTTAACACCTCCCATTGCCTCCTCATACATATTTCGCAAATATGCAACACTGCTCTCATTGTATGCAGCACCACCCTGCTGTAGCCAAACTTTGAGCAGATATTCATAATAGCTGTCTCCACGCGAGCCGAGCCTTATGTTGCTACCTTCAAACTGCCCTGATTGTGGACTGAAACAGTCACACCATAATTTACTCAGAAATCAATGCAAAGTTGGTCCTGTAAACAAAAAATAAAAACAAATGTATTTGATGGAACGAGGCTGCCAGGAAACCCACTTGATATAGATAGGGACAAGGCCCTCTGTCTTTGGAAGACCCCTGAAATGCTCATACACATCCATTGCAGCTTTTGCGTACTTGGGGTCCCCAGTAATGTAACTGAGGTACCAAAACTCCATCTGCACAGTGGTTACTTCAGATGTGCTGCTGAACCCACCACCAAAACCAGCTGTATGTGCACTCCGCTCCTGAAGAATCACATCTGAAAAAGGGACAGGGGATGGACTACTTGTAAATGCAGCCATCAAGCGGTCTCCAAGATCTTTTGCATTGTCCAAGTAAACATTAGGATTCGGTCCTTGCAGGTGGTTACTTCCTTTTGCACCCCATGCACCGCTGTTCCCTCCTCCACTCAAATGATATGCACTCAACAAACCTCCCAGCACACGGATTGTAGTCTCAAACAGATTTACCTGTGAAAAGCACTCCATCAGTTCCCATTAAACTGAGCTTATGCTATCATTTCTTTGAACAGCAATGCTGCACATCATGCTTGCTATGTTTGGCATCTTAGAACTGCAACGTATGCTCTAAGTATCTGCTATTTGCCAACTACGAGTCTCAGACGTATCTCTCAGACATGAAAGACACAGATAAGAGTTCAATGTAGCAACCTGTCCCTTCTCGTTTAGTCTGGTAGGCAACTCCTTCTTGATCCATGATCCCGCATCCTTGACAATATCGCTCAAGCCCATAATCATAGCAGTGTCCAGTGCATCTATTACAGTCGCCCCCAGGCCACCAAGACCATCCACCCCATGTTTGCTGAGAGGTTGCAGCTCATCAAATCCCATTGCAAAGGTTTTGTATCCTTTCCATGCATGTCGGAATGCCGCTGCAACATCTGCTTGCCGGGTTTTCCATAATGGATCTTGCTGTTTACAATCAAGGTGAATCAGATCATTTGCTCCAGCTTTCCCCTTTATTACTAAGTGCAATGATCAAAGTGGTTAAATCTGTTTTTGCAACAATCATGCAACCCAAAACACATGTCTGAAAGCCAAATTTGCTGATCAGATCAAATCAGATTATGGTTCCATTGAAGAATCCTGACAGTGTTAAGTCTGTTGTTGGAATGACATGATGCAACCAAAAAGGCAACCATGAAAACCACCCAAGTTTGCAGGATCAGATCAAACTTACAGTGTCATCGTGGTGTACGGACATACTGACATCCGAGGAAGCTTTTCCATTATTCAATTTGGGGGGATTTACATTATTTCTCTTGTTGAACAGGACTGGAAGAGCTTCAGTGCCAATTACACCATCATACTTCTCTCTCACCCGTTTGGAAATGAGCTTTGCTGAAGCAGGTATCTGGCTTGACCGACTGCAACCCAGATACACAAAACCTGCCAACAAAAGGAGCACCAAGAGTTGTCCTATTCCACATGAGGCACAGCTCCTCGGCAACTTGCTGGTTTTGATTGCTCGTGTCACTTTCTGCCACAATTTTTATCCAAGCAAAAGCGTCTCCAGGATTCAGTCCCAGAAACCCTAAAAATCTTCACATAAAACATATTGAAAAAATGCATCCATCAAGCACAAAGTCCCAGAAACCCTAAAACCTTCACGCAAAAGAGATGGAAGAAATGAATCCATCCAGCACAAAGAACCTCAGCATTCTCATCTTGCAGAAGCACCTTGGCATAACCAACAATTGCATTTCTATCTTTTATTTGTCTTGAGCATGAGCTGAAATGTCTGTAACCTTCCGCGATGTTGTTTTGAAGACTTACTTACCCTAAGTGAAGAGCGATGGCGGAACTTCGCATTGTCGTAGAGTGCATCGTGAGTGGTAGACGGCAGCACGCTCGCCATCTCTGCTCCTCTGTCTCTGTCTCTCTCAGTCTGCGCTGCGCATGCTCAAACTAATTTTCCCGCACTAATGCCATTCAAAGCACGATTCAAAACCCTAAAACCTGGTTCGCGAACTCCTCCGAGTCGCTGGCGATCCTTCCAGCTGACACACGCTTTGTGCTGTATCTCCTTTTTCTGCATATCAAAGTTTCCGCAACGCAATCATGCAAGAAAAAAATTTCACATCCAAAGCGTAGTAGTACCCATCGCCAAAACCCTAGACCAAAACATCAAGATCCGGTGTCGAGAGTCACGATCCGAGGAGCAATTGTTCCATCAATGTTTCAGATGCAACACACGGATCTGTCTGCAAACGAAAGAAACCCACCCACCAAAAAAAAAAGAGAGAAAAACCCTCCACAGATCTGCAAATAAATCACGACAAAATCATGGAATGCGAAGAAACAATGAGACCCAATTCTAGATGTGCACAGAGAAGAGTAGAAAACAACAGCGCCCCCCCCCCCCCCCCCCCAAAACAACACACAAGAAACAAACAAACCACAAAAAAAAAAAAAAGGGGGAAAAAAACAAAAAAAACATAATAGCCCAGCCA